>Ga0209536_100007300_pt1 | contig 16774 bp, 15 predicted proteins | sample DeeMarSeWOR28_12_FD_187461 | JGI IMG/M metagenome (GOLD analysis project Ga0209536, IMG submission 187461) | Marine sediment microbial communities from White Oak River estuary, North Carolina - WOR-2-8_12 (SPAdes) (version 2) | ecosystem: Environmental > Aquatic > Marine > Intertidal zone >... | reverse complement strand
CTTTCACGGTTCCACGGGCTACGGCCAGGCGTTCACAGACAGCATCTCGGGAGACTGGGGCGGCAAACCGCTGGAGGATCTCAAGCTGGGCCTGGCAGCGGCGCTCGAGCGCTACGACTTTCTCGATGGCGACCGCGTCTGCGCGCTGGGCGCCTCTTACGGCGGCTACATGATCAACTGGATCGCCGGCCAGTGGCCGGACCGTTTCCGCTGCCTCGTCAACCACGATGGCGTCTTCGACAACCGGTCCATGTATTACACCACCGAGGAGCTGTGGTTCCCCGAGTGGGAGCACGGCGGACCTTACTACGCCAACCCGGAAGGCTACGAGAAACACAACCCGGCGCTGTTCGTCGACCGCTGGCAGACCCCGATGCTCGTGATTCACGGCCAGCTCGATTACCGGGTGCCGGTCACGCAGGGCATCGCGGCGTTTACCGCATTACAACGCCGCGGTATCGAGAGCCGGTTCCTGTATTTCCCCGACGAGAATCACTGGGTGCTGAAGCCGCACAATTCGATCCACTGGCACCAACAGGTAAACGCCTGGCTGCACCAATTCCTCGACGAGTGAACGCCGGGACTCAGGACGCGCGTTCGTGACTAGGTCAGGGAAACGACCCGTGGCGTCACGAGATTCGCGTAGTCCTTGTAAGCCATCCTGACCAGCTCGGTGTGCGAGCCTGCATTGAAGGCGATCTCTTCGTCCTCGGTCAGCTCCCCGGCGACGTACACGCCCATGTCGTAGAGATTGCCGAACGGCGGCATGGCACCGAGTTCGCAATCCGGGAACAGGCGTTTGAATTCGTCCTCCGAGGCCAGCACAACGTCGTCTGCACCGAGCGCGCTCTTGAGATGATCGAGATCCACGCGACGCGATGCGGGCAGGACAGCCATTGCATACTGGCCGTCGATCTTGACGATGACGGTCTTGGCGAGTTCCTTACCCGGGATGCGCGTCAGCTCTGCGATCCGCTGCGCGGTGTAGGCTGGCGAGTGACTGATGGTGACATACTGGACGTCATGTTCGTCGAGATAGTCTTTCAGCTTCTGGACAGGCATCTTCATTCCCCTTGATGGGCCGACCAACCTGTTATTTGTAATTATAGGCGAAAATTCGGCGATCAAGTGCCTGCGTCGACGACCAGCTGCGGCGCAGTGATGTCGATGCGGTGCTTATGCATCAGGTGGCAGAGCGCCACCGGCGTAGTCTCGAGCTTTTCGGCGGCAACCCCGAGATCGCCATTTGCGGCGGCGAGCGCTGTCAGCAAGGCGCTGAGTTCGGCCGCATCGCGAGCCTCGTCCAGCGTCATGACCTGGCGGCCCTGGCTGCGACTGTCGAGATCGAGATCGCCGCTGAACAGAGGCCCCTTCTCGCACATGACGATTGCCTTCTTGATGCGATTCACGAGCTCCCGCACGTTGCCCGGCCAGCTCCACTGCTGCATCGCGAGCCGCGCCTCGGCCGTAAAACCGACGACGCGCCTGCGCGAACTGGGGCTGGTGAACCTGGTGAAGAAGAAGTCGGCGAGCAACTGCACGTCCCTGCCCCGTTCCCGCAACGGCGGCGCCTTGATGCTCAGAACATTCAGCTGGTAGTAGAGCGCCTCTCGGACGCGGCCGCTTTCCACAGCTGCTTCGAGGTCTGTCTCGGTGGTCGAGATGATTCGAACATCGAGGCGCCTCGTACTTTCGGCGGGGACATCAATTTTGCCGGTCCGCAGGACACGCAGCAGCCGCGCCTGCAGATCCACCGCCAAATCAGCGATGCCGCTCAATACCACGGTGCCGCCGTCGGCCGACTGCAGCGCATCGAAGAGTGCCACGGCTACCTGGCGTTCAGTGACAGCGGTGCAGTCGACGGTGACGTAAGGTCCTTTGGCACGATCCGATAGCTGGTGCACGGCGCGTGCGACCAGGTCCTTGCCGGTGCCGCGCTCGCCGGAGATGAGTAGCGGCGAAGTGGCCGCGGCGACCCTGGGCAACGCGGCGAACAGCGCGCGCATGGGCGTGCTGGCACCGATCATTCCATGGCTTTCAGCGCTATCCGCAGTGAATTGTGACGGAAAAGCCAGATCCGACAGCGGCTTCCGGTCATCGCTCATTGATTCTTGTTACCCGGTTCTCCCTCAATCAGTAGGAAGTACCGCCGGCCCGGCAGAAAGTTGGCGGCAAGTGGAAGATCTGGGATTCGGGGCGGGCGTCGGCGCTTACAGTGCGAGGTCTTCGTTCAGCACGAGGCGCACCTCGTCTTCGCCCTGGACCAGTACCGCGAAGTTGGGGCCGGATTCCTTGACGGCCCAGCCATCGAGGTCGCTGTCGCCGCTCAGGCGTACAGTCTTGTGCTCCTCGCGATTGCTCAGCATGACGACATTCGCCCCGTTCGCACTGACGACGCCCGTGAGCTGCCAGCGCTCCTGCAACGAGTCGGCCGCCGAGGGCTGTTGCGCGGGCTCCTCCAACTCGGGTTGCGGGAGTGACTGCGCCGCCACTCGACGCTCGATCGGCTCAACGGGTGTCGACTGGAAAGCAATCTCGGCAGAAACGGGCTCGGGCGACGCCTCGACCGGCTCCTCCCGCGTTGCAACAAGAAACCACATCGCGACGGCCATTGCGCCGACCGCCGCAGCGGCAGCAGGGAATACGAGCGCGGGCCGCAGCCGGCGCCGCGACTGCTCGGCCGCCTCGGGCGCTTCGGGCCGCAACCAGTCGCGCTTGTTGAGCGGCTGCTCGAGCCGGGATTCCAGCCATTCGGTAATGGCTTGCCACTGATCTGTGTCCCGGCGCACCTGCGACGGCGCCATCTCGTGAATGCAGCGCCCGTTGGCCGCCGCATGCGTGTAGTTCTGACTGTCGCGCAGTACGCCAACGAGGTTGATCGACAAGCGATCGAGGAACCTGAGCAGCTGTTTGTAGGCGACGGTGCGTTCCTTTACGCGATTCGCCACGATGCCGAGGCGGCCATTTCGACGGCTCACCTGGGCTTTGAGCAAGAGTTGCGAAATCAGCCGCGACGCGGCATGGATATCGAGATCGGACGGCAGGACCGGCACCAGGATCGCGTGCGCGCCGCAGGTGTAGTCGATCAGCTGGTCACCCGCGAGCCCAGCGGGCGCATCGATAACGACATGGTCGACGTCGTCCGGGACCTCTACCCGGCCGGAATTACCGGCGGGGGGCCGCAATGCGCGAATCTTGGGCAGCGAATCGGGCCGGTTCCTGAGCCAGTGCGTGCTCGAGCCCTGACGATCCATGTCGAGCAGCCCGACCTGGCGCCCCGTCGAAGCGAGGTACCCGGCCAGGCTAAAGGCGAGGGTCGTCTTCCCCGATCCACCCTTCGGATTGAGGACGACGACCTTATGCAGTTTTTTTTCACCCGCCAGTTCGAGCAACGTCCAACCCCGCTAACCCCAAAAGCATTGAACTGCAATTGGACATAAAGTCTAGCAGCACGGCGGCTGCACCAAAACTGGTCAATGGGACAGTTTTGCTCGGACTCAGTGCCGCGACGAGTGCAGCGCCTGGCGTCTGTACTCGCGCACGAGGTGACGGGCCTCACGGAGCCAGTGGCAGGTCTCGCAGGCGCAGCGCCGCGGGTTGTGATTCTCGCGGGTGACGTAGGTCTCGACGTAATCGATGCTGAAGGTAAATGCCTCGAACAGGGCCTCGATCGGTTTGCGGGCCAGCACGCTGAACTCGTCGTGGTTGTTCAGCCACAGGCACTCCACGCCCTTGTCGCACACCAGGCAGGCATCGAGCTTCTTCTCGAAATAGCCGTGCATGGGGCAGGAATCGATGTCGATGGTCGAAGTCATCAACATGCGCGGATAGGTCAGCGCTTCAATGAATCGCGTTCTCATGTCGGAACCGGGATCGGCGCCTTCCCGTTTTCGTTCGCTGCACATCGTCCGTCTCGTCTGGCGGTGGATTGGGGGCTTTTTGCTGCGCAGGCAAGCCCCCAAATTACGCCTCTTTTACGTGTTTGTGGCGTGCAGGGGTATCGTGGATGTTACGTAATCCGACCCGCGCCACTACTCTTTCTCACGAATAACGTCGATCGACCTCAGCGCCGACAGGTACTCGGCAACATGGTCAAGCGGAACGTCTCCCAGCTCCGCCACCAGCCAGTCGCGAATGTCGCTGACGGTACGATTCCCATCGACGAAATTCAGTGCTTCGTAGGTGAACATCCTGCCGGAGCCGTATTCCGTCGAGTGCTTCGGAAGGCTGAGCGCGGCCAGCTTTTCGGCGCCGAGCTTATCTTCGATGTAAGAGTAGCCGAATGCGTGCATCGGTCCTTCGATTTCCGGGTTTCGCTCATACACGGTCTCATCGCGCGGCACGAAGATCGCCGGCACCGGCATGACGAATAACTTCTGCAGCTCGTCGAGAAAGCGCAGCGCCGAGTCGCGCTGCACGTCGGTGAGGTCTGCAAATCCAGTGATGCTGTCGACCTTGCGCCGCTCAACGTCGAAATGCACCTCGGTCGACGCCGCAGCATCCAGCGCCGGCAAAGCGGCGCGCCGCGCGAGCAGCACGCCGCCGCGCTGCAGGGCATTGCGGCGCAGCAGCTCCAGCAGCCCCGGAACGTCGTCTTCCGACAGGTTTGCGAGGTACCAGCCGCTGACGGCACCGATGAAAGCCGCACGCTTCAGCTTCGTCGGATCGATGTTCGCCGCCGTGTCGAAGTTCGTGTGGATGTAACGGTCCGGCCAGTCGTGCAGGTAGAGCCCCGGGATGCGCCACGTGCCCTCGAAGAACACGTCGTGGTCGCTCCCCATGTCGAGGCCTTCCATCTGCGCGAGTAATGGCTCCTTGCCGCCTTCCGGCGCATTCAGCGGAAACGCTACGTCCTCGCCGTCGGCAAAGCGGCGCGTCTGGTCGTTGATGAAATGGCCGATCTCGTGGCCGAGGTCCGCGATGAAGGACGGCACGCTGAAAGGTCCGCCCGAGATGCGGAACACGGCCTTGGTGACAGGGGCCCCGCCCACCATGTCCATGTGGATGTTGGCCTTGATGCGTGACGGATCGTCGAACCCTGCGAGATACATGATGCTGCCTTCTATCTCGGCCGGCCACAGGAACTTCAGGGTGCGCCTCGGACGCGGCAACACGCCGTTATCAATAAGGGCCTGTAGCGTACGGGCTGTCTCGAGGATCGCCGCGCAGCCGGAAACATTGTCGTTCGCACCTGGCCGTGGGTGGTCGAGGTGACAGGTGTAGTGGATGATTTCTTCCTTCCTGTCCGTGCCCGCGATCTCCGCCGTGACGAATTCGTATTCGCCTTTTTCGTGGCCCGCCTCCACTTTCGCGTGGAACAGGATCTCTTCGCCGGTCGCGAGTCGTTGCTGCAGCTTGCGTGCCTCACCCAGCGAGATCATGAAGCCGAATGATTTCGTCTTTGGGAAGCTGCCGATGTGGCCCCAGCGAACCAGCCGGTCGTCTTCCTTCCACCAGGCACTGCGCTGGTTGGGAGCGTACGAGATGATGCCCGCGGCACCCTTCTCGCCAACCGCAAGATCGACGACCGCTCCGGGCTGGCTCGAGGTCAGCACCAGCTTGCCGGCGATGTTCTTCCCCTCGTAGTCAGCGTCCGAAGTGCCCGCACCAATATCCACGAGCGCCGCCGTCACTTCTGCGGACAGGCTGTCCTGGGCGAGCGTCAACGGCACCGATTCCCAGTCGCCGAGGCGCCTTACCCGCCGCGTCACCCCGTCGACACGTTCCAGCTCCCACAGCTCGGCGAAGCGCACGTCCCAGGCAGGCCGCGACTTCTGCGTGCCGAACATCGTCTTGCCGTCTGCCGGGTAACGCAGGATTTCGACCTTGTCGAGGCCATAGTCCTCGAGCCGGGCCTCGATATGCGCTGTTGCGGCCGCGAACTGCTCGCTGGCACGCATACGGTGCTGCAGCGTGATGGCATCGAGATTCTTCTTCGCCGCCTCGCCCGAGGTTTCCCCGGCGATATGCCGAAGCGTTTCTTCGGCGACCAGCTCTCGCAGATCTGCCAGAGCCGGTGTGCCGGCCAACAACAATAGAGAAACTGCAATGCAGAGTCGTTTCACGATTACCTGCCCCTCGATGCTGGGAAAACCGGTGCAAGCGGGATAGTAGCAGCACCGCGCGGCGGCATGGTATCGGCCATCGTGAGCAGCAGTCGAGCGCGGCCGCTATGTGCCAGCTTTCGGCTTTGCGAAGAGATGCTCCCGATCGAGGAAGACGAGATACACGGTCAGGACTGCAGCGGGCGCAGCAAACCAGGCCATCGGAATCAGAGTAAGGGAATAGAACATAGCGGCAAGGCCGGCCAATATGCCCGCTATGACCCGGCGCGAATCGCGCACCCTGACAGGCAAGCCGTAAACGCGACCGATCACGTAGTACATCGACCAGGCGCCGGCGAGACCGCCAAGCATCGGAACAACGACGGGCAGGAAGTGGACCACTTCCGGATCGCCCTGTATCAATGCGAGGCCGAACATCAACAGCCACATCGGCAGGAACAGCAGTCCAAGTGCCAGGTACCCTAGGAACGGGGCAAAACTGACTGCCAGCGCAATTCCCAGAATAACTTTGTGTGACGTCGACACGGCCCGACTCGCTGATAACGTCCGATCATCTTATGGACTGGCCGGTATCGGCCGATAGTAGAATTATCCACATCCGAGTTACGGAGCGCCGCAGAAACTTCCTGAAATAATTCGGCGACGCCTCCGGTGCTATATTGCGCGCTGGAAGAGGAGGCTCAGACCCCGATGAACAACGAACCCGCAATAGCCGAACCCTGGCCCGCATTACCGTTCGCCGACTGGCGCGACACCGCCGCAACCCTGCACATGTGGACGCAGATAGTCGGCAAGATCCGCATGACACAGTCGCCGTGGCTGAACCATTCCTGGCACGTAACGCTTTACGTGACGCCGCGCGGCATGACGACCGGTACGATCCCGCACGGCGATCGCACGTTCAGCATCGAGTTCGACTTCATCGAGCACCAGCTCCGCATACACACCTGCGACGGTGGTGACGAAGCGATTCCGCTGGTGCCGCAGGACACGGCCGACTTTTACCATGCGGTCATGTCGACCCTCGACGAGCTGGGCTACCCGGTCGCGATCAACGCGACACCGAACGAGGTCGAGGAAGCCATTCCGTTTCCGGAAGACCGTGTGCACAAGTCCTACGATGCAGACGCAGCCAACCGTTTCTGGCGCGTCCTCTACCAGGCGGATCGCGTTTTCAAGGAGTTCCGCGCGGACTTCAGCGGCAAGGCGAGCCCGGTGCACTTCTTCTGGGGCAGTTTCGATCTGGCCGTGACCCGATTCTCGGGTCGCGAGGCGCCGGACCACCCGGGCGGCCTGCCGAACATGCCACTGTGGGTCGCCCAGGAAGCTTATTCGCACGAGGTCAGCAGCGCCGGCTTCTGGCCTGGCGGCGATGCGTTTCCGGAGCCCATCTTCTACTCGTATGCATACCCCTCGCCGCAAGGCTTTAGCGAAGCATCCGTTGCGCCCAAGGGCGCCTACTGGCTGGATGCAATGGGCGAGTTCGTGTTGCCGCTCGATGTCGTCCGGTACTCCGACACCCCGGATGAGACCCTGCTGGAATTCCTGCGCAGCACTTTCGACGCCGCGGCGACACTCGGCGACTGGGACCTGAGCGAGTACCGGCGCCGGCATTTTCCGCATGGCGAATAGACTCTCGTAATGAGAGTCGTCGTAGCTTCGAAGAACCCGGTCAAGGTTGGCGCAGCGACCGAGGCGTTTTCAGCCGTTTTTCCGGGAGTATCGATCGTCTTCGAGGGCATCGAAGTCGATTCGGGCGTCGGTGACCAGCCCGATTCGGATGCAAGGACCCGCGAAGGAGCACGAGCACGTGCACTGAAGGCCCGCGATGCAGAGCCCGACGCTGATTTCTGGGTGGGACTCGAGGGCGGCGTCGAGGTTCTGGACGACCAGCTGATCACTTTCGCGTGGATGGCCATCAAGGGACCAACGGGTGCCATAAGTGAAGCGCGTAGTCCTACCCTGCCCTTGCCGCCCGCTGTAAAAGAACTGGTCGATTCCGGTATGGAACTCGGCGAAGCCAACGACCGGGTGTTTTCGACGGTGAACAGCAAGCAGGGCGGCGGGGCATACGGCCTGCTGACCAACGGCCGCTACACGCGCGAGAGCATTTACACGCAGACGCTGATCATCGCGCTGACGCCGTTCAGCAACCCGCTGTATCCGCAATGCGGGCAAGGGGAGAAGCGATAGCGTGTGGAACTACCGGGGACAGGGCCGCCCTGATTTTGCCGCGGAGCCAGCCGCTGGCCAGGAGTCGGTGTGGGACTACCCGCGCCCGCCGATCACTGAGGCGTGTTCCCGACTGGTCGAGGTGAAAGACGGCGACACGATACTCGCGAGCACCACGTCAAGCTATCGGGTAAAGGAAACGGCCAGCCCGCCGACGTTCTACCTGCCGCCGAACGACGTTCGCACGGAATTACTGGTGCCCGTCGCCGGGAGTTCGATCTGTGAATGGAAAGGAGCAGCGAGCTATTTCGCGCTTGCCCGCAATCCTGCCGAGCCGATTGCATGGACTTATTCCCGGCCGCGGCCACGATTCGACCAGATCAGGAATTTCTACGCGTTCTACCCGGGCCGCATTGCCTGTTACGTCGACGGCGAAAGGGTCGAGCCGCAACCCGGCCGGTTTTACGGCGGCTGGATCACATCCGACGTCGCAGGCCCGTTCAAAGGAGAGCCAGGGACGGGGCACTGGTAATCAGGATTTCGCCCAGGCCAGCGCATGTTCCAGCCGGTCGTTGCCCCAGAATAGCTCGTCGCCGACGACAACCGTCGGCGCTCCGAAAATGCCGATTCGCATTGCCTCCTCCGTCTGCTCGCGCAACTTCTGTTTCGACTCCGGAGACTCGGCCCGCTCCAGCACGGCCTCCGGGTCCGCGCCTGCGCTGGCGATGCAGCTCGCGATCACGATCGGATCGGCGATATCGGTGTCTACCACGAAGTTTGCGCGATAGACGCCGCGGACGAAATTACCCACCCAGTGGGCATCATCGAAGCAGCAGGCCACGCGCGCGGCGAGAAGACCGTTACGCGGAAACTCTGACGGTCGCTGGAACGGGATGCCTAGCGCCTGGCAGGTTCTCTCGAGATCGCGCCACATGTAACGGCCCTTCGCATCGTTAAGATTGAAAGGAGAATCAGTGAGCCCCTGTTCGCGAAAGATGACCCCGAGCAGAAACGGTCGCCAGTTGACGCGGACTCCGTGTTGCGACGCGAGTTTCTCCACGCGCATCGCCGCCGGGTAGGAATACGTGCTGCCGAACTCGAACCAGAAATCAATGCGCATTGCGTTGCCTGCCGTCTTTGGAGCGTCGGGCGTACATTGTAGCCTTTAGGGTACACGGCGCCCTGTAGGAGCGCGCCTGGGCGCGCGATTATCGCGGTTCGAGAACCGCTCCTGCCTAGCTGCTCCGGCGCAGCCGTGGCAACAGGCCGCTGAGCTCCGCCCCGACCACCACCAACGCAAAGGAAACAATGTCCTGCCCCTTGAACACGCCGCCGCCGTAACCGAAGCCGGCCAACAACGATATTCCGATGCAGAGAAGGACCGCGCCGGCAATCTGTCTTGCCGCCGGAGGGATCTTCGCGCCGGGGCTGCGCCCACGTCGTTCCAGCGGCGACAACGCGAGGGCTGCGGGGAACAGGAGCAGCAGCAATACGCCGATCCATACCGGCCGCGTCCACCACCAGGCCGGTGTGCCCGGCTCGAGCCCGAAGCCGAAGCCGTCAGCAAAGTAGAGGACCGTGCCAAGCAGCACCATCACCGTGATGTGCCACAGATAAAGCGTCATGATCATGCTGTTGATGAGCACGGTTGCGGTCCACAGCCGCAGGCTTTCGAGTGCGCGGCGCATCGGGCCCTCCAGCGCGAGTAACAATCCGAACTGAAAGATGCCGAGCGCGATCAACGTTGCCTTGGGAGGCCGCGTGTTGCTGAGCCCTTCGTCCGGCGAGCCGACCATCGCCAGCGGATACGGACCCTGGCTGATGAGCAGATACAGCGTGACGAAACCGACCGCCGAGTAGACGAGCAACAGTGCGGGGCTGGATAGCCGCCCGTCACGCCAGGCGAAACCGAGCTGGTGCACCGCGAGCCAGACCCAGAAGTAATTGGTCCAGCCCAGCCAGCGCATGTCGGCTACGAAAAATGCAACGTCTGTCAGCACGGCCAGCGAGACAAAGGCCCAGAACGACGCAAACCCGAATCGCCGCCAGGCACGGTAGGCAGCCGGTGCGAGAATTACGAGCATGATGTAAATGGCGAGAAACCACGTCGGGATCAGCGCGGCTTTGGACGTGAACTGGATAACGACCGGCCTCGTGTTGACCAGGTACATGATCAACGCGATAGCGCTCCATGCGATCAGCAGGACAAGCAGCGGTGCCACGAGCCGATTCAGTCGTGCCGCGAGCCAGACGGCGTATTGATCGCCCTTGCGGCGCGCACTCTCCAGCGACACGGCGTTCGAGTAGCCGCCGACGATAAAGAAGATCGGCATGACCTGGAACAACCACGTCAGCCACTGGGTGCCGGGCTCGGACTTCAACAGGTGTCCCGGGGTAAGCGTGCCGTCCGCGTAATGTGCGGTTGCGATCAGCCAATGGCCAACGACGACGACGAGAATCGATACGGCCCTGAGAAAATCGACGTAACGGTTGCGCTCGGCCGGCGTCTGCGCTGCCAACTTGCTTGCCTGGGACCAGATACCCATTCACCCCCCTTTCGCCCGAAAGGCACGAATGCCCGTGCCGCTACCGGAGCGCGGCCAGCATACCCGGACTTTGCGGGAAATGCCGCTACGCAGGTCCGCAAACAGCACATTGGCGACCCCCGCAAACCCGCCCCTGTAATGTAATCTTCACCGGTCGCCCCGAACCCCGGACTGGCGGCAAACAAAGCGATGGCGGAAATCGAGGCAAAATTCATCATTCGGCGGCCCGAGCAGGTTGCGGCAGTGCTGCGGGCGCTTTCTGCAAACCGCTTTTCCGTCGAAGACCACGGCATGACTACCCATGTCGACCGGTATTTCGATACGGAAGACTGGTCCATCCTGGCTGCGGGCTGGGCCTGTCGTGTCCGGCGCCGGAACGGCGGCGCAACGCTTACGCTGAAATCGCTGCAGGGCCCGGACGGAAACATATTCATCCGCGAGGAAGTCAGCCAGTCGATCACGGATGAGGACGCGGAGCTGTCGCTCTCTCTGCCACCTGGGCCTGTACGGGACCGGCTGGTCGAATTCATCGACGATAAGCCGGTCATGGAACTGTTCCGGCTGGCGAGCGAGAGAACCGTCTACGTGATTGCGAGTGCCGGCCTCCAGGGTGTACAGGTGGAACTCGACCTCGATCGTTCGCGCATCGAAGCCGAGAAAAGAACCGAGAAAGCGACCGGCGTTCTCGAATTCACGGAACTCGAGCTTGAACTCCTGTCCGGCGAACTGAGTGACCTCGAGTCCATTGCGAGCCTGCTGCGCGATGGTGCCGGACTGATGCAGGCGAAATTCAGCAAGTTCGAACGGGGCCTGCAGGCCGCCGGACTGGAAATGGATTTGCTAACCGAGAAGCCTCGAGCAACAAGCCTCACCGAGGATGATCCGGCCCTCGCACTGCTGTACCAGTATGTTTCAGATCAGCTGCAGATTATCCAGCGGCACCATCCGCGCGCACTCGAAGGCATCGACCCGGAAGGCGTTCACCAGATGCGCGTCGCGAGTCGGCGCCTGCGGGCCATCCTGAAGGCTTTCCGCGGCATCCTCGGCGACGAGGTCGTCGTCCGTTTCAATGGCGAACTGCGATGGCTCGCACAGAACCTGGGGCGCGCACGCGATGCTGACGTAACCGAAATGAGCGCCAGGGATTCCGAGGAACCGGATGCCGGCCACTACGAACGATTCCTCGCAGAGGAGACGGTCAATGCTTACGAACACCTGGTCGATGTGCTCGAGAGCGAACGCTGCTCGACGCTGGAGAAAGACCTGGCGCAGTTCAGCGCGGCGGGACCTGGCAGCGAAATACAGGAACAATTCGGCAAGCTCAGCATTGCCGACTGCGCCGATCAACTCATCCACGCGGCACTCAGCAAGCTCCTGGAACAAGGGGACGCGATCACAGCCGACTCCGCTGCAAGAGAGCTGCACAAGCTCCGCATCAGGGCCAAGCGCTTTCGTTACCTGCTCGACTTCTTCAGCAGTGTGCAGGCCGAAAAGTGGTTTGAAATGACAGAGGCATTGAAGAGACTCCAGGACATCCTCGGCGAGCACCAGGACGCTGTGACGGCCCGGGCGCAGCTCGCAGACTACGCGGCATCCCTGCCAACCGACGCGGAAGGTCGCGAAAAGCTGGCGGGAACAGCCCGGCTCATGCGGGCGGAGGCCGAGCGGATCGCCACGAGCCGGCAGCAGTTCAGTACTGCATGGTCCGACTTCAAGAACACTCTTATCTGAGTCTCAATCGCCTATTACGATCTTTTGCCGGTAGCGCGCAATCTCGGCGGGTGCATTCAGATCGTCGCGCAGTCGCTGCAGCAGGGGCACCTGCGCCCTTTCCTCGCCGTGCACGAGGTAAACGGGTGGGCGATCCGCAAAACTCGCATACCAGTCCAGCAGGTCGGGCTGGTCGGCGTGAGCCGATAGCCCGCCGATGGTATGAACCGTTGCTCGGACCCGGTAGGTATCGCCCCACAGCTTAATTTCCTCCGCGCCGTCGACCAGCCTTCGGCCCAGGGTTCCGATAGCCTGGTAACCGACGATTACCACGTGGCACTGCGGGCGCCAGATGTTGTTCTTCAGGTGATGCAAGATGCGGCCACCCGTGCACATGCCGCTGCCCGCGATGACGATGGCGCCGGACTCGATTTCGTTGATCGTCATCGACTCTTCGGCAGTGCGAGTCGCGTAGAGGTTCGGCAGTTCCGGGTTGTCCGACTTCGGTTCGAACAGCCGCGCCGCGAACAGATGACGGTAGCGCGAGTAGATATCGGTTGCCTTTATGCCCATCGGGCTGTCGAGGAAGATCGTCCAGTCATCCAGGCGCCACCTGTCGAAGTGCTCCGCCATCAGGTACAGGAGATCCTGGGTACGCCCCACCGTGAATGCGGGAATCAGGACATTACCCTGTGCGGCGCGTGCCGTATCGAAGACCTCGGTCAATTCGTCGATCGTTTCCTCGATAGGACGGTGCGAGCGATCGCCGTAGGTGCTTTCCATGAGCACCGCATCGGCGCGGGTCAGCCGCCTGGTTGCATCCATCAGCGGCGCATCGCGGTAACCCAGGTCGCCGCTGAACACGAGCGTGCGGGTTTTCCTCCCGTCATCGTATTCAAGCTCGACCATCGACGCGCCGAGAATATGGCCGGCATCGTAGAGGGTCAGAATCAGCCCGGGCAGTATTTCTCGCGGTGTCTCGTATTCCAGTCCGACGAACTGGCCGATACACGCTTCGGCGTCTGCCTGGGTATATAGCGGTTCGATACCCGGCAGGTTCTTCTTTTGCCTCTTCCTGTTTTCCCATTCGGCTTCCTTTTCGTTCAGGTAGCCCGAGTCCGGCAACATGATCGCGCACAGCGCCCGGCTGGCCTCATGCGTGTAAATCGGTCCCTCGTAGCCTTCCTTTACGAGGCGAGGAATACGGCCCGAGTGATCGATGTGGGAATGGCTGAGCACAACGGCATCGATCTGCGTGACGTCGATCGGGAATGCCTCACGATTGCGGAGCTCTTCTTCACTGGTGCCCTGCACGAGCCCGCACTCGAGTAGCAACGTGTGCGTTCCGGCACGCAGCACGTATAGCGACCCGGTTACACGTTCCGTTGCGCCGAAGAACTGCAACTCGAACGCCATCTGCAACTCCTGCACGGACTCCGCCTCGCATACACTGTCAACACAGGACCTCAAGGTGCAATACGTACATCCCCGCGTTGCGGTTGAGTGCTGACTGCCCCATAAAGAGCATGTCGAAATGACGCTGGGAGGCCGCGATGACACCGCCCATTTCAGCCGACGACAAGCGATACCTGGTCGTTGTAGCCGATGAGTACCGTGCCATCATCTACGCACGCGATACATTGACCGGCCCGTTGCGCAAACTGCGCACTTTCACCAACGAGACTGCCCGTATGAAGACCGGGGAGATACTCTCGGACCGCGGCGGCCGCAGTTTCGACAGCCATGGCCAGGGCCGGCACACGATGGCGGGCGATCGGGACGCCCCGCAGCAGCAGGTTGCGAAAGCGTTTGCGAAAGACATCGCGGAAACGATCGCGGCGGAATCCCACAAAGGTACCTGTCGCGGTTACGCGGTGGTTGCCGCGCCGCGCTTCCTCGGTTTGCTGCGCCAGGAATTTGCGACTGCGGTCAAGGAAGAACCTTACGCCACGGTCGACAAGGATGTCGTCGGCCAGGATCAGTCCGTCATCGAAAAGCTGCTCGAAAAAGCCTGATCGCGACGCTCACCAACAAATCGTAGCTCTCGAAACTATTTTGCCCGAATTGCGTATACTCGTTGCGCTCCAATAACAACAACTAGCCGCAATTCTTCTACAACTAATAGAGAAAAGAGGGTTAACTTAATGAAAAATAAGCTTTTTGCTGTCCTGTCGCTGGTACTTTTCGCTTCACTCGGCAGCACTTCCGTTTTCGCACAGGATCATTCGCGCGGCTGGGATCAGGGCCATGTGGTGCAGGTGACTGAAGTACACACCAAGGACGGCATGTTCAACGCTTACATCAATGACCTCAGCAATGTCTGGCGCAAGTTCCTTGAAGCGCAGAAAGAGGACGGGCACGTTATCAGTTACGGCATGTACAGCAATGTCAATCCGCGCGAGGGCGAGCCGGACCTGTACCTGACGGTAACCTACAAGAACTGGGCGGCTTTCGATCGTGGCGTCGAGTACTTCGAGAAACTGGGCTCGGAGATCATGGGCTCGATGGACGACATGCGGGAAGCCAACATCGACCGTGGCGAACTCCGCACGATCGGCAGCACCTACACTTTGCGGGAAATCACGTTCAAAGACTGAGCATTCTGCAATTTCGTTCGAGCGAGCCCCTGCCCTGCAGGGGCTCTTTCATTTTGCAGCGGGATATCGCGCGAACCACGCCAGGATATTGTCGACCTTGGCGATGAGATGCGATGGCCGCGCGGCGATACCGTGTGATGCTTCGGGAATTCGAATCAACGCGGTGTCGACCTTTCTCAGTTTCAACGCCTGGTAGAGCTGCTCGGATTCCGCCATCGGGGTCCGGAAGTCCTCTTCGCCGGTCAGCAATGCGGTCGGCGTGTTGACGTTGCCGACGAGCGAGAGTGGCGAGCGCTCCCAGTAGCCATCGGGATCCTCCCAGGGCAATGCCGGGAACCAGTGTCGGGACACGAAGTGCGTAATGTCGGAGGTCAATGCAAAACTGGTCCAGTTGATCACCGGCTTGGCAACCACCGCGGCACGGAAGCGATCAGTCTTGCCGACGATCCATGCGGTCAGCACCCCGCCCCCGGACCCGCCCGTTACGTACAGGGCATCTTCGTCAACGAATCCACGTTCGATAACCGCATCGACACCGGACATCAGGTCGTCGTAGTCCTCTCCGGGATAGTTGTGATGAATCTCAAGGCTGAATTCGTCACCGTAACTCGTAGAGCCCCGCGGGTTGGCGTACAGGACGACGTAGCCGGCCGCTGCAAACAGCTGCGCCTCGACCGAGAAATGCGGTCCGTAGGCTGTATGCGGCCCGCCATGGATCTCCAGAATCAACGGGTATTGAGTGTCGGGATCGAATTCCGGCGGGTAGACGAGCCAGCCCTGTATCTCGAGTCCGTCGGCCGATGATTTCCACGTGAGCTCTTCTACAGCCCCCAGCTTCCTCGTTCCCAGCAGGTCCTCGTTGAGTCCGGTCAACCGGGTCGGCTTCCGGCCTGCGCGGCCCAGTCCTACGTCGGCAGGCCGGTCCGCCCTTCCCGCCGTGTAGGCAAAAGCCCCGTTGCTCGCCACGGAAAACGAGCCGCTGTTATACGGCCGCCCGATGGATATGCCACCGACGTCATCAACCAGGGACTCGACTTTGCCGTTCAGGCCAAGGCGCCCGATATGCGTGCGCCCGCGATCTTCGTAACGAATCAGGAGGCGACTGGATGAACCCGCCCATTGCACGTCGTCAACATCGCGATCGAAGCTGCCGGTAAGCTTGCGCGATTCGCGCGTTGCGATATCCATGACGTAAACGTCCGAGCTCTGCCAGGCCAGCCGCCTGTTATCAAAACCGAGATAGGCAATCCGCTTGCCGTCGGGAGAGACAACGGCGGCTCGATCCGGTCCCTCGCGATCGGTCAGCTGTTCCAGCTCGCCGTCTGCGACCGTGACTGCCCACAATTCCGACTCGACGGGATGATGCTCCGCATCTTCGAGGCGGTTCGCCGGAAAGATGATGCGCTTGCCATCCGGCAGCCACGCGAGCGGACCACGGTGGTCGAAGTCGCCGCTGGTCAGCTGCCTGGGCGTACCGCCCTCGGCGGACACGACAAACACATGATCGTGCCCTGTTTCGAGGTAGCCACGGCCATCGAAGCGGTAAGGCATCGTTTCGATGACCTTCGCCCCGGGCGCCCATTCCGCTCCCTCCGGCGCAGCAGGCGGTTTCGCGAGTGGTTGGTTCTCGTCGGGCACGAACATCACGAACGCGAGGTACTTGCCATCGGGCGACCAGCTGATT
>Ga0209536_100007299_pt1 | contig 16774 bp, 16 predicted proteins | sample DeeMarSeWOR28_12_FD_187461 | JGI IMG/M metagenome (GOLD analysis project Ga0209536, IMG submission 187461) | Marine sediment microbial communities from White Oak River estuary, North Carolina - WOR-2-8_12 (SPAdes) (version 2) | ecosystem: Environmental > Aquatic > Marine > Intertidal zone >... | reverse complement strand
AGATTGCAGCAGCAGAATATCAATCAACTGGCGGGTGTTGTTCTCGGCCTTGTTTGTCTTCCCGTATACAGCCAGTTTCTCTCCGGCTTCCTGCAGGCTGGCCTCTGATCCCTGGGCTAAAAGTATCCGGCACTGGGTAATGCGGGGCACCTCGAGCCAGAAGAACATGATACCGGAATCCGTTGCCAGGTCGGCCATTTTCATCCAGCGGACTGCTGATGTCAGGTCTTCCTGCATCAGAGAAAGACGTGCTTGGCATGATCGGGCAACGGTTATGAAGGCTGGATTGTTTTTTCCCTGGGCAAACTCGAGGAGAAGCGCCACCGTCGCATCGGCGCTGTCTGGTTGCCCCATGGCCTGAAAGGTAAGTGCTAATCCCACCAGGCTGTCGAGGGCGCCCGCAGTATGCAGGATGTATCGGTCGCTGACCGCCTTGGCAAAGTGGCGAGCTGCGGTATCCAGGTTATTCCAGAAATAGTGGATGTACCCCTGTATATACGAAGTCCAGGCTCTTATATATCGATTGTTATTCTTGGTCGCCAGTTCATGCAGCTTCTGATTCGGTGGGGCAGCATCATTTAACTCACCGGATAGCAAGCCGATAAAAATCAGCGTGCCCAGCAACTTGGTTTGGCGGCCAGGGTGCGGCGTCTGTTCATCATAGAGCCATCTATTCAACCTCCGGACAGCCTCTTCTTTCTGATCAGACATCTGACTGGCCAAACTCCAGAAAACCTCAGCTTCGCCTCTGGCCAAATGGTGCGCTTTGGGAATCTGTTCCAGGGCACGATTGAGCGAGTCCAGACTGCGAGTGCGTTGTCCCTTCCAATACCAGTGATGACCCCAGAAAAAGTCAACCTCTCCCCATAACGGCTGCGCGGTCGCATCATCTTCCAGGATCGTCCCAGCGAGCTCGAGTAGGGGAGGGATAGACTGCAGCGCGAATTGATGAAACCTTACCCAGGCTTTGGCTATCAAGAGCCGTGGTCGTTGCCTGATGACATTGTCCGGGAGTCTGGCCATCCACATTTCCAGAACATGCCACCGATCTTCGTCCAGCAACGTACGCGCATTCTCTTCAAGCAGTTGCGCTGCTGCGAGGTCATCCCCCGCCTCCAGGGCGTGTTGCAACGCTTCATCCACCAGCCCATTTAGGCTGTACCAGGAGCTGGCTTTCAGATGTAACACCGCGATTTCATCTGCACTGTATCGCTTCTTTAGCTCGACCGACAGCAATTGTTGGAACAAATGATGATAACGGAACCATCGCCGTTGCCCGTCGAGGGGTATGATGAACAGATTATCCTGTTGTAACGCCTCAAGAGTATCTTGTGACCTAGCGGCCGAAGTTACAAGAGGCGTCCCACTCTCAGCGCCACTATCTCCCAGAACCGCGTCACAGAGGGGAGCGCAGAACCTGTCCAACACGGCGGTCTTGACCAGAAAGTCTTGGACTTCCGGCTTCAAGGCGGATAGCACTTCAGTTATCAAATAGTCCCATATGTAACGGCGCTCGGCCGCTAGACGCCTGAGCATCTCTTGGGCATTGTCCCGGTGGGCCATGGACAGGGCCGCCAGCCGAATGCCGGTCACCCAGCCTTCTGTCTTTTCATCCAGAAGGGATGCGGCTTCCTTATCCACCTCAACGCGCATAAGCTTTTCCAGCAACTCAATCGTTTCCATCACTGAAAAACGCAGTTGCTGGGCTCCGATCTCGGTCACCTGTCCAAGGGCCCGCAGCCGGTTCAGATCGATGCGCGGGTCGGTGCGGGTGACCATGACCAGGTGCAGGGGTCCGGGCGGGTGTTTCAGCAGTTCGGACAACAGCTCATCGATTCTTGATTCGTTGATGGCGTGGTAGTCATCGAGCACCAGGACAAGTCTCTGTGGCAAATGGTCCAACTCGTTGGCCAGGCTGTTGGACAGGACGCGCAATGGCGGCAGTTCAGCGACCCCAAGGAGGGCGGTGGTTTCGGCAACAGCGTTAGGAAAAGATGTCTGAACGCAAGCCAGGAAGTAGGTTAAGAAAACTTCCAGATGATTGTCGTGTTTGTCCAGGGATAGCCAGGCTGTGGGATTGTGTAGCGACTCAAGCCATGAGCTGACCAACGTGGTCTTGCCGTAACCGGCCGGGGCAGAGACAAGGGTGAGCGGCCGCTGTTGCCAGCCGTCAAGTTGCTCCAAAAGCTGCGGCCGCGGCACCAGGTCGTCGCTGATGCGCGGTCGGTAGAGCTTGGTGGTCAGGATCCCAGTCTCGAGCGGCATTCTCCTCTCCTGGGGGGATTATACTATAGCCTAGAGTAGACACCAAGTGTTGCTGAGAGAAGCTCTATGGCAGGGGGGAAGTAGGTTAGCTGCTCGATAAAACGATCGTGGGCGGACGGTTGGGTGGGATGATTGGTTAAGAATAGCGGTAAACCGGTTGGGGTGACTTCATAGACGCGGGCTGATTACCTGGGTGGGGTGTCTACAAATCTACAGTTTTCGTTTTAAACACCGATAAATATGCAGGGCAGTAATGCGCAGCCCCGCGAAGGCGGGGCGAAGTCCCCCGCAGGTGGGATGAAGCAAAAAACTGCGAATGCAAAATTCGCCAAGGGGCCGGTCGTGCACTCGCTTGCGCTCACCTATGGCGGATGGTAAAATCGAGCACTCGACACTCCTCACTGCTTGGGGGGTAAACAGTCTTTGCTTGTTGTCTTATGCCATTAAGGAAAACGCAGGAGATATCTTGATGTTAAGAAAATTCCAGATTAGTTTACTTGTGGTAACGCTGGCCCTGCTTCTGACCGCGTGTGGCAGCGGCAACTTGCTGACGGCCACGCCGCCGCCACCGGCACGGGCCGAACCGGAGCCAACCCCGACCCAGGTCGCGGGGACAGAGCCGACCGCGACCACCCCGGCGGCGGCGACGGCGACCGAGATCGCGCAGACAGAGCCGACCGCTACTACCCCGGCGGGGACGAAAGCGACCGAGGTCGCGGAGACAGAGCCGACCGCTACCGTCCCGGTGGAACCAACGGCCAGCCAGATAGCAGAAGCGGCGCCCACCGCTGCCCCTGAGCCACTGCCGGGCGAGATCCGCCTGGCGCCGGGCTTCAAGATCGGCTACTATGCCCAGAACGTGCCCAATGCACGCTCAATGGCCCTCAGCCCGGATGGGACGCTGTTCGTGGGCACGCGCCGGGCCGGGGTTCTATACGCCGTTGTCGACCGTGACCAGGACTATCGGGCTGATGAGGTATTGACATTGGCGCAGGGCATGAACGCGCCCAATGGCGTAGCTTTCCGCGACGGGGCACTGTACGTGGCCGAGATCAACCGCGTCTTGCGCTATGACAATATCGAGGCCAGCCTGCCGGACTTGCCAGAACCGATTGTCATCAACGACGACTATCCCAGCGATGGCCATCACGGTTGGAAGTTCATCCGCTTTGGGCCAGACGGGCGGTTGTATGTGCCGGTTGGTGCGCCCTGTAACGTGTGCGAGACGGAGGGATCGCCCTATGGCAAAATCACCAGCATTGCGCCGGATGGCTCCGATTTACAGGTCTATGCCGAAGGGGTTCGTAACTCGGTGGGCTTCGACTGGCATCCGGAGACGGGGGAGCTGTGGTTTACGGACAACGGTCGGGATCTGCTCGGCGACGACGTGCCGCCCGATGAACTAAACCACGCGCCGCAAGCCGGTCTCCATTTTGGCTTCCCCTATTGCCATGGCGGGACTATTTCCGATCCTGAATTTGGGGGCCTGCGTCCGTGTGAAGAGTTCACCCCACCCGCCCAGCCACTCGGCCCACACGTTGCGGCCCTGGGCATGCGCTTTTACACCGGTGACATGTTTCCCGAGCAATACCGCAACCAGATCTTCATCGCCGAACACGGCTCCTGGAACCGGAGCGTACCCATTGGCTACCGGGTTAGCCTGGTCCGGCTAGAAGGCGACCAGGTAGTCAGTTACCAGGTTTTTGCCGAGGGTTGGCTACAGGACAATGGGCAAGCCTGGGGGCGCCCGGTCGACGTGCAACTGCTGCCCGACGGCTCGATGCTGGTTTCAGATGATACGGCCGGGGCGATCTATCGCATTTGGTACGAAGGGTGAAGCATCGGGGCCCGCCGGTAGTCTGCAATTTGCCTCGAGTCTTTACTCACTCCGGCACCCTGCCAGCCGGTCGGGTTAGCTGATGGTTGTGTTGATGATCGGATGGGGTGTGCCAGAATGAATTTGATATGTGTGTTCACAGGGAGAAGCCCCGCCAGTAGGCGGGGCTTCTCAATGAATGATGATCATCTCTCGAGAATAAATCGGCCTATATGGATACGATGATGTTGCTGAACACGTTGCCGATAACTGGGCCTAAGAGCAGCAAGATGGCAATCACGACGATGGCTACAAGCACGAGGATCAACGCGTACTCGACCAGCCCTTGGCCCTTGTCACGCGGCAGGAATAACATGTCTATCACCTCCTTTCCCCTTCGCTCTGCGTAGATTGTAATTCGTCCATCGCAACCAGTCAATTATGATAGCTCAGGGAACTCTTGACCCATCCAAGCCCTATGTCCTGGATGCCACGCAACCATGATAGCACAGCGAGGTTGGAAATCTGTATGAAATCAATGTGAAAACAGTTTGAATAATGCTCCAACCATTTGCAGGGATCCCCGGAGCGTGCTATAATTCAACATAATGTTGGATAATATGTCAAGCTAGGCCGGATTGGACAGCGACCGATGGATAGTGACCAGCGAAACCTGAGTGAGCAGAGCACCCGGACCACATTGAAGGCTGCCATTGAGGCTGCCAAAGCGGGCCGGCGGGGGGAAGCATATCAATTATTAAAGCAGTTGGTGGTCGCCGACCCGTCCAGCGAGGCGGCCTGGTTTTGGCTGGCAGGTGTGACGGACCAGCCAGACGAAGCGCTGACCGCACTGGAGCGCGTGGAACGGCTGAACCCCAAGCATCCCCGGCTGGAAGCGGCTCGCCGCTGGGCCCAGGGGCAGGCCCAACCAGGCGCTGGCGAGACACCCAAACCAGTTTCAGCTTCTCCCGCCGAACTCGGGAGGCAGATAAAGCCTTCCTGGAAGATGTCGCTGGCTTCCCAGTTCTCTCCGTGGAACTGTCTTAACCGCCTGTGGCTTGGTGCGGCGGGCCTGGTGCTTCTCCTGGTGATTTGTACCCTGGCCTGGGTGATCTGGTTTCAGGTGGATGCGGCTCAGGCCAGACTGACCGGCCCACCCGCACCCGATAACTCGGAGCGCATACTTGCCCTTCAGCCCGAGCTAAACGCGGCCGTTAGCGAATCGCGTTGGGAGGATGCCGTCGCCGTGCTGCAGGTGATGCACGCCCTCGAGCCGGATAGCCCAACACTGGCGCGTGAACTGGCTCGGGTGTATTATCAACTAGGCCTGAGTCGCCGGGAGCAGGGCGACCTGGAGGGAGCCCTCAACGCGCTGGATCAATCCCTGGCGTTGGACCCTCTCCAATTGTTGGCCCAGGACGAGCGGTGGCTGGTGGATACTTACCGCCGGGGAACACTGTATCACCAGGCCGGCCACTGGCAGGGCACGGTTGAAAGCCTTGCGCTAGTTCACCGAAAGAATCCCGATTATCTGAACACAAATGAATTGCTCTACAGCGCCTATTATAACCTGGGCCTCTCGCAGCAGGCGGCCGGCGACCTGATTGGCGCGCAGACGTCATACCAGGCGGCGGCTGAGTTGCTTCCAGACGAGCCGCTGGCCCGTGAAAAGGCGGACGAGGTTGCCTGGCTCCTACGCCCGCCGACACCCACCCCCGCCCCCAGCCCAACGGCCAGCGTCGACCCCAAAGACAAACGCATTGTGGTAGACGTCTCGGAACAGCGTATGTATGTCTACGAAGGGGAGAAATTGCGCTGGAAGTGGGTTGTCTCCACCGGCGAACCAGGCCGCGACACGGCCATCGGCCAGTTTGCAGTTCAATCCAAGATTCCCATGGCCTATGCCAGCACCTGGAACCTGGACATGCCGCATTGGCTGGGTATCTACTGGTCGGGGCCGCTGGAGAACGGCATTCATGCTTTGCCTATTCAGCGGCATACGGGCTACAAGCTTTGGGACGGCTTCTTGGGGCAGCGCGTGTCGTATGGCTGCGTCATCCTCAGCGAGGACCACGCAGAGAAGCTCTTCGAGTGGGCTGACATCGGCGTGCCGGTGAAGATACAACCGTAGAAGGTATCGCGTACTGCGTACTGATCCTGGCGCGTGGCTTTGGCTAAGCGGACTTCTGCTCCCCCTTCACCCTGACCCAAATGGCCAAGGGATTCCCCGGCCCGGTTCACGACGTGCGGCGCGACAACGACGGAGATAAGTGACTTTTTTAATCTGCGATATTGTTTCACGCTAGATTTAGGCTCAATCCGACAATCTGCACTGGTCACAGAAGGAGGATGACATGCTGATTGGAGTTTTCTCAGATGTACACGACCACCTGGACAACCTTCGTAAGACACTTGCGATTTTCAACCAGCGGGAGGTACAAGCCTTGATCTTCTGTGGTGACTTCTGCTCTCCCATTCCTTCTAGGGTGGTGGCAGGAGAATTTGATGGAGAAGTCCATTGTGTATTTGGTAATGGGGATGGCGACCGGTTCTTGATGCTGACGGTAGCCAACACTCAATACCCCAATCTCAAGCTACACGGTGAGTATGCCGAGCTTGAATTTGAAGGGGTCAAGGTGGCCGTAACCCACTATCCGTTTTACGCCAGGGCTTTGGCTCGAACCGGTGATTACCAAGCGGTCTTTTCAGGGCACACACACGAAGCCCACCGGGAAAGAATAGATAACTGTCTATGGATGAGTCCCGGTGACGTCATGGGCTGGAAGGGTCAGGCGACGTGTGCGATATATGACACTGCTACGAATTCGGGGGAGATCGTAGCCATAAGTTGAAGAGGTAAGGTCGACAGCGATTCGCTAGGTGGTCACACCCCACCCAACGCGGCGGGGTTTCTCGTCTGGCGCCCTCGTGGTATAATCTCCCTGAATAAGCAAAGGCACGTGCCGCCAACGCGGGCTTACCCTCACCGCTGGAGAGTAGCTGGCCAACAGGGTGTTTTGTTGGGAACCAGGAGGTATGACATGGGGAAGAGCAAGAAATTCTGGGGCATTTTGGCCGGTACTGCCGGCGGTGCTTGCCTTTTGATGTGCGTGGCTGGTCTGGCGGTATCGGGGACGGGGAACGCGGCATTCAACCGAGCGTCCTCGGGAATCACGGTGGGCATTGGACAGGAGGCGCCTGAGTTTGAACTGTCCACCCTGTCCGGTGACGTGTTACGCTTCAGCCCGTACCATGGCCAGCCGACGCTCATCTACTTTGGCACCTCATGGTGACCGGGATGCCGTGCAGAAGCGTCGCTTCTGCAAAGTATCCATGAAGATTACCCCGAATTGACGGTGCTGTTGGTGAACAAAAAAGAGGGCGTGAGACCGGTCCAGGCCTTCGCGGATGAGTATGGCTTGACATTCACCATCGCACTGGATCGTAACGGGAAGGTTGCGAACTTATACCGCGTTTATTCCATCCCATCTGTCTTCTTCGTGGATAGCAATGGGGTCATCCAGGCTCGGTATTTCGGAACTCCCCTCGAGCCTGAATTGGATGAGGCACTGGCCGCCGTCGGCGTCGTGCCTTGAGCCGAGAGAATGTACACCAGCAGCCCATAGATGGCCGGGGAGCTATGAGCGTTACGGTTATACCACACCTGGACAAACTCGTTGCTGACAACGCCACCGATTCCCGGTATTGTGGTTCCATAATGGAACCATTCTGGGGTTGAGCGTGCCCACAGTTACGGTCAAAAACATTCCCCCCGACGTGTATGATCACTTGAAACGGCTGGCAGCGGCGAATCGCCGCAGTTTAAACAGCCAGATCATCGCTTTCATTGAGCAAGCTGTTTATAGTAGAAGGCTCGATCCAGAAACAGTTCTGGCAAACGCGCGAGCCTTACGCGAAAAAACAAGCAATCATAACATCTCCGACGAGGAGTTTAACCAGGCAAAAAGCGCCGGTCGCCCATGATCGTCGTAGACGCCAGTGTCATCAGCTACCTGTACTTGACCAGCGACCGCTCTTCGCAGACCGAGCAGGCCTTGCGCAAAGACCGCGTCTGGGCGGCCCCCTTGTTGTGGCGCAGCAAATTCTGTCACTCTTCCACGTAGATGATCTTGCTTCCCTGCGGCTCAAATCGAAACGACACCGGCCGCAGTTCCGGCAAGGCTCTCACGATGTCCTGGTGCCGCTCGGGTGGGGCGCATAACAATAGAAAGCCCCCGCCGCCTGCGCCGGTTATTTTGCCGCCTATGGCTCCGTGCTGGCGCGCCCGCTCGTACCACTCATCGATCCTGGGGCTGCTGATGCCGCTGGCCATCTCTTTCTTTCTAAGCCAACCCTGATGCAGAATCTCACCGAAAGACCCCAGGTGATTGGCCGCCAGCGCATCCCGCAATTCTTCGGCCAGCTTCACCATCGTCCGTAAGGCCTGTCGCCTGTCCTCGTCGTTCTCGGTATTGCGCGACTGCTCGGCCAGTATGTTGTCGGTCGAACGGGTCAGCCCGGTGTACAAGAGCAGGAGACTCCTTTGCAACTCCCTCTTTCTATCCGGCAGACAGATCACCGGATCCACAAAGACCTCCTCGTCCGGATTGAAGCGGATGTGCTGTAAGCCCCCGTAGGCCGCAATGTACTGATCCTGCTTGCCAATCGGCTTGCCACAAATCTCGATCTCGATCTGGCAGGCTTCTTGCGCCAGCCGCTCTGCGCCTACGTGCTGCCCCTTGTAGGCATATAGGGCGTTCAATAGCCCCACTGTGTAGGTACTGGAAGAGCCCAGGCCGGTGCCTTGCGATGGGATGTCGGAAATCGAAGTGATCTCTATCCCCCTGTCCAGCCCCACCAGGCGCAGTGACTCTCGGATCAACTCGTGCTTCAGCTCATCTACGCTGTCCACAAACTCAGTTACCGAATAGCTGGCGCGGATCTTGTGGTCGAACTTCTTATTGACGGTGATATAGATGTATTTGTTTATGGCCGTGCTGGTCACCGCCCCCGGCTCGTGCCTGTAGAAGGCCGGCAAGTCGCTTCCCCCACCGGCAAAGCTGATCCGCAGCGGCGTCCGCGAGATTATCATCTTGTGTACCCTCCTGACTGGCGGCTCCGCCAGGTGTGTCTTATCTTCAATATGGCTGGTGGGATCATCCGGGTTCCTCGCCTGAGCCCTTCCATCGGAGCTTTCAGGCCAGTCCCTCCTCTTGCGCCAGGATGTAGTCTACTGCCGCACCCAAGTCAGCGCCAACTGGACAATTCACCTTACCCCCCAGGCTCAACAGGGCGGCCTGTTCTCTCCCCCGACCCGTCAGCACCAGGATGCCTTGCGCCCCTGCCGCGTGTGCCGCTTGGATGTCACTGGCAGCATCACCGATAACATACGAACGCGCCATGACCAACTCGAGGTCCTGTGCTGCCTTAAGCAGCAACCCGGGCGCGGGCTTCCGGCAAGCACAGCCTTCGTCCGGGCGATGGGGACACATGTAAACTGCATCTACCCGTCCTCCTTGGGCCGCGATCTCGGTTAGCACCCCCTCATTGATGACCATCGCTTCGTCCAGGCTGATGATCCCTCGCCCAACGGCTGACTGGTTGGTAACCATCACCACGGCATAGTCCGACCGCGCCAGCCGTCGCAGCGCTGCGAAGATGCCTGGTAGGAAGCGCACCTCCCCCCAGGACTTGATGTAGTCGCTCCTGTTCTCTAGAATTACGCCGTCGCGGTCCAAGAACACCCCTGGTGATACTATTGCTCACCTCCATGCCAGAGATCTGCATAGCGTGGGGGTACACCACTCCTGCCACACCACCTGCCCTCCTTGAAGCCAAACCACGACATCAGCCCCAAGGGTGATCGCGTGGCGTATCACGCCGACCGGGACACCGACGAGGTGGTGGAGCTGTTCGTATCCCCCGCATTCAATAGGTAAATTGGCCAACATCATTCAACTATCGCCACCGAACCGCCCCGGCGTCGGTCGCCAGCGGCGATCAACTCGCCGTTTTGTCGCCCCACGGCGTGCGCTCCGCCGAAAAACATGTTGCGCCCCGGCCAGTGGTTGACTTGGTAGCCGGCTTCCTCCAGTTCGCGCACCACCACCTCGGAGATACCCCCTTCAACCTGGAGCACGCCCGCTTCATGATGGACGCGCGGCGCATCGATGGCTTCGGCCAGCGGCATGCCGAAATCGATCACGTTGCTGATGACCTGGGTGATGGCCGATCGCAGCCGGTTGCTGCCGCCGCTCCCCACGGCCAGCATGGGCTCCCCATCACACAGCACGACGACGGGGCTCATCATGGTGGTTAAGCGAGTACCAGGCGGCAGACGGTGGAAACCTTGAGGGTGCAGGTCGATCTCGCCCAGCATATTGTTCAGGCATACGCCGGTGTCGCCCACCACGTAGCCCGCGTTCTCCCCGGCCGAGGTGGTCACACCCACGATGGTTCCCTGGCTGTCCACGACGCTCACGTGAGTGGTGGCGCCAGGTCCCCGCCGGGAGTCTGGATCCGGAGGCGCGGGTTGGCCATCCAGGAGCTCCAACAACTGGCGGCGATAGCTCTCAAGATGCTGGTCGGATAGGAATTCTTCGATGCCGGTTTTGGCTGGGTCCCAGCCTGGGCGGGCCAGGTTGGTCAGGCGCATCACCTCCGCCAGCAGGCGCACGCGCTCAAAAGAAGCGCACGGCAGGCCGCTCACGTCGACCGTCTCCAATAGCTTGAGCGCAAAGGCGATCAACACACCCCCGCTGGAGGCGGGGGGTGGCAGCAAGGCAGTGTAGCCTCGGTAGTCCAGGCAAATGGGGGGTACCTCGCGCACCTGGTAAGAGGCTAGATCGTCGGCCGTTATCAATCCTGCGTGGGTACTCTGATCCTCGACGATGGCCTGTCCCACCGCGCCCGTGTAGAACAGGTCCGGTCCTTCTTCACCCAATCGCTCCAGGGTGTCGGCCAGGGCCGGCAGTGCCATGCGCTCCCCGGCCCGAAACACGTGCCCGGACGGCGCAAATAGGGACGCCAAACCCGGCGTGTCGGTGTAGATGGGCGTCAGAATATCCAGTACGTAGGCCAGCGCCTGGGACAGGATCGCCCCCTCGCGGGCCAGGCGCGCCGCCGGTTCCACCAGCTTGGCCAGAGGCAGGCTGCCGTGGGCCTGGGCCATAGCGCACAGTCCGGCCACCACACCCGGCACAGCGCTGCTGGCGCGCCCGATGTAGAAGGGTTGCTGCTCGGGCCCAAAATCGACCAGGATCTCACGAAAGTCGGCGCCCTGGCTCATGCGGCCTGAGGGCATAGTGCTAAAGAAATCGTAGACGGTCGCCTCCCCCGCATCGTCTCCACCTACGATCATGGCTATTCCGCCACCGCCGATATTCACCAGGGCGGCCTCGGCGATAAAGGAGGCAAACGTGGCAGCCACCGCTGCATCCACGGCGTTGCCTCCAACTCGCAGCATAGCGGCGCCAGCTTCTGCCGTCTGCGGATCACCGCAGGCTATGACACCTTTCATCACATACCTTCATCCCGGCAACACAGCAAATCTCAAGGTATCGCCATCTCTGTCCACTGCATGGGATCTATGGCGATACCGCCGACCCGCATCTCCCAATGCAAATGCGCACCGGTTACCAACCCGGTGTCGCCCACGTAGCCGATGAGATCGCCCGGCTGGACCGTTTGTCCCACCCGCACCGCCAGGTCTGACAGGTGCCAATAGCCGCTGAAGACGCTCAAGCCGTGGTCGATCAGCACGGCGTTGCCCCGTACGAATAGTTCGTCGGCCAGGGCCACGCGGCCGGCGGCTGGCGCATAGATGGGAGTGCCGTTTCCCACCCCGAAGTCGGTGCCCGTGTGGAAGCCGTCGACCGGTCCGTAATTATAAGAGCGGCGCGTGCCAAAGGGAGACGTCACCCGGCCACTGGCGATAGGCAGGCCAAAGGGTCCCTCCCACACCGGGCGCGTGCTGACCTGGCTCCACAGGTCAACCATGCGCTCTTGCTCAGCCTGGATTAGCTCCGGGTCGAGCAGACTTTCCCGGCCTGGAGCAACCTGGATGTTCTCCGTGGCGTAGGGTCCAGCGCCCACCACCACGTTGACGGCGGTCTTCGACTCGGTCCCGTCTTCCAACTCGGCACGCAGCGCCAGCGGAAAAATGCCTACCTCTTGCAGCGCGTGGATGCTCACCAAGGCCCACCCGCCGGTATCATCGCCAGTGAAGAAGAGATCGCGGCCTTCATACTCGCCCGAAAGCCTGGCTGGCTCGCTGAGCGTCACCCTGACCACCAGGGTCTGGCCTTGCACGACAGGCTCCGGCGAGAGCTCGATGGCCGCAAACGGCGCCGGGTGAGTGGCCTGTGCCCAAGCCTCGGACAGAGGGATGACCAATTGCTGGCCGACGTATAGGTAGTCTGGGTTCTGAATGCCGTTGGCGACTGCGACGTCGGTCACCGTTGAACCAAAGCGAGCGGCGATAAGGAAGAGGGTATCGCCTGGCCCCACGACGTAGACTACGCGGGGAGGGGCGGGGGAGGACTCTCGGTTCTCTTCGCTGTTGTCCACTTCATTATCCTCGGCGACGATGGCCGGTTCGGCCCGCGGCCCGCTGCCCGGGATAACCAGCCGCTGGCCAACGAAGATCAGGTTGGGATTGCTCAGACCGTTGGCGGCGGCGATCTCGGCCGCCGTCACGCCGAAACGCAGCGCGATGGCAAACAGCGTATCACCGGCCTGTACCACGTACTCGTCGCTGGTTTGTATGGGTGGTGCGGCCGCTGCCAATGGGGCCGCGATCAACAGAACTAGGAGGGACAACAGACAGAGAGACAACCGTTTTCGCATAATTAGCTCACTTTCCTTTCCCCACCCATCTCGAGGCTGAGCTCAACTGAGTACCCATTGAACCTCAGAGTTAACATAATTGCAAGCGACATGTCGTAGCAGCCCCGAAATGTACCTACTCTCTTTGGGAGGCATTTGCGCGCATCAGCGTCTTGACGTAGAATTTAGCACGAGGTAGCCGCTCTGTCAATCCTTCCAGGCAAACCCGCACGTGAGCATGTGGGGCAGGATCCACACGTGAGTACGTAGGGCACGACCCGTAGGTGAGCACGTGGAGCAGGGCCTGCACGCCAGGGCGTGAGACAAGGTACAAGAGGATCTGTCAGGGTTGTACCGGTTCGGTGGTCCGCCGCCTCACATCCCCATAGGAGATCGCATCGTGAAGAAGGGAAGAGTCTTTTCCGGCGCCCGGCCCACCGGGCGCCAACATCTGGGCAACTATCTGGGTGCCATCCAAAACTACGTCGCCCTCCAAAAAGATTACGACTGCATCTACTGCGTGGTCGATCTGCACGCCCTAACCACGCTCAGGGATACGGAACATCTTAGGGAGTGGACCTACGAGATGGTGCTCGACTGGCTGGCGGCCGGTATGGATCCTGACTTGGGCACCATCATATTTGTCCAATCCCACGTGCCGCAGGTTACGGAGCTGCACACCGTGCTCAGTATGGTCACGCCATTAGGCAAGTTGACCCGGTTGCCTACCTTCAAGGAGAAGGTGCGCCAGCAACCAGACAACGTCAACTACGGGCTGGTCGGCTACCCGGTGCTCATGGCCGCCGATATTACCCTGTACAAGGCCGACGTAGTTCCCGTCGGCGTGGATCAGGCCAGCCACCTGGAGTTTTCCCGTGAGATCGTGCGGACCTTCAATCATAATTTTGGGCCGGTGCTGGTCGAACCGCAGGAGAAATATACCGAAGTGCCCAAAGTATTGGGCATTGACGGCGTCAACAAGATGAGCAAATCGCTCGACAACCACATCGAGTTGGCCAGCGAGCCGGATGAGCTTTACGCGCGGGTGCGGATGATGGTCACCGACCCGCAACGCCAGCGCCGCACCGATCCTGGCCGGCCGGAGGTGTGTAACGTTTTCTCGTTGCACAACGTGTTCACCCCGCCGGAGACGGTGCGGCAAATTGACGCCGACTGTCGCACGGCCGCTATCGGTTGCGTGGATTGCAAGAAGCTCCTGGCCCAGAATCTGGCTGAGCACCTGGCTCCGTTCCGGGAGCGGCGTGCCCAACTGACCAGCGACCCTGATCACGTGTGGGACGTGCTGCGTGACGGCGCGGAACGGGCTGATGCTATCGCCAGCCAGGTCATGGCCGAGGTCAAGACTGCCCTCGGCTTACCCTGAGAGGGGTTGCCCGCAGTCGAAATCAGAAGGAAACGTAAGATGTGAAAATCCTTGCCGTCACCGACAAGGTAGTCGATCTGATCTATAGCCCCAGCCTGGTCGAGAGGTTCGGGGATGTAGACATGGTGTTGAGCTGCGGCGACCTGCCTTACTACTACCTGGAATATATAGTGACGATGCTCAACGTCCCGCTCCTTTACGTGCATGGCAACCACGATCCACCGATCGAGTATGCAGCGAGTGGGGCGCAATCAAGCGGTCCGGGGGGCTGCATCAATGTCCACGGCCGTCTGATTCAGGAGAGAGGATTGTCAGTAGCCGGTCTGGAGGGCTCAATTCGCTACAAGCCGGGCATGTACCAGTACACTGATGCCCAGATGTGGCGAAACGTGTTCATGATGACCCCCGCCCTGATGCGCAAGCGCCTGGTCACCGGCCGCCCTATAGACATTCTGCTGGCTCATTCACCACCACACGGCATTCACAACGGTCGCGACCGGACCCACCTGGGATTCAAATCGTTCCTGTGGTTGATGCGCAAGTTCAAGCCTCGATACCTGATTCACGGCCATCGTCATGTCTATAACCCATTGGAGGTCACCGAGACCCAGTACCAGCAGACGACGGTCATGAACGTGTATCCCTACAAAGTCTTGGAGATCCCTGATGCATAATGAGAAGGTGATCGCTGCGTTTCAAGGAGAGCGAGGTGCTTATAGCGAAGCGGCGACGGTGACATACTTCGGCGAAGGAGTGCAGCCGCTGCCACGCGCCTCTTTCGAGGCTGTCTTTGACGCGGTGTCCAGCAGCGACGCCGACCGGGGTGTCATCCCGGTGGAAAACTCATTGGCGGGCAGTATCCACCGCAATTATGATTTGCTTCTGCGCTACGATCTGACCATTGTGGGCGAAGTGCAACTTCGCATCGCGCATCACCTCATCGCCCTGCCGGGGGTGAGCCTTGCGGATGTGCGACGTGTCTACTCACACCCACAGGCACTGGCACAATGCGAGCAGTCGCTGGACAAGTTGTTGCCGCACGTAGAACGCGTGCCTACCTATGATACGGCCGGTAGCGTGAATATGCTGCGCGAAGAGGGCATCCGGGACGGGGCAGCCATCGCCAGCCGCCGCGCCGCCGATTTTTATGAGATGTCGGTGCTGCGCGATGATTTGGAAGACGACCCGGAAAACTACACGCGCTTCCTGATCCTTAGCCGGGACGCCGTCATCCCGGATGGCGCTGCCAAAACCTCAATTGTGTTTGCCATGGACAATGTGCCAGGAGCTCTGTTCAAGAGCCTGGCTGTCTTTGCCTTGCGTGACATCGACCTGACCAAGATCGAGTCGCGCCCCTTGCAGGGGAAGCGATGGCAGTACTTCTTTTATATCGATTTTGCGGGTAGCGTTCATGAAACCCATTGCCGCAACGCGCTCAATCATCTGCAGGAGATTACCAGCTTTTTTCGCATCTTAGGATCGTACCCAAGAGGCGTGTAGGAAGTATTCTATGGAAAGTGAGAAGGCCGCCCAGCAGCCTGAGTTCAGTGCGGCAGAACTGGGCGCACTGGCGCACCTCTATCGAGGAGAACTTTATCGCAGTAAGGTCTGGCGCCAACGCCTGGACGCAACTACCAATTGGGCCGTGGTCATTATGCGTTTGTCCATTTAACGAGGAAGTCAACCACTATGTCTCACGTCATCTCTGTCTTTGGTAGCAGCACGCCGGAGCCTGGCTCGGCGGATTACGAAGTAGCGCGCGATCTTGGCCGGCGGCTGGCCCAGGCCGGTTTTGTTGTGCAGACCGGCGGCTACCTGGGTGTGATGGAGGCCGCCAGCCGGGGAGCAAACGAAGCTGGCGGTCACGTCATCGGTATCACTTGCAGCCAAATCGAGGCGTTTCGCCCGCTGATGGCGAACCCCTGGATTAAAGAGGAAATCCGCCGCCAAACGCTGCGTGAGCGGGTGCTGTATCTGGTGGATCATTGCGAGGGCATCATTGTCATGCCGGGCGGCATTGGTACCCTGTCGGAGCTGGCCTTGGCCTGGAGCTTGGCCCAGGTAGGAGAGATTCCGCCCAAGCCCATCATCCCGGTCGGTGGGCTGTGGCAACGCACCCTGGCCGCTTTTGTTGACCGGGCATACATCCAGCCCGAATATACTGTCTTGCTTAGCCCGGTCAGGACAGCGGTCGAGGCTGTGGAAGTGCTTGTAAACAGACTAAACGGTACCTCATGAGTCGCTGGACCTATAAGATCTGAGGATTATCGCCACCTACAAGGAGGAGAAACCTGGCATCATGGCCGAGAAAATAACTCCACGCAACCAGGACTATTCCCGTTGGTACACAGATGTGATTCAACAGGCCCAGTTGGCCGACTACGCACCCGTGCGCGGCAACGTGGTCCTGCGCCCCTACGGCTTCGCGCTGTGGGAGAACGTAAAGAATGCCCTCGACCGCCGCTTCAAGGAGACAGGACACG
>Ga0209536_100007298_pt1 | contig 16774 bp, 18 predicted proteins | sample DeeMarSeWOR28_12_FD_187461 | JGI IMG/M metagenome (GOLD analysis project Ga0209536, IMG submission 187461) | Marine sediment microbial communities from White Oak River estuary, North Carolina - WOR-2-8_12 (SPAdes) (version 2) | ecosystem: Environmental > Aquatic > Marine > Intertidal zone >... | reverse complement strand
CAAGATACCACTTTACAGTATTTTTTATCGCATCTTCAAAAGAATACTCTGGCTTCCAACCAAGATCATTCTTTATTTTTGTCGAATTGATCGCATATCTTCTGTCATGACCAAGTCTGTCTTTAACGTATTCAATTAATTCTTCTGCTTTACCCACCTGATTAAGAATCAGCTTAACTATTTCAATGTTTGGTTTTTCTGTGTTCGCGCCTATGTTGTAAACTTCACCTAATTTTCCTTTTTCCATCACAAGTTCAACTGCTTTATTGTGATCGATTACATAAATCCAATCGCGAACATTCAATCCATCTCCATAGACAGGAAGCTTTTTATTATTTAAGGAATTGATGATCATTAATGGAATTAATTTTTCAGGGAACTGATAAGGACCGTAATTGTTTGAACAGCGTGTTATTACGACCGGAACATTATAAGTATGATGAAATGCAAGTGCCATCATATCAGCTGCTGCTTTACTTGCAGCATAGGGACTATTTGGCTGCAATGGAGTTGTTTCTTCGAACTGTCCTTCAGGACCAAGACTGCCGTAAACCTCGTCTGTAGAAATCTGAATAAACTTTTCTACTCCAAAACGCTTTGCATTTTCAAGGAGTATATTCGTACCTAATACATTCGTTCTAAAGAATATTTCAGAACCAAGTATGCTTCTGTCAACGTGCGATTCGGCTGCAAAATTAATAACGTGTGTAATATCGTACTTCTGAAAGATATAGCTAACCAGTTCATCATTAACTATATCTCCCTTTATAAAATTATAGTTTGGATGATTTTCTATACTTTTTAAATTTTTAAGGTTTCCTGCGTAAGACAATTTATCAAGATTAACTATTGAGACATCCTTTCGGGCGCTCAACATATAATTAACAAAGTTACTTCCAATAAATCCCGCGCCACCAGTTACAAGTATCTTCTTCATAATTAAAAAGAGAAAAATCCTACAAATATTCCTGATTGAATAAAAAATGAATTGCCATTTAAGTCTGTTGGGATTCCGGAAACCGGTTGATCATTGTCAGCTTTCCAATCATCAGCAAACGCTAGTTGATAGCCGACCCCAATTCTTATAACAACAAATCTGTAAATTGGATAATCAAGATTTACAGTTGGCGTAAACATCCAGTAATGATTTCTGAGTTTTCCATAATATGAATTCGAAGGTTCATCGGGATTTGAAATTTCTTCCCATATTCCTACCCAGGAAAAATTTCCGGTGTTCCTGTAAAAATCCAGTTCCATACTACCCGCTCCAACTACAGCTCCAACGGAAATTCCAAAATTCTTTATAAAAGGAAGAGTATATTCAAGAGTTACCCCTCCGCCGCTGAGACTGTAAACAACTTCTTTATTTAAATTGTCGATGTTTTGTGATGTCGAGAGAGATCCACTAAAACCCATCCCTCCGATTCTAAAATCCTTTACAAATCCTATATATAGAAAGCCAGCAATTCCAGAGGAATAAAATCCACTCGTATTTAGTTTAGGCATTCCTATTTGATTCAATTGTGAGTTAATTGGATCAAGGTTAGGAATATACCAGGCTGGAACATAGCCAATTCCACCGCCAAATGGAGCATCAAAGAACTGACCTGCCTGACCAAAAATCTGCGTGCTTGTTAAAAAAAGTATTATAAATAGTGTCGTTTTATGCATATAAATCTGTTTGATAATTTATAAATTTACCAAAGGCTTGTAGTAAATCCAAAGATTTGTAGTGTATAAAAATCTTATGTCAAATCTATTAATAGTTTGTAACTTGAATAGGTCATTAATTTGGTATACTCAATGAAAAAAATTCTAATTACAGGGGGAAGTGGACTCCTTGGACAATACGTTAATCTTGCAGCGGCTGATAAATTCACGATTCGTACTACCTATAAAAATAATCCTGGAAATTGTAAAATTTTCCAGAACTCAAAACTTGATATTCTCAATGAAGATGAGCTTGAAATAATTTTCAAAGAAAACCAACCGGATATTGTCATCCATACCGCGGCAATAACTAATCCTGTTCCAAAAGAAAGTCAAACAGCGAAAGACTATTTTGATACGAATGTAATCGGAACAAAAAACGTAGCAGCTTATTGCCAGAAGTATAATACAAAAATGATTTACATTTCCACAGATCTTGTTTATGCCGGATACAGAGGATCTTTTTTGAAAGAAGATGGTAAATTAATTCCAGCCTCACTTTATGCCGAGACAAAACTTGTTGGTGAAAACAAGGTTAAAGAGTTCACAGATAATTATTTGATTTTGAGAACTGCTTTGTTGTACGGTTTTGGATTGAATCATTCGCTTTGTCATTTTCAATTCATGCATGACCAACTAAAAAATAAACGGTTAGTGAAATTATTCAACGACCAATTCAGAACACCGATATCTTTAGAAGATGCTGCAAAAATAATTGTTGAGCTTGCACAAATGGATGTGAAGAGTGAAACAATAAATGTTGGAGGAACAGAAAGAGTTTCAAGATATGAATTGGGTGAAATGCTGTGTGATCTTGCTGGATTTGATAAAAATCTTCTTCAAAAAATGACAATGGACGAAATACCAAATTTTCCGAAGGTTGAAGATGTATCGATGAGTACTGATAAGCTACAATCTTTGGGTTTAAAATTTCGTACTATTGAAGAAAATATCTTGAAGATTATTAGTAGTAATTAGTTCTGGATATTATTTGGGTTCCAGTACTTTCAGCACAATTACCCCTGAATGTCTTTTATATTTCATAAGATAATTTGCTAAAGGTTCTTCAGATATGTGAACTTTTGTGTTTACATTCGGTGCGTGAAGTAAATGTATTCTTCCATCATCCATTCTAATTGCAATACCAATATGACCAATATCCAGTCCTTCAACAGTTGTGGTGATTGTGATTATTTCACCACTTTCAATCAACTTTTCCTTTGATTCAAATTCATTTTTAGGGATGTAATGATATGTTCTGGAGTTAATTTCTTCTTCCTGCTTTTTAATGATCGGAATTAAAGCCGGATTTTCTTCCAGCTGCTTATAACTTTCAGGATGTGTTGACATAAAATCTAACTTGAACTTAACTGGTATTCCTCCCAGTTTTTCAGTCTCATCTTCAACAACTCCCTTTGCAACATTATCCGTTATCCAATCAGAAAAGTAATGAAGACGCGAAGGATAACCATCAATTATACCATCCCTGTATCGAATAAATTGAAGCTCTTCCAGGTAATCATCGAATGAAGTTTCACCTATCTTAACACATCTTGCAAGAGCTAAAGAATTTTCAACAAGTGTTGTGCAGTCTAGTCCTGAAAGGTTTATAACGAGCTGCTCATCTCCATCTGATTCTAATGCATGAGCCAGATAATCAGTGTCTAAAAAACTTTCACCTATTTCAACTACGACATCTTTAACTGGTTTATCCTTCAAATCTTCTTTAACTGCTAGTTGAAATTTTTGATTGCAAATTTCAACGTCCTCTTCAGTGAAAACCTGAGCTACAGACTGAAAAGAAAAATAAAATATTAATAACGTGAGTATTATTCTATTCAATTTTTAATTCTTAATTATAAATTATTAATTGATTAAATAATGTCTTCATCAGCAGGGAGCGACGCAAACTCTTCAATTTGTCTTGCGTGAGCTAAGTTCTCAAAGCGGGCGTACTCTTTTACGAAAGCAAGTTTAACACTTCCAGTAGGTCCATTTCGTTGTTTACCAACTATTACTTCAGCAACACCTTCCCAAGATTCCCCATTAATGTCTTTTTCCATTCCATACATTTCCGGTCTGTTAAGAAACATTACTACATCAGCATCTTGTTCAATAGAACCTGATTCTCTTAAATCTGCAAGTTGAGGACGTTTATCTGATCTAGCTTCCACAGCTCTATTTAACTGTGCCAGTGCCATAACAGGAATATTAAGTTCTTTTGCTAAAGACTTGAGTGAACGCGAAATGTGTGAAATTTCTCTTTCACGTGATTCTGCACTAGCCGGACCAGTCATTAACTGTAAATAGTCGATAATTATTAATCCTATTCCTTTTTCTGATTTTAGCCTTCTCGCTTTTGCTCTTATTTCAAGAACAGTTGAAGCAGGAGTATCATCAACATAAATTGGGGCATCTGTTAGTTTGTGAACTGTCTTACTTAACTTCGGACCTTCTGAATGAGGAAGTTTTCCTGTTCTAACAAGGTGAGCGTTAATTCTTGCTTCGGCACAAATCATTCTGATGATAAGCTGCATAGTTGCCATTTCAAGACTGAAAATTCCAACAGGAACTTTGTGATCGATTGCAGCATTCCGGGCAATTGATAAAGCCAGTGCAGTTTTTCCAATTGAAGGTCGTGCCGCAAGGATTACTAAATCTGATTTTTGTAATCCACCAAGAATTTCATCAAGTTCATAGAACCCAGTCGGGACAGAAAACCTTTGCTGTGTTGAGGAGTGAATGGTTTCGATATATTCCATAGCTTCTCTAACAGCTTTATCCATCCCTTGGTAAGATTTTGACAGGTGACTTTCGGTTATCTCAAATATTTTTCTTTCCGCATCATCTAATATTTCAAATGCATCTGCTGAGCCTTCATAAGCATTCTTTGCAATTTCATGAGCACTTGTAATCAACCCTCTTAAAATTTGTTTTTCAAGAATGATCTTTGCGTGGTATTCTATGTTTGCTGCTGATGGAATATTCTGTGATAGTTTGCTTAAATAAACTGCACCACCCGCTTCCTCAAGGTCATCTCGTTTTTTTAATTCTTCATATAGCGTAACTGTATCGATTGGTTCATCGGAATTGAAAAGAGAAGTCATCGCTTCAAAAATAATACGGTGAGCTTTTACATAGAAACTTTCAGGGGCAAGCATCTCCAGCGCTTTGGGAACGGCTTCTTTTTCTATCATCATTGCACCGAGAACGGATGCTTCTATCTCAGGAGCTGCTGGTGGTTTTACATCTGCAGAGTTTGAATTATCAAACCCGTTTCCGTTGTTATTTGTTTTTCTTGTTTTCGGCATTTAAGAGATGAAATACCCCGATTAATGAATCGGGGTAAAATTTTCTAGTTCTTATTAATTTCACTCGGAAAATGATAAAGTTTTAATAAAGAATCAATTCATACAAAATTATTTTTGAAAATTATCTCAAAAGTTTTCAAACCAATCAAAATTTACGTGATTTCAATTCTTCCATCATTTCAAGCTGAACCTGCTGAATTTGTACTAATCTTTCCCACTGATTATTTAACAAATGGTCCAATTTCTCGTGAAGATTTCTTATTTCAAGTTCTGCTTTCAGATTAACTTGGTAATCGTGTTCCAATCTAGCACGGTCTTTTGCTTCTTGTCTATTTTGACTCATCATAATTACTGGTGCTTGGATTGCTGCAAGACAAGATAGTACAAGATTTAACAAAATAAATGGATAAGGATCGAATGGTCTAAACAAAAGAACTACTGAATTAATAATTACCCAGATAACTAATATTGTTGCGAAAGTAATAATGAATTTCCAGCTTCCTCCATAAGACGCCATTTTATCTGCCAACCTGTCTCCAGGTTTTAATTTTTCCTCATATTCCTCATCAATATTTCGGGATAAAATTTCATGATCCTTTAAACTCTGGACAACAGTGTTTTCGAGTTGAGTCAATTCCCCTTTTTCATCTTCAAGCAAATTCTGAATGTAGTTGTTTCTATATAAGTTTAGATCATCTAAACAGATGTATCCATTTTCATTGAAATCAGGATGAGTTTGTTTGATGAGCGATAAAAGTACTGGTCGGATTACTGCAGCAGGAATAACTTCATTTTTGTTTTTTGTTTTCCCGCAAACCTGGCATTGATATGTTTTCGGCATACCATTTCTCCATTAAAAAAATTAAAATCTATTTTATGTTCTTTAGACGTGTAAAAACAAAGATTGAACTACTCGATAGCCGAATATTTAATAATATTGACTTTCTCCATAGTTATCAGTCCGCCCGAATTTGCTATCTCAAATAATTCATTCAAGATCGGAATAAATTGCTCAATCTTTTCTTCCTCATCAACAATTTCAACCACTAAAGGCAAATCCTCCGAAAGTCGTAAAACTTTTGTAGTATGAATTCTGCTCGATGCACCGAAACCCAATATACATTTTGTCACAGTAGCACCGGCTAATCCTGCTTTTCGTGCTTCGAGGACTATTTTTTCATAAAGAGGTGTATGATTAACAAGGTCATTTTCACCGATAAAAATTCTTAACAGTTTTGCTTCACCTTCGATATGCATTTCACCCTCCAATAATTAATTTTGAAAAAAAGGCAGCCAACAGGACGGCTAATAAAGTAAGCAGGATATTTAGCAGAATGTTTGTTCCAGCTAAAAGGTATTCCGAATCCTGGATAAGTTTAATGGTCTCGTATGAAAATGTTGAGAATGTAGTTAGTCCACCACACAATCCAATGGTGAGAAAAAGTCTTAAATCTGAAGAGATAAGCTTTAAAGAGTCAAAATAAAAAAGTAGCAGACCAATTAGAAAACTTCCAACGATATTAACAGTTAAAGTTCCAAAAGGGAAAAGCGAATTCGAATTCTTCTGTACAAAATCTGAGATGTAATATCTCAGCATCCCTCCAACTCCAGATCCGAAAGCAACTATTAAATAAAGTTTCATTCTATCCGGTAATTTCTTTGTACATTTTTCTAAACTTCTTTAAATCTTCCCAGCAGTCTTTTTTCCAGTGAGGATTTCTCAATAATGCAGCAGGATGATATGTAACTAGTACTTTTGCACCTTCGTATTCGTAAATATCTTTTCTCAACTGACCAAGTGATTCTCTCTTTTTCAATAGACCCTTTGCCGCAGTTAAACCAAGACACAAAATCAATTTTGGTTTTATAAGCTCGCATTGTTTTTTGAGATATGGGATGCAAGTATCCATTTCATCCTGCATCGGAGTTCGGTTTTCAGGCGGACGGCATTTGACAATATTCCCAATGTAAACTTCTTGTCTTTCAAATTTGATTGCTTTCAGCATATCTGTTAAAAGTTTACCGGCTCTTCCAACAAAAGGTAGTCCTTGTTTATCCTCTTCCGCACCTGGTCCCTCTCCAATAACCAAAACATCTGCATTTGGATTACCGGAACCAAATACAAACTTGTTTCTTCCTTTATGAAGTCTGCATTTTGTGCAGTTAGAAATAAGTTTTTCAAGTTGGTCGAGTGAAGTAGTTTTTTCCCATTTCTCTTTTTCAACTTCAAAAAGCTGTGGTTCTTCAAACGAAATTGAAGGTTCTTTAACAACCGAAGAGGTTTTCTTTTCTTTCGGTATGAATAATTCATCTCCAAAAATTTCTTTTTGAAGATTTAGTCTTCTTATAATTTCTTTTTTATCTACTATACTCATAAAATACTTTGAACTTCTGATAATATTCTGTTTGCAACCTGAAACTTTGATAATAGCGGTAGCTTGATTTGTTTACCATCTTGTTTAATTATCGTAACCTTATTAGTGTTAACCTCAAATCCACTTTCTTTACCCGGAGAATTTAATACAATCATATCAAGTTTTTTTTCTTTTAGTTTTTTCTTTGCATTAGCCAAATCATTTTGTGTTTCAAGTGCAAATCCAACTACTTTTATTTTTCTGGATTTTATTAAAGAAAGAATATCGGGATTCAATTCTAATTTTAATTCAATTTCTTTTTTATCCTTCTTTATTTTATTTGATGCAGTTTTTGAAGGACGGAAATCCGAAACGGCTGCAGTCATAATCAATAAATGATTTTTTTCAACTTCTTTCTTTACTGCTTTTTCCATTTCTAAAGCGGATCGAACTTTTATAGTTTTTATCTCCGGATATATGTTTTGTGCAGAGGGACCTGAAATCAATGTCATATCTGCGCCGCGAAGGAAGGCGGATTTAGCAATTGCATATCCCATCTTTCCTGATGAACGATTACCAATAAATCTCACCGGATCGATATCTTCATAAGTTGGTCCTGCTGAAACAAGAATTTTTTGACCAACTAAATCTTTTTTATAACCTGAAAGAAAAATCTCTACTGAATCAATTATTTTACTGACATCTGCGAGTCGCCCTTCTCCTGTAAGACCACTGGCAAGTACTCCTGATTCCGGATAAATTAAATAATGTCCAAGTTTCTCAAGCTTCTGAATGTTTTCCTTATTTATTGGATTATTGTACATATCAACATCGGCTGCTGGCGCAATCACGAGAGGACATCTTAATGCTGTAACAAGCGTAGTCAATGCATTATCAGCAAATCCATAAGATATTTTTGCGATAGTATTAATTGTTGCAGGAGCAATTAACATCATATCAGCCCAAAGTGCGTAATCTATATGCCAGGTTGAAAGCTTTGTCCCATCTTTTTGATTTGGTGGAAATGTTTTTACTATAACTTCATTTTGTGAAAGAGTTGCCAGCGTTAGTGGTGAAATAAATTCAGTTGCCGAAGGAGTCATAACTACTTTGATATCAGCGCCTCGTTTAATCAATTCCCTGACTATTAGACATGATTTATAAGCAGCGATACATCCAGTTACACCTAGAAGAATTTTTTTGCCTGATAATGGATCTTTATTCATTGCAGTACTTTCAAATTATTAATCTTAAATTTAATGCAAATAGTAACAAGATATTTTAAAATAATAAATCCGGTATTAAACCGGATTCAAATGTTGTTCTAAAATTATATAAAGAACTATTATTTCTTAATTTCAAACTCAATTTTACCATCTAAAAATTCATTTAATGCTTCGAGATGGGGCTTTTTTCTCTGCTCAAGTTCAAGGGCAATTTTTAACTGAGCAGGGTTATCAATATCTTCACTTTCATCATCGGTGGTTGATTCAGGAATTGTGCTCAACAGCGCATTAAATTCAATTTTATTTTCTGCATTTATCTGACGTGCTCTTTTTGCGGTCACAATTATACCCTCGTAAACATTACCAGCGTGTTTTTCGATTTCTCTCAAGTCGATCGGGTTAATTTCCATTTAGTTATTCTCCTTTAATATTTTTCTTACTAAACTTTTTGCTTCTGTAATTGCTTTTCCAAGTTCTTGGTTTTCAATAACAAAGTCAAACTCGTTTTTTAATTCCAGTTCCATCTTTGCTCTCTCAATTCTCTTCGTAAAATCGGCTTCATTTTCAGTATTTCTTTCCCTGAGTCGTTTCACGAGTTCGTCAAAACTGGGAGGCGAAATATATATTAAATGTGCATAAGGGTAAAGTCCTTTTATTGTGAGTGCGCCTTTAACATCAAGTTCCAGCAAAACCGGTCTTCCCGCTTCAATATTAACTGAAATGAAGCTTTTTAGGGTTCCATAGTAATAATCGTAAAACTTTTCCCACTCAATAAATTCTTCATTTTCAATTTTTTGTTTGAATTCTGCTTCCGTTAAGAAGAAATACTCCACTCCATACTTTTCAGATTTTCTTTTTGGTCTGGTTGTGGCAGATATAGAAAAAATAATCTGGGAGAATTCCTTCAATATTTCCTTAACAATAGTAGTCTTACCTGCACCGCTTGGCGCAGAAAATACAATTAGCTTTCCTTTATTCTGATTTACCATCTATTCAATATTCTGTAATTGCTCTCTTATTTTTTCAATCTCTTCCTTAATTAGGACAGAGGTATGAATTATTGAAGTGGCAACCGATTTTGATGAGATCGTATTTGTCTCGCGGTTCATTTCCTGGCAGAGAAAGTTTAATTTTTTCCCCGGTTCTTTTTCTGTTTTAAGACTTTCTTTAAAGAATTTAAGATGACTTTGTAACCGAACACATTCTTCCGTAATATCTGCCCTGTCAGCAATCAGAGCCAGTTCAAGATTTAATCGGTCTTCATTTAATTCAGGATTTTCGACTAAATCTTTTATACGTTCCTTAAGTTTTGCAAAGTAGTCATCAATGTTCCGCTTAAATTCCTTTTCAATTTCTGAAACTCTCTTGTTTATCGTTTCTATCCTTATCAAAAAATCTTTTGAAAGTTCTGCGCCTTCTTTTTTCTTCATTTGTAATAACTTATCGAAAGCCTTGTTCAAAGTATTTTTAATCAGTTCGAATTCGGCTTTCGTCAAATCGTTATCCTGGGCGCTGAAAAGTTCCTTGTTGCCAATAATATGTTCAAGTTTTATTTCTTCTTTTATCCCTGCGATTTTTTTTACTTTTCTGATTAATGATAAATGTGCTGCTAATTTTTCCTGATCAATTGAAACTCCATTTTCAATACCATTCTTTTTAAAATGAATAATGACGCTAATTTTTCCACGCTGAACTTTAGTTTTAATAAATTCACGGAGTTCATAATCATATTGTGAAAGGACTGCGGGAAGTTTCAGTGATACTTCAAAAAATCTACTGTTTATACTTTTTACTTCCACTTCAACAGAGATATTATTTTTTGAGCTGCGGCTTTTTCCGTAGCCTGTCATACTGTATATCATATTTCACCAGTCTTTCATTGCAATATTTTATTGATGACTTTAAAGATAATCAGAAGCTGATTAATGAATTAATTAGAAAGCTTCGCCAATACCAAAATTAACAACTATTGTTTCTAAAAAGGGAACATCATATAGATATTTTAAATTTTTCGGATCATATAGTTTAAAACCAAAATCAATTCTGAACGGTGCAATTGGAGAATAATATCTGAAACCAGTTCCAATGGCCACAGCAACTTCATTCCAAACAAATTTGCTAGCTCCGTTCCAGGTATTGCCATAATCCAGGAAAAATACAAAACCAAAATCTTTTACAAATCTTCTGCGATACTCGAAACTTCCTTCAAGCAAAAAAGTACCCCCCCTAATTTTCAGTTGCTCATTTAAAGAAGGTGGATACAGAGTATCTGGGGCAAAATTATCAGGAGGAATCAGTTCACGTGATCTCCAGCCTCTAACAGAGTTACTGCCTCCGGCAAAGAAAGTCTGGTTTGGAGCGACCAATCCCGGCCCCCCTTTTAGCATTTGGATGTAGCCTGATTTAAACTTTGTTGCAAATACAGTTTGGTCATCTCTGGAAACCGAAAAATAGAACCCAAAAGTTAGTTGCAACTTGAGGTAGAATCCCAATGAATCAATTGTTTTAATTTTTTCACTTGTCTGAAAATTTCGTGCGTCCCAGTTTACATTTGCTGAAGAGAGTTCTGTAATTAATGAAATTATATTACCTTCAGTCGGATAAAAAAGATCATTGGTTTTCGTTGAACCAAGTTCGGCACCAAGCGATGAAGTAAAAGTTTTTGCATTAAATGATAATGTATCATTGACTTCAGGGATAGTATAACTGAGTCTATCAAATCTTAAATAAGGGCTAAGCAGATTAATAAAAGTGTATGCGGGCATGTCAAAAGCAGTATTAAAATTCGCTCCATAATTCTGATAATCTACAGTTTCTATATTATATGACTTCAGATACAATTCCAGTCTACCTGATAAATTTCTTGAAAATAAAAAGGGTTGTTCAACAATTGTCGAAAGTTCCACCTGTGACTGAAATGTTTCAGAAAAATACTGCGAGTCAAAATTCAGATTAGCGATATCGTTGACTTTAAAGGTTGACCTGATTGTAAGTTTACGTGCATCACCAAGAAAATTTTTACGAACATAACTTGCGCCGATACCTATGTTAAAATAACCCTGTTCATTATCGGCAAAAACTTCAGGCGAAAGTTCATTCAACGGTGTTACTGTACCGGTAATTTGCAATTGAGCTTTACCCGTCGCAGAATCCACACTGACCCCTTTCAAATTTATTGAGCTGAAGAGACTTGTTCTGGCCAATCTTAACCTGCTCTTTGCAAGCTCGTCCTCCTTATAGGGATCCCCAATATTAATATTTGTTATGTATTTAATTAAATTAAAACTGACTTGAGAACTTGATTCTCCTGTCTTATCAATTTTTATATCACTATATCTATAATAACTGCCTGTAGTAAAATAATTTATCAAATCTATTTTTGATTTGACCGTATCTATTTTTACAATTGAACTGTCATAATTCGCAAACATATATCCATTATTTTTTAGGTAAGTAATTATAGCATCATTATTTTTCTGAATCTTCTCCTGAGAATATCTTTCCCCAACTGAGTAATCCATATATTCATAGATATTTGATTTTGCAAAATTATCTAATTTTTCAAGCCCCGGGTATTGAACTGAATTATAATCGAAAGCAGAATTTTCTTTTATTAAATAAGTTAAATCTGCTGATCTGCCTGCTGTGTCGATTTCAAAGGAATAGCTGATTTCTGTTCTAAAAAAACCGTTAACTGCATAAAAGGATTTAAGAGATATTACATCAATAGAAATGGAAGTTGAATCAAAATAGTTTGGAGGTGAGCCTAGAAATGTAAAGGAGTTTAGAAATCTCCATAACCACATGGGGTTTTCTTCGCTCTGAATCACATCTCTCAAATCTGCATCAGAAAAATTTTCATTACCGATAAAAGTGATTGAGGATAACTCAATTAGTTCGTCTTCCTGAGCAAAGAGGCTTGAAGTAAAAATTAGTATAAAAAAAAGATTGTAAAAATGAAATTTCATTAAGAAGCGGACTTTTTTCTTGGTTGTAGAATAAAACAATTTCAGGCTATCCGGCTGAAAAAATATTAAATGGCTTTTTCTACTAATCTCAAATTAGGATAATCTCTTCTGAAATAACTTATAAAAAAATTTTTAAGCATAGGATTATCGATGTTTGTAGATAAGTCCAAAGAAACTCTTCCTTCGGTAATAACTTCTAAATGTGCACTATAAACTTTTTGTTTCTTCAAATCTATTACGTGAGAATAAACATCCCCGCTCGCATTACCCAAAAAGTAACTCTTAGAATTATAATAAACCAGTTCATTATCAAAGCCGGAAAATTTTATTTTATTAACCAAGCACTGTACAAATGATCCGTTTAATAATCCGGTTTGATATTTAATTTTAAATTCACCTTCCATCCAGCTTATTAAATAAAATTTTATCCCCCATTCGTTTTTATCTGAAATTTCCACGCCGGCAACTATTGATTTTAGCGTGTCGCTCTCAAAATAACCTGAGCTGGTGAATGAAACATTATCGCCAACAAGATCTTTGGCAGTTTTAAGGACAAGCTGGTCATTTTCAAATAAATTATACGGTGGCGGCTCATACGTTTTTTTGCATCCGCCAATTAATATCAAAAGAATTATTATTGGGGGAAGAATCATTTTATTTAATGACAACTTCTGTTCCCTCCTTTATTACTGAATAAATTTCATCAATATTTTCATTGCTCATTGCAATAGATCCATCAGTCCAGTTAAAGACAAATGGAAGATTTTTAAATATATAATTTAGTTCCCCAATACCCTGAATACCTATATTACCACCAAGCACTTTATGAAATCGAGTGCAACCTTCATAATAATACTGAAACTTAATATCATTATAATCTTTTTGTGAGATCCAGCCCTTTCTCAGTGCGTTGGCACCATCTTCAAGATTGGGATAATTAATCTGAAAAAATTTATAGTACTTATGCTCAGTATAAATTTTACATATCTTATAAACTCCTACCGGAGTTGCTTTATCACCGGCTCTATTTTTTGGAGTTTGAACTGATTTACCAAAACTAACTCTGTAATTTTTTATTAATACACTGTCTTCGTAAATACCTAATGTGTAATTCTGCCTGTCGACGATAATTTTAGGATTAGTAATTTCTGTAAAACCATTTTTTAATAGAGCTTCTGAGAGAGGAATTTCTCGAAGATGCAGAACCACACCATAAACCAAAACGCCAAAGAAGAAAAGAAGAATAGCAATAGTAAGATAAATGACATTTTTTAGAACATCTTTATTTATATAATTTGAGACCTTTATGGGTCCAAACTGAATTTTTTTTATCTTTTCAAAAATCTTCAAGCCGTTTCGCAAAATTACTTTATTATTAAAATCTTTAATGAATCAAAATTTACTTAAAAATCAACTAATTTTTAATAAAGGAAGGAATCAACAGTTAATTACTCAGGGAATTTTTCATCATTATGTTATCTGAAATTATAACAAAAAACCCGGTCGACAAACCGGGTTTTAAAATACAACTTTGATTAAACTAAACTTCCATTATTTCCTTCTCTTTGTGCTTCAAAGTATCATCAATAAGTTTAATATGATCATCGGTTAATTTCTGCATTTCTTTTTCTGCATCATGAAGCTGATCCTCGGTCATTTTTTTCTCTTTCTGCTCTCGCTTCAAATGATCGTTTGCATCCCTGCGGACATTCCGGATTGCAACTTTTGATTCTTCAGCAAATTTCTTAACAAGCTTTACAAGTTCTTTCCTTCTTTCTTCATTTAAAGGAGGGATAGGAATTTTAAGATTTGTACCGTCACTAATTGGATTCAATCCAAGATTGGCTTCAAGAATAGCTTTGTCAATAATCTGAACCATTTGCTTTTCCCAAGGGGTAATGGATAGAGTATGCGCATCAAGTACAGAAACGTTTCCGACCTGGTTTAATGGTACCTGGTTGCCATAATAATCAACGCGAATACTGTCAAGCAAAACAGTTGTGGCTTTACCCGTTCTGATTTTTGCCAGCTCACCCTGTAAGTTTTCAATTGTTTTATCCATCCTGCCTTTGGCATCTTTTATTAATTGATGCATATCTACCTCGGTTGATTGTTAAACTTCTTTTGTAATTTTTTCTACATTACTGATTAAAGTTCCCACATCTTCTCCCATAACCAGTTTTAGCAAATTATCTTTTACATCCATATTGAATACGATCATCGGAAGATTATTTTCCTGGCAAAGACTTACGGCTGTCAAATCCATTATTCTTAAATTTTTCTTTAACACATCCAAATAAGAAATATTATCAAACTTAAAAGCATTTGGGTTTTTTTCCGGATCGCTGTCAAATACTCCGTCTACTCTGGTACCTTTGACAATTATATCAGCATTTATTTCAACAGCACGCAGCGAAGCTGCAGTATCAGTACTGAAATAAGGATGACCTGTTCCTGCACCAAAAATTACAATTCTTTTTTTTTCAAGATGCCTGATCGCCCTTCGTCTGATGTACGGTTCTGCTATTGCTTCCATATTTATTGCGCTCATCAAGCGGGTATAAATTCCTCTTTTCTCAATTGCATTTTGAAGTGCAAGTGAATTGATTACAGTTGCAAGCATACCCATTTGATCTCCGGTGGCTCTGTCAATTCCCTGAGAAGTAGCGCTTAAACCACGATAAATATTTCCGCCTCCAATGACAATTCCTAATTCAGCTCCTGCTTTAAAGGCTTTTTCAATTTCCTCTGAAAAGTGTTCGAGAACATTATTATCAATACCGAAACCCTGTTCGCCCATCAGGGATTCACCACTAAGCTTGAGTAAAACTCTTTTATATTTTAATGCCATCACTTCCTGCAGAAAATTTACTTTTAAATATAAAAAAAGGTCTTAAAAAATTTAAGACCTTTTCTCTAAGAATTATTTTTTCTCGTCACCGAGATGGAACCTATCAAACTTGGCCACTTTAGTGCTGGAACCAAGTTTAGAATTAAATTCCTTTAATAGATCACCAACTGTTTTTGCGTTATCTTTAATATAAGCTTGTTCAAGTAGAACATTTTCCTGGTAAAATTTATTCAATCTACCCATTGCAATTTTCTCGAGCATCTGTTCTGGTTTCCCTTCCTTTTTAGCCAGTTCTTTATAAATTTCAATCTCCTTATCAACGATTTCTTTCGGAACATCTTCACGTTTTATACTAATTGGATTCATAGCGGCAACTTGCATAGCCATATCTTTTCCAATAGCGTACAGTTCATCGTTCCCCGAATTTACCTCATCAAATTTTATAAGGACACCGAGTTTTGAACCCGGATGGATATAATCAACCAGTAAACCATTTGCAGCCTCAAGGTTATCAAATCGTGATACTTCAATTTTCTCTCCAACCTTGCCGATCACTTCATTTAATTTATCCTGAACCGCTTTGTTTTTCATAAGTTCATCCACGTTCTTCGGTTTGCTTTTGTAAACTTCATCTACAATAAAGTTAGCAAGGTTGACAAAGTCATCACTCTTTGCAACAAAATCTGTCTCACAATTTAATTCAAGAATTGTTGCTGATTTTTTATCATCTGAAATTTTGGTAACAACCAAACCTTCATTTGCAGATTTCTCTGCTCTTTTTGCTGCGACTGAAGCACCTTTCTTCCGGAGTATTTCAATTGCTTTTTGAATATCTCCATTAGCTTCTTCAAGTGCCCTCTTGCAATCCATCATACCGGCACCAGTTCTTTGTCTTAAATCATTTACTTGTGCAGCTGTAATAGCCATATTTATTTCCTTTCAATATTAATTTTCTGAGGCTGGTTCCGAATCCTTTTTCTCCTCAGAAACATCTTCTTCCTTTTTCTCTTTTCTTTTCAAATGCTTTTTAGAAACTTTTTTCTCCTCGGCTTCCTCTGTTTCTTCATGATGTTCTTTACGTGCTCTTTCTCTTTCTGCAACTTCTTCAGCTTTTCTTTCTTTAAATTTAGCCTGCCCTTCAATTACTGCATCAGCCATATATTTAACAATAAGTTCAATTGTTTTAACAGCGTCGTCATTTGCGGGGATTACATGGTCGATTGTATCAGGATCGCAGTTTGTATCAACCATTGCAAACACCGGTATGTTCAGTCGTTTTGCTTCTTTTACTGCGATATCTTCTTTCTTTATATCCACAACAAAAACAACTCCCGGAAGTTTTGACATTGTTTCC
>Ga0209536_100007297_pt1 | contig 16776 bp, 15 predicted proteins | sample DeeMarSeWOR28_12_FD_187461 | JGI IMG/M metagenome (GOLD analysis project Ga0209536, IMG submission 187461) | Marine sediment microbial communities from White Oak River estuary, North Carolina - WOR-2-8_12 (SPAdes) (version 2) | ecosystem: Environmental > Aquatic > Marine > Intertidal zone >... | reverse complement strand
CTGTGGCCCGACCGCGAGGCACGACCCTGCCTGCTGTTCACCGCCTGCGGCACGCTGGCAGCGGTCAATTAGTCTGTTTCGTCGGGTTACGGCGCTGACGCGCCAGACCCGACCTGGAGTCCAGATGCCGGGCGAAGGGCTCGGTTGATACCGGCTGTGCTAACATGACGCCCCGTTTTAGCAGAGGATTACGGTGCCATGGCAGAATCACCGCATGTCTCCAACGTCACCCAGGCGACCTTTGACGACCAGGTCATCGCCCAGTCACACCGTGTCCCGGTACTGGTCGATTACTGGGCCGACTGGTGCGGCCCGTGCCAGATGCAGTTGCCGGTGCTGCTGAAACTGGTCGAGGAGCATGGCGGCCGGTTGCTGCTGGCCAAGATCAACACCGACGAGGAACGCAGCCTGGCCCGTGAGCACGGCATCCGCAGCCTGCCCACCATGCGTCTCTACCGGAACGGTGAAATCGTCGAGGAGATTCTGGGGGCCCAGACGGAATCGACACTGCGCATCACTCTTGACCGCTATATCGAACGGCCCTCGGATTCCCTGCGTGAAGCCGCGCTGGAACAGCACCGCCGGGGTGACACGACAGCCGCCATCGAACAGCTCGAGCGGGTTATTGACGAGGACCCCTCGAATACCCGTGCCGCACTGGATCTTGTCGAACTGAACCTCGCGACCGGCAGGCTGGAGGCCGCGGAAGCCGGCTACGCGGCACTGCCGCGCGACGTGCGGGATGAGTCCGACGGCACGCGGCTGCGTGCCCTGCTGGATTTTTCTGCCATCGCGCACAGCGCCGGCGACAGGGCCGACCTGGAACAGCGCCTGCAGCTTGCGCCCGACGATAGCGAGTCACGCTACCGGCTTGGCGCCATGCAGGTGCTGTCAGGAGAATACGAGGCCGCGATGCAGGCCTTTATAGAGATCATCCGGCAGGACCGCGCGTTCCGTGATGATGCCGGCCGCAAGGCACTGCTGTCGGTATTCGATCTGCTTGGCAACGACCACGAGCTGGTCGGCAGTTACCGTCGCAAGCTGTTCAACGCCATGCACTGAGGTGCCGGTCCCGGCCGCGCCTGTACCCGCAGAGTCCCCGGGCCATGTACCACGACCCGCCGGCGGGGGAATCACATCTTCGAGTCGAGCGCAGCGGCGAGCTTGTCGGCAGGCACGTAGCCCGGCAGCATTTCACCGTCGGCGAGCACGATTGCCGGTGTTCCGCGCAGTCCCATGGTCTCGCCCAGCTTGATGTGTTCCTTTACGGGGTTCTTGCAGTCCCGGCCTCCGGAAAGTTCTTCACCTGCCTTGGCGCGCGTCAGGGCATCGTTGTGGTTGTCTTCACACCAGACGGCAACGGCCTTGTAATAGGAGGGCGTATCGATACCGCTGCGGGGATACATGACGTAACGCACGGTAATGCCGCGCGCATTGTACTGGTCCATCTCGCGATGCAGCTTGCGGCAGTAGGTGCAGTCAATATCGGTAAACACGGTGACCTCATGCCGGGAGGCCTTTGCCGGGAAGACGATCATGTTGTCCACGCCGAGCTCGTCAATCGCCGCGCTACGAATCTGCTTGCGCCGTTCCTCGCTGAGGTCGACACGGGTCTTCATGTCGATCAGGTTACCCTGCATCAGGTAGTTACCGTCATTACTCATGTAAAAGATACGCGAGCCCAGCTGCACCTCCGAGACACCGGCAATCGGGGACGGCTTGATGGACTGTACCTCGAGCCCCGGCAGCAGCTGACCGAGTGCATTGCGGATTGTCTGTTCCGTCCCGGCGCCAGCCAGGGCGTGGCCGGCCGAAAGCAGGGCAAACAGCGGAAGAAGCAGCGGGATAATTAATCGTTTCATAGTGTTTCCGTATGGTTACATATTCGTTGCATTTAAAGTGTGACAGCGCGAACCCGCCAAGAGTTCACGGCAGACAAGGCCGGTGCAGACAGGATTCAACCTCGGGGATGATGCCGGGCATGCAGGTCTTTCAGGCGCTCGCGGGCCACATGAGTATATATCTGCGTGGTTGACAGGTCACTATGCCCCAGCAGCATCTGGACCACGCGCAAATCCGCACCGTGATTGAGGAGATGCGTGGCAAAGGCATGCCGCAGGGTATGCGGCGAGAGTTTCTTGTCGATGCCTGCCGTGACGGCATAGTGCCGCAGTCGATACCAGAAAGCCTGCCGGGTCATGGCCTTGCCGCGCCGCGTAATGAACAGTTCCCGCGCCGCGGCATCACCGGCCATTGCCGGGCGGCTGTCGCCCAGGTACTGCTGCAGCCAGTCGGCCGCCTCGTCCCCTATCGGCACCAGGCGCTCCTTGCTGCCCTTGCCCATCAGCTTCACCACGCCCTGCAGGAGGTTCACCTGGTCCGTGTGCACCCCGACCAGCTCGGACACCCGCAGGCCGCAGGCATACAGCAACTCCAGCATCGCCCGGTCGCGCAGGCCCAGTGTATCCGCGGTATCGGGTGCCGCCAGCAGGGCCTCGACTTCCTGCTCGCTGAGTGAATCGGGCAACGGCCGGCCGATACGCGGCGTGTCGATGCGGGCGCTAGGGTCTTCCCCGAGGCGTCCCTCGCGTATCTGGTAACGGTAGAAACGCCGCAGGGATGACAGCAGCCGCGCGGTAGTGCGGGGCCTGGCGCCCTCGCCGACCCGCATCGACAGGTAGTCGAGCAGGTCCTGGCGACCTGCTGTGAGAAGGTGTCGGTTAGCAACAGCAGCGAGCCATGAGGCCAGCCGGTTCAGGTCGTTGCGGTAGGCCGTCAGGGTGTTCTCGCTGAGTCCGCGCTCCATCCAGAGGGCATCGAGAAAACGCTCGATCTCCGTTCGATCGGCCGCGGCAACGGCATCCGCCGCGGCCGCCGGCACAGTACCTGTTCTGGCGACAGCCGTCACCCGCCAGCCCGCTTCAGTCCTGCGAAGCAGGCGGGTTGACCAGCTTGCCGATACTGTCCAGCGGCAAGGGGAAGACGATGGTCGAGCTTTTCTCGCCGGCGATCTCCGTCAGCGTCTGCAGGTACCTCAGCTGCAGCGACTGCGGCGCCGCATTCAGGATCTGCGCCGCCTTGACGAGCTTTTCGGCCGCCTGCGCTTCGCCTTCGGCATGAATGACCTTGGCACGCCGCTCGCGCTCGGCCTCGGCCTGCCGCGCAATCGCCCGCACCATGCTCTCGTCGATATCCACATGCTTGATCTCGACATTCGCCACCTTGATGCCCCAGGCATCGGTCTGCGAATCGAGGATGGTCTGGATATCCGAGTTCAGCTTCTCGCGCTCTGCCAGCATGTCGTCGAGCTCGTGCTGGCCCAGCACCGAGCGCAGGGTTGTTTGCGCCAGCTGGCTGGTGGCCGCCAGGTAGTCCTCGACCTGGATGATCGCCTTCTCCGGGTCAATGACCCGGAAATAGATCACCGCATTGACCTTGACGGACACGTTGTCGCGCGAGATGACGTCCTGGCTGGGCACGTCCATGACCACGGTGCGAAGATCGACCCGCACAATCTGCTGGATTACCGGGATGACGATAATGAGCCCGGGCCCCTTGACCTTCCAGAAGCGGCCAAGCGTAAAGATCACACCGCGTTCGTATTCCCGCAGGACACGAAACGTGTACAGCAGCAGGGCAACCAGAACGATCAGCCCGACAAACATACCTTGGATAGCCATATCAGGACTCCTTTGTTTCCGGCTGGACCTTCAGCACCAGCCCGTCAACACCAACGACCCGCACCCTGTCGCCACGCTCAAGGGGTACGGCAGATTTCGCCTGCCAGATCTCGCCGTGCACGCGAATGCGCCCGGCACCGGTAAAGCTCTCTATGACCTCGCCCGTGCTGTCCAGCATTTCCTCCTGCCCACTGACCACCGGCCGGTTGCGTGCCTTGACGGCCGCGCCGACCACGAACAGGAAAAAACCAGCACTGATGACAGACAGCGACAGGATCAACGGCAGTGACACCGCGTAGCCGGCACCGCCCTTGTCGAACAGGATGATCGAGCCGATCACGAAGGCGATGACCCCGCCGAAGCCGAGGGCGCCGAAGCTCGGCACGAACACCTCGGCGAGCATGAACATGATGCCGAGCGCCAGCAAGGCAAGCCCGGCATAGTTTACCGGCAGGATCTGGAAGGCATACAGCGCCAGCACCAGGCTGATGGCACCGGCGACCCCTGGCAGCACGTAACCCGGGTTGGCGAACTCGAAGAACAGGCCGTAGATACCGATCAGCATCAGCACATAGGCGACGTTCGGATCGGTGATCACGGCCAGCAGGCGGCTGCGCCAGTCCGGCTCGATCGGCACCAGCTGGATACCGGTGGTATCGAGCGTCACATTCTCGCCCATGATCGTGACTTCCCTGCCCTGCAGCTGTCGGAGCAGATCGGCCATGTCGGTTGCCACGATATCGACCACGCCCATTTCAAGGGCCTCGCTGGCCGCCAGGCTGACCCCCTCGCGCACGGCCTGCTCGGCCCATTCCATGTTGCGGTCACGCATGCGCGCCAGGCCCCGTATATAGGCCGCGGCGTCGTTGACGCGCTTGCGCTCCATGGCATCGCCATTGGTCGTTCCGCCACCACCTTCCTTGTCCTGCTTGTCCTTGCCGGTCAGGCTGTCGGGGTCCGGCAGGCCGCCAATCTCCACCGGTGTCGCGGCACCGAGATTGGTGCCTGGCGTCATGGCGGCAACGTGGCTGGCATAGAGGATATAGGTGCCGGCGCTGGCAGCGCGCGCACCGCCCGGTGTGACGTAACTGACGACGGGCACGGTGGATACCAGGATGTCCTGGATGATTTCACGCATCGCGGTGTCCAGACCGCCCGGCGTGTCCATGCGCAGGATCACCAGATGAGAGCGATGCTCGCGTGCTCGTTCGATGCCGCGGTGGATGTAGTCGCTGGTTGCCGGACCGATGGCTCCCTCGATGTCCAGCACCACGGCCGTACGCGAGTCGGCCGCCGGGAACCAGACCGGTGCCAGCAGCAGGACAACGAATAACAGCTTAGCTATCCTGGGGTTTGCGTGTCGAATCTGTTGACTCATCTGGGCTTTACATTAGCACAAACAGTCGTGCCTAATGAGGTGTATGTCAAGCACGCAGGCCCGCTCCCGCCCCGCTCAAGATCCATGACCGAGAAACAGACCGCGATACCGCACAGGCAGGAGCTGCCCGGCATTACCGAACTGCTGGCCATTGTCAGCCGGCTGGTCGGCGAGGTGCATCCCAAGTGGAAGCATATCCGTTTCACCCCGGACACCCTGCTCGAGCGCGAACTGGGGCTCGACAGCATGGCGCGCATGGAGCTGCGGATGCGTATCGATCGTGAAATGGGGGTTGAACTGGACGAACAGGCCGCGATGAGCGCCACCACGCCCCATGAGCTGCTGCGCGCGATACACGCAAGCCTGACCGGGCAGAACCCCGACAAGCTGCAGCCGGCGGCAACCAGCGATGAAAACCCTGCCGATCTGCTGCTGGGCGAGTTCAGCTGCGACGAGTTGCCGCATGCCGGCAGGCATGCCCACCACAGCCTCGCCGACTGGCTGTACGCCATCTACTGCTGGCCGGTATTCATTGTCCTGGCCATTATCAGCTGGTTCGTGGTGGTGCTGACGCCGGGACGGGATCTGCGCCAGAAGCTGGGGCGCGGGCTGGCGCGCCTGCTGTTCAGGGCCACCTTCATCCCCCTGACCATCAATGGCAGGGAGCATATCAACCGCGAGCGCCCCCTGGTGATCGTCGCCAATCATGCCAGCTACCTCGACGGCTTCATCGTCACCGCCGCACTGGATATCCCCGTGCATTTCATCGTCAAGGGCGAGTTGTCGCGCATCCTCATCGTCAGACTGATTCTGCAACGCTTCGGCGTCGAGTTCGTTGACCGTTTCAACGCACAGCGTGGTGCCAGCTCCGTCCGGCGCATCGCCCGAAAATCGAAAAAGGGGCATTCACTGGTGTTCTTTCCGGAAGGTACGTTTATCAGCTTTGCCGGGCTGCAACCGTTTCGCATGGGCGCCTTCGTCACCGCCGCGCGCAGCGACACGCCGGTGCTGCCGCTGGCAATCGAAGGTGCCCGGAACATCGTTCGCGGTGACCACTGGTTCCCTCGCCCTGGCCGTATCACAGTCACCATATGCCCGCCTGTCGAACCGGAAGGCAGCAGCTGGCAGGATGCACTGAAGTTGCGCGATGCGGCGCGCCGGGAGATCAGCGCCTGGTGCGGCGAGCCGGACATGATCGAACTGTACGGCCACAGCACGGCTGAGGAAGCATTAGCGCAGGACATGGAACAGCAACCCGCCGGCTGACGCTGGCGCCGGGGACGGGACGAGGACCAGCCTGTCAGGGCAGCCGCAGTTCCACCGTGCCACTGATGGTGACGCGGACATCGCTGTCACCGGCCTCCGTGACCACCGGTGCTGCGGCCGCATCCATGGAAACCATCCTGGCCTGGTAGGGGACCGGTGGTCGCTGGCTGCTGGTATTGATGTTGAGCTCGACGATACGATAACCCTTGGCCTCCAGGTTGCTGCCGACTATGCCGGCGCGCTCCCTGAAGGCATCGAGCGCGCGCCCGATCAGACGGTTTTCAACCGCGCGGCGCCGGTCATCCGACACCGAGAATTGCATGGACTTGACCTGCAGCTTCTCCTGCAGGGTCCCGACCAGACGACCGATTGCCTCGTGGTCGCTACCCTCCAGCATCAGATTCTGCTCCCCACGCCAGCTCTTGATGACATTGTCCTTGTGAACCGGATAGGTCTGGTAGCCACCGGTACTGACAGCGACGCCCTCCACCGAGCTGGCAATCTGCAGCGCCCAGTCCATGTCCCGGTTGATTGCCGCGGCGAGATCTGCCGGGTCGCGCGCCTCGGCGAAGGTGGACAGCGTAACGTGCATGGTGTCGTTGCTGACCGTCTCGGTCTGCTCGGCCTGCAGGCGTACCTGGTTGTAGTGCAAGTCCTCGTCCGCCTGCACCTGTGCCACCATGCCGGATATTGCCAGCAGGCCGGCTACAATACCGCGTGTCAGTCGCATCATACGTGTGTCCTCTCCGGGATAGGCTACCGTTTGCACATCAGCTACTGCCGGGTGTTTTCCGCCTGCGCCTCGACTTCCCTGCGCACGAGATCCATGTCGAGTTCCCTGACCTTCTCGATCACCGATGAGAGTGCTGCCGGCGGCAGTGCACCGGGCTGGGAAAAAACAATAATCTGTTCGCGAAACACCATCAGTGTCGGGATGGAGCGTATCTGGAAATGGCCGGCCAGTTCACGCTCCTCTTCGGTGTTGACCTTGGCGAACACGATGTCCTGGTGTTCATCCGCCATGGACTCGTACACCGGCGCAAACTGGCGACAGGGGCCGCACCAGGGCGCCCAGAAATCCACCAGGATAATGTCGTTGCCCGTGATCAGGCCTTCGAAGTTGTCACGTGTTACCTCTATGATTGCCATCAGGCGGTCCCTTGGTTGGTTGGCAGCACCGGAAGAGCCAGTAGTCCCATGTCACAGCAGGACATGACGACTTGCGTCTGGTTGACCCCGGGCAACAGCCGGCGCCAGCTTATCACGAGGGTGTAATTATACAGACAGGAACCGGCACGGACAGCCGGCAGGGATCACAGATCGGTGCTGCGGCGCCGGGGTGACCGGCCGGCATCTTCCGGTTCGTACGTGACGTCGAGCTCGATGCGGTCACGACCCAGCCGCTTGGCGCGGTACAGCGCCTTGTCGGCCCGCTCAATGAAGGCGCTGGCCGACTCACCCGGCTTGAAGAGCGAGACCCCGGCCGAGAACGACGGTACCTGCGACACCGTTCCGTTCGATTGCCAGCGGGTTTCCGAGGCGCGGCGCCTGACCTTGTTGAGCGCGCGAATGGCGCCATCGGCATCGGTGTTCGGCAACAATACGGCAAATTCCTCGCCACCGTAGCGCGCCACCATGTCGTGGTGGCGAAACACGGTCATGATGTTCTTCGAATAGACCCGCAGCACCTCGTCACCGGCGGCGTGGCCGAACTCGTCATTGATGCTCTTGAAATGATCGAGGTCGATCAGCGCGAATGACAGCGGAAAACCGTAGCGCTGCACACGCGCCACCTCGTCTTCCATGCGGCGCATGAAGGCACGGCGGTTGGGCAGACCGGTCAGCTCGTCGGTCAGACTCAGCAGGCGCACACGTGTCAGTTCGTCCGTCAGCTGGCGGCTGTCGGACTCGATCAGCTGCAGGTAATGATGCGTACTGTCGAGCTTGTCGGCCAGTTCGTTATGGCCCTTCATCAGCTTCTCGATTTCGCGAATCACGGTCCAGCGCGCGTTCTCGACGCCCTTGATATCATCGGCATGACGCAATTCGGCGAGCACCACTTCGAGAATCACACCGAATTCCTCGTTCTGGGTGATAGTCTCCACCACCTGCTGGCCAAGAGTGGACTGCATCTGCTGGATGTCCTTGCGCCTTGCCTCGAGTTCGTTGCGATAGTCCTCGCCAAGCTCCAGGGCCGGTGGCATCCCGGCATCGAAATCCTCCTCATCCAGTTCCCCGGCCTCTTCGTCATCGCCGGCATCAAACTCCTCGATCAGGGCCTCTTCTGCCTCGACCTCGTCTTCATCAAGCAGATGTATGCCATGCAGCGTCGAGGGCTCCGGCTCCGGCTCCGGCTCCGGTTCAGGTTCCGGCACAACCGCCGCTTGTGGTGTCGGCTGCGGCACAGGCTCATCAACCGGGGGTACGGCAGCAGTTACCGGCAGCTCGACCGAGTCGATGCCGAAAGCCTGCAACAGGGGGCTGATTGCCTGGGTAAGGGTGGAAGACTCCGTCTGGCGGGTATGACGGATCTGCTCGGCGCACTGGCCGACGAAGTCCCCCAGCGTGTGCAGTTCCGTGGCGGTCAGTGGCGGCTGCAGGCGTGCCTGCAGCAGTTTCACCTGAATGTAACGGGGGGAACCGGGGGTCAGGTGTACGGCGAAGGCGTCGAGCAGTGCGCTGACAAAACCGGCATAGGCGATTTCGGCCTTGAGGTGGTTGGTCGCAATGTCATCGAGCATGTGCTCGACCTGCCGGTAGATGACACTGCCGGCCGGTGAGTCGCGCAGGGAATCGAGCAGGCGCAGCATCTTGCGCACACCGCTGGGGTCGATCTCCTCCGGTCTGTTGTATCCCGCAACCATACCTTCTCCCGCACCACCCTGTGCCTGATGCAGAAAACTTCCCTGTCCTGCAATTTATTCTTGCTCTGTTTAACCGCGCACGGCTCCGGTGTAGCGGTATGCCCTGCCTGCAGAACCTTCTTCTTCCTTTGCCCGGCAGCGATAAGCCGCCAGTCCATGCCCTCACGCCGGCATGTTCAGGAGCTGACAGCCACCGTCCGGCATATACGAAAGATAAAATGTCTTTCAGACGGTTACAGCGTTCAGCCGGGCGTTTTTAATACGCAATAACGTCACATATTTGACGTTCAGATGAGTTTAGCAGCAAAGTCAGTTACGGTGGTAGTTGTACCAAAGGACAAGCGCTGCCGTGGCCGTGCGGCATCTGGCCCGGAACACCTGCGGCACCACCAGATCGCCGCTATCCGGGCGGAAACGCCGCCTCCCGGAAATGCCCCGGACGATAAAAAAAGGCCGGCATGACCGGCCTTTTTGCTGTCGCATGGCCCGCAGATCAGCCCAGCGCGGCAAAGATCGCATCGCGGATTTCGTCGACCTTACCGATACCTTCGATCCTGGCATAGCGCGGCGCACCCGCCTCGCCGGAATTCGCCCATTTGGAGTAGTACTCGATCAGTGGCTCGGTCTGCTCGTGATAGACCGCCAGGCGCTGGCGCACGGTATCTTCCTGGTCGTCCTCACGCTGGATCAGCGGCTCACCGGTCTCGTCATCCTTGCCCTCTTCCTTCGGCGGATTGAAGACAACGTGATAGGTCCGGCCGGAAGCCAGGTGGACGCGCCGACCGCTCATGCGCTTGATGATTTCATTATCATCCACGTCGATCTCGACCACGCAGTCGATCTGCACACCCTTGTCTTTCAGGGCATCGGCCTGTGCGAGGGTGCGCGGAAAACCGTCAAACAGGAAGCCATTGGCGCAATCCGGCTCCTTGGTGCGTTCCTCGACCAGCCCGAGGATGATGTCATCGGAAACCAGTCCACCGGCATCCATGACCTTCTTGGCCTCGACACCCAGCGGCGTACCGGCCTTGACCGCGGCACGCAGCATGTCGCCGGTCGAGATCTGGGGAATGTTGTATTTTTCCTTGATGTAATTGGCCTGTGTGCCCTTGCCGGCACCGGGACCGCCCAAAAGGATGACGCGCATAGCTTTCTCCTTGATACAGAGCTGATTTTGAAAAGAGGCGTATTATCCACGCCCGCCAGCCCGATGACCAGTCAACAGAATATATGGGGGAATGCGGCTGGTTTATGCCTCGCAGCATGACCCGACATGGCCCATGTCACCGCAGAGCCGCAGGGAACAAAGAGAAAACCCGATTACCGCAAAGGCGCAAAGTACACAAATAAAACAATGACTTGATATCGTCTTCATATCTGCGCAGGGGAAATCGATCAGATTTGCAGTGCTGCACAGGTGGATTACGGAGTTGAGTGAGCTGACGAGAACCTTCTTGCAATTATGATTCTTCGTGTCCCTTGCGCCTGTGCGGCGCGCTTCTTCTGGTTTCTCTGCGGCTCTGCGGTGAACAATCAGTTCAGCTGGATCCGCTGCCCCCACGGCACCTCGGCGCGCCCCTTTACCAGCCAGATGACCGGAAAGGCCGGCTCCTGCTGCGGGAACTCGCCCTCGGCATCGGTGAAATAGACCAGCAGGTCAGGATTGATGGCCGCCTCCTCAACCCACCTGAACACCGGCGTAAAACGCGTGCCGCCGCCACCGCGGATGTCCTGCGGCAGGCTGAACTCCTCCCAGGGTTCGTACACCCACGGGCCTCCCTCCGCCAGTTCGTAGTCACAGGCATGCAGCGCGATACGCGCGCGCATCTGTCCCTTGATGGCATCGATCTCGCTGACGAACTCGCGCATCTCGCTGGCACGGATCGAGCCGCTGGTATCCAGCACCACCAGCACGTCTACCTGGTTGCTGCGCAGGGTCGGGAAGATCGCGCTGCCCTCGCGCCGCGACGGGCGCATGTAGCTGTAGTCGTCCCGGCTGGACGCGGTCATGTAGCGTGCCAGCAGCATGCGCCAGGGCAGCTGGGGCTGCAGCAGGTGGTCAACCAGGCGCCTGAGGTTGCCGCCCAGCTTGCCGGCCTGCATGGCCTGCTGTGCGGCCCCTGCCAGCCGCTGTCGCCACTGGATGGAGAGTTGCTCCTTTTCCGCTTCCGACATGGACTCCGGGGGCGCCATGTCGTGCTGTGCCTCGCCGCCACTGCCACCGCCACCGCCCTCCTCGTCGCCCTCGCCGCCGTCACCGGCCTCCGTCTGCTGGCTGGTGTCCTTGCGATTATCGGAATCGTTGCCGTAGAGATGTTCGTCGTGGGTTTCCTCCTGCGTGTCCTCCTTGATATTCGGGTAGATCTCCTCGGCCATCATGCCTTCGAAACCGATGTCATACAGGGCACCCGGTGGTGCCGTCATGCCCTCGCGGATCAGCAGCGGGTTGATGGCCAGATCGCAGGCAATATCCCAGCGCCGCCGGTCACGGTGCTCGCGCCGTGCAAAATGCGACAGCGCGCAGTGCAGCGCCTCGTGCGCCAGGGCAAACTGGGTCTGGTCGACACTCAGGCTATCGATGTAGTCGGGGTTGTAGTAGAAGGCCCTGGCATCCGTCCCGATGGTCCTGCACCACTTCGGGTCGGCCGGCTTCATCGGCATGCGCAGCACCAGCGCACCCAGAAACGGCTTGTCGAGGATCAGCCGGGTGCGCGCCGCGCTCAGTTTTGTTTCGGTGTCGTCAGACATCCAGATTACCTGTAACCCGTTAACTCACCGCAAAGACGCAAAGGGCGCAAATAAAGGATTGCGAAAAACCGCGTTACCCTGCATCAGGCGTGGAATCCATGAACACCGGGTACCGGCTTGATGCCGGTTTCCACGCCTCAGTAATGTTTATTATGAGTATTTCTTTTTTGCGTTCTTTGCGTCTTTGCGGTGAAACGTTTTTCCTGTGCGCCTCTGCGGTTGTTTCCCTGCCTAGTCGTATAACATGACATCGGCCACGATGTTCGCCCACTTCGAGAACTGCGGCACGGAAAAGATCTCCTCGCCGATCGCCCGGTACATGTCCGATACCAGCATGACGCCCATCTCGCGCTGCGGGAAGGCGCCGGCGAACTCGATAATGTTGCCGTAGGCCTCTGCGGCGTTGTCCTCGGCTTTCGCGCGGATCGCCCGGCCGACCAGTGCGGCGGCAACGGCATACTGCAGATCGGTCTCCCTCGGCACCCTGACGGTCTCGCCGCGCACGATGGCGTCGATGTCAGGCAACTGCTCCAGGTTCTCGACAAAGGCCGACAACTCGATGCCGGCGGCCGGCCCGACACAGGCCTGCAGGGCGCCGGTCAGCAGCGCAGGCACATCGTCGAATTTCTGCAGCGCCCGGTGACTGAACTCCCAGGAGCGCGGTGACGGGAACGCCACCGGGTTGTGCGCCGGGTCGAACTCGAACAGCAGTTCCGGGCGAAAGCGCAAAAAGGCGATCAGGCGCTCGTCCATGCCATTGGCATAGGCCCATGCCACCCAGTCGTCGAGGTTGATGTCGACCTCGTAATGCGAGAAGCGGTTCGCCAGCGGCGCGGGCATGGTGTAGGTCACGCCCCGGTCACCCTGGCGGTTGCCGGCCGCGAAGATCGACCAGCCGGCTGGTACCTCGTAGGCGCCGAGGCGCCGGTCCAGGATCAGCTGGTAGGCCGCGGCCGAGACACTGGGCGGCACCGAGGTGATCTCGTCCAGAAACAGGATGCCCTGGTTACCGTGCCGCTGCGCGTCGGGCAGCATCGAGGGAATGGCCCATTCGACATGCTCCCCGACCCGGAACGGGATGCCGCGCAGGTCGCTCGGCTCCATCTGTGACAGGCGGATGTCGATCACCGGCATACCGTGGCGCTCGGCGATCTGCGCCACCATCTGCGATTTGCCTACACCGGGCGGTCCCCACAACATAACCGGCGTATGCTGGCCATGCAGGGCGGCCTGGAATTCTCGTTCAAGTACGGTCAGTAATTGCGCGGGACGCATGCAGGTCTCTCTTGTTCTGAAAACGAAAAGGAATGGTACGGCTTTTATGCGGGAAAATCATGAAATGCCCCGCTGACAGCAGGGGAACTGCAAGCGGCTGCCGAGGCGCCGGCGGCATCAGCCGGACGGTGCCGGCACTGCTGCGTGACACACCAGCCTGCGTCGCACACCGGGCGATGGCGTTCAGCCGACATGCGACATGCGATATTCAATGACCCGATGCCGCATGGCATGCTTCACAGGTTGCCGATATTTCAGTTAACGCCGCTCCCCAGCGGCGCACGCTCACCGGATGCCAGATAGCGCACATAGTCAGCCATTATCCGCGCGTGATCAAATGCCAGCCGCGGTATGTCAGTCGGCCCGAACAGTTGCAGGTGTTTCGCATCGTCCGCAGCACGCGGCTCACCCCGCGCCTCGGCAATATAGACCGCGCTGACCGTATGGCCGCGCGGATCACGTGACGGGTCGGAGTAATTGCCCAGCAAGGTCCGGAGCGTGACATCCAGCGAGGTTTCCTCCCTTGCCTCGCGCACCGCCGCCTGTTCCAGGGTCTCGCCGACATCGACAAAGCCACCTGGCAATGCCCAGCCCGGCGGGGGGTTGCGCCGTTCGATCAGCACGATGGGACGCCCCGGCCGGTCAGTCATCTCGATGATGACGTCGACGGCAAGACCCGGTGTCGCGGGTAACGGCATCAGCGCTTCAGCTCGCGGAGCTTGCGGCGCGTGTGCTTGTCCGGTCGCCGTTCGCGCTGGCGGGCGCTGTGGCCCTGCAGCTTGCGCTCCCGGTAGAGCTCATGCCGCTCATTCGCGCTTTCCTCGGACTCACTGTACAGGGTGCGAGCCTCCTCCGCCGGGCGTCGCTGCGCGGACAGGCGTACCACCGTGACAAGGAAACGGTAAGGCCCCTTCCGGATACTGAGCCGGTCGCCGGCGCCCAGTCTGTGCGAGGGTTTGATCCGGACGCCGTTCAGGTGCACCTTGCCACCGCTGATGGCCGCCATCGCAAGGCTGCGCGTCTTGTAGAAGCGCGCCGCCCAGAGCCACTTGTCCAGCCGCATGGATGTGGTGTTTTCCGGTTGAATACTCATTGGTGAATGTCATCGGATCCCTGTATGCCTTAACAGTATGAACACAGCACGGATTGTGCAACCGGTTGTTAGATCATTAGCTGTTCCGGAGAGCTTTCGCCCTGCCGGGTGAAAGCTGACAGAAATAAATTCCAGGGACCATGCTGGAATACCGTGCTTTGCACCTAATCCGATCTACGTGATTCCATGGACATCTGCTGCGACTCATAGCCCGCCCTGGCGACAGCCAGAAAATCATCAAACGGCAGGGCACCGTCCAGCCGGTGCTGCTCATCGAAGAATATCGTCGGTGTCGCGCGCACCTGATAGCGTCCGGCCGCTGCGAGATACTGCTGCAGCCTCTTTGCATGGCTGTCATCCGACCAGGCGCTTCGCACAATGTCAGGCGGCACGTTGCATTCGGCCGCCAGCCCGGCCAGCACGACTTCGTCGCCGATATTCAGCCCATCGACGAAGAATGCCTCGAACAGGCGCCGGTGCAGTGCGTAGAACACCTCGCTACCGGCTGACTTGGCGGCCTCCGCGAGCAGCAGGGCCTTGCGCGAATTGGTCGTGAAGTCGTGCTCGGCCAGCGAGACACCCTCCTCATCCGCCAGGCGCTCGAGATTGGTCATCATTTGCCGCCACTGCGCCTGGTCATAACCAAGCTCGGCGACCGGTTTACCCCCGGCCGGCGTTTCGGGATGGATCTCTACCAGGCACCAGTTGATTTTCAGGTCGTAGTACTCGCGCAGCCGGTCAAGCCGCAGGTCGCCGATGTAACAGAACGGGCAGATGTAGTCGGAAAAGACCGTGGAAAGCAGGACGGGCTTGGTGGATACCGCCATTGTGGCCCCTCTTGCCACTCACCACCCGGACAAGTGGAAGGCGGCGGCTGAAAATCGTCAGACGCCGCAGGTTCAGGACGCGTACTGCCCTGAACCTGCGGCGCCTGTCTAGTTTGTCACTTCCCCGAGCAGATCGTTCAAACGGTTGACGAAACTGACCGGGTCCTCCAGCTGACCGCCCTCGCTCAGCAGCGCCTGGTCGAACAGGATATGCGACCAGTTGGCAAAGCGCTCGTCACCGGACTCGTCCTTCAGGCGACTGACCAGTGCATGCCCCGGATTGATCTCCAGGATCGGTCTGGTCTCCGGCACCTTCTGACCCGCCTGCTTCAGCAGACGCTGCAGGTGCACCGCCATGTCCTGCTCGTCGGTGACCAGGCAGGACGGCGAGTCGGTCAGGCGCTGGCTGACACGAACTTCCTTGACCCGGTCTCCCAGCACGTCCTGCATGCGCTTCACCAGGCCGGCATATTCACCTTCCGTCTTCCTGGCCGCCTCCTTCTCGCTTTCATCCGCAAGATCGTCGAGGTCCAGCTGCCCCTTCGCTACTGAAACCAGCGGCTTGCCGTCGAATTCGGTCAGGTGCGACACCAGCCACTCGTCGACACGATCCGACAGCAGCAGCACCTCGATGCCCTTGCTGCGGAACACCTGCAGATGCGGGCTGTTCTTTGCGGCAGCGAAGCTGTCGGCCGTGACGAAGTAGATCTTGTCCTGCCCCTCCTTCATGCGTCCGGTATAGTCCTCCAGGGAAACGCACTGTTCGTCGGTGTCCAGCTGCGTTGAGGCAAAGCGCAACAGCTTTGCAATCCGTTCGCGGTTGGCGAAATCCTCGCCAGGCCCTTCCTTGAGGACATTGCCGAACTCCTTCCAGAAGGTCTTGTAGGTTTCCGGTTCGTCCTTGGCCATGGCCTCCAGGACGCCGAGCACCTTCTTCACCGAGCCGCCGCGAATGGTTTCGATCAGCTTGTTGTGCTGCAGGATCTCACGCGACACGTTCAGCGGCAGGTCATCCGAGTCGACCAGGCCACGCACAAACCGCAGGTAATACGGCATCAGCTGCTCGGCATCGTCCATGATGAAGACGCGGCGCACGTACAGCTTGATGCCGTGGCGGCTGTCACGGTCATAGAGATCGAACGGTGCACGCGACGGGATGTAGAACAGCGACTTGTAGGATTGTGTTCCCTCGACGCTGCTGTGCACCCATTTCATCGGATCCTCGAAGTCATGCGCCACGTGCTTGTAGAATTCGCAGTACTCCTCGTCCGTGATGTCACCGCGCGGCCGGGTCCACAGCGCCGAGGCCTTGTTGACCGCCTCGTATTCGTCCTTTTTCTCCTCGTTCTGGGACAGCATCTCGATCGGCAGCGGAATATGGTCGGAGTACTTGTGAATGATGTTTCGCAGGCGAAAACCTTCCAGGAACTCGTCCTCGCCCTCGCGCAGGTGCAGCACGACCTGCGTGCCGTGCGTGTCACGTGCCACGGTCTCCAGCGTGTAGTTGCCGCTGCCATCGGATTCCCAGCGCACGCCCTGCTCCGCGGACAGGCCGGCCCGGCGGGTCGTCAGGGTCACCCGGTCGGCAATGATGAAGGCGGAGTAGAAACCGACACCGAACTGGCCGATCAGCTGGGCGTCACTG
>Ga0209536_100007295_pt1 | contig 16778 bp, 14 predicted proteins | sample DeeMarSeWOR28_12_FD_187461 | JGI IMG/M metagenome (GOLD analysis project Ga0209536, IMG submission 187461) | Marine sediment microbial communities from White Oak River estuary, North Carolina - WOR-2-8_12 (SPAdes) (version 2) | ecosystem: Environmental > Aquatic > Marine > Intertidal zone >... | reverse complement strand
CGCGTGGCACGCGATTCGCAAACTAGCGGAACCAATTCAAACCCAAAAACAACGAAAGGCAAATCCCGCGCCACGCTACCGCAGCTTAGTTCCACCGTTATACAAACTCATTAAATAATTCCACACATTTCATTTGATCACACTGAACAATAACGATGCTATGAAAGAACACATTCTAAAGGTCTCTCTTGTTTTGTACTTATCCCTTGGTTTTATCAGCTATGGGGCAGCTCAAGGAAATACATCGACAGAATATGAAATTGTGAAAGAGACCATCGAACAATCGATCGGCTGGGCAATTGAGAAAGATTTCGATGAGATGTTTCGCCTTTGGGATGAAAATATGTTTCATTTTTGGTTGTTTTCAAACACTATAGTTGAGGGCCTTGATAGTTTTAAAATTTATGCTGAACAGTGGAAAGATCCTGATTTCCATGGAACACGCTTTGAATTCAAAGATTTGCGTATTATGTTTTCTACTGATGGTGATGTCGCCTGGTATTCATGTTTTCTTGATGACTGCGGTTCCTTGAAGGGCAAGGAATTCTGTCTTGAAAATGTGTTTCAAACCGGGGTTCTGGAAAAGAAGAATGGCCGTTGGGTCCATGTACTGATGCACGGATCATATCCAGTTGATAAGATACCTGAGAATTACATCCGGGCATATTATTCGGACCTATTTGAAAAACAAGAATAATAATGAGAGTAGAATATCAAATAAACCTCATACAAGTAGTATACCAATCCACTAAAGCCGACCGTCACGCGTGTCACGCCCTTTGCAGAACCGAGCGAAGCGAGCTCATGAGTCACCGGAGGAGACGAGTAAAGTCAAATCCCGCTCCACGCTACGGCGGCTTAGTTCCACCGTTCTGTGGAGTTTGTGACACTCATGTTTGACAGATATACCAATTTTGGGTATCTTTGTTAAAAGCTTTAAGATATGAGCAAGAACACATCAATAACCTTAGGAAATCACTTCGAAGATTTCATCCAAAATCGCATATCCACCGGTAGGTATAAAAATGCGAGTGAAGTAATTCGTGCTGGGCTTCGTTTACTTGAGGAGGAAGAAGATAAGGTTGCGGCATTGAAGCAAGCAATTCAGGAAGGCATCGATAGTGGAATCGCAGAGGATTTTGAACCGGAGCAGTTTCTCAAAGATTTGAAAGCGCAAAGAGCCGCAAATGGCTAAGTATGAGTTCACACAAAAGGCCACTAAGGACCTAGGGAAAATCTGGAATTATACTGTTGATAAATGGTCCGAGAATCAAGCAGACAAATACTACCATCTGCTCCTGGACAGCTGTCAAGAAATTGCAGATGGTAAAGTACAAGGCAAAAAGTACAAAGTCATCTACTCTGGCTTGTTAGGAATTAAGGCTGGCAAGCACATTATCTTTTATAGGCAAATAAATAAAGATCGAGTTGAGATTACGCGTATTCTGCATGAGCGAATGGACCTTAAAAGACGCTTAAGGGAATAAATGGCCACAGAACAAATCACTAAAGCCGACCGAAACGTGTGTCACTCCATTTGCGAAATGGCAAATCCCGCGCTACGCTACGGCGGATTAATTCCACCGTTACACCGTTAGGCAGCAGCCACTAAGAAGCAGCGTCAGGTTGGTTAGAGAAAGGGTAGGCCAATGAAACAACAAACAGATTTCTTCGAATTTGCAGCAAAAGTGGGACTGACGAAGCACTTGGGAGGAGTATCGGCCACTGAAGCGCTGATCGAACTGTGTCACATAGGCAAGGGCAAGAACGTCTTGGATGTAGGCTGTGGTGTTGGAGTCACTCCCTGCTATATTGCAAAGAGATATGCCTGCCGAGTTATCGGTGTGGACATCTCTGAGAGAATGATCGAAAGATCAGAAGAAAGGGTGAGGAAAACGAAGCTGACTGATCTAGTCGAATTAAGGGTTGCCGATGCTCAAGACCTGCCTTTTGAGAACAACTTTTTTGATGTCGTCATTACCGAGTCTGTAACTTCTTTTCCGAAAGACAAACAGAAAGCGATCGGCGAGTACGTGCGGGTAACGAAGCCAGGTGGATATGTTGGTTTAAATGAGTCAATCTGGCGAAAAGTACCGCCACCGCCAGAAGTGGTGGCCTGGGCATCGCAAGACATAGGAGCCAACGTGCAACCTCTAACTTCTGATGCTTGGGTGGAGTTGCTCCAGTCTGCTGGGTTAAAAAAGATAACTTCTCAGACTTTCGTCGTAAATTCCCGTAGGGAGGCGAGGGGAATATTGAGACGCTATGGGTTGGGAGGTATGATGCGAGTGCTATGGAGAATGAGAATACTTTATGCCAAAAGTCCGGCCTATCGGACCTTTGTGAAGAGAGTACGACAGACGGGACTTGCGCCGGATAACCTTGATCAATATTTTGGATACGGTATATTTGTAGGGCAGAAATGAAAAGCTGTGCAAATATTGCACTTAGCTCTATTTATCTTACACTTGTAACTCTACTGCCCAACAATCCACTAAAGCCGACCGTCAAGCCTGGCATGCGATTCGCGATCAGTAACAACCATAACAACCCAAAATGAAACAAGGCATTGCCCGCACCACGCTACGGTGGCTTAATTCCACCATTGAGAAGTATTTCAAGGGAGAATTATCAAGTATATCCTCCATGAAGAAATATGCTTTGATAACATGGACAACAAGGTGAACATAAAAGATTGGAAGAATATCCTGTGGAGTACGCTTATAACTATCTTATGTATTATCTGTTTCCCAGCAAATCCTCTCGTATTATCAGGTGTTATAGAGGCGAACTCTCACTTGGCATTAGTTATCATCGGTGCTTTCGTATGGATTTTCGGTATGATACTTGTCATGGCTCCCATAATCATGTTTCCCCGAAGAGGTGGGGTTCCTAAGGGGAAATCGTTTGTAAATACAACTAAGCTGGTTGATACAGGTATCTATGCTTTGGTCAGGCACCCGCAGTACACGGGTGGAGTATACTCTATATTTATAACAACAGTACTACTTTATCCACATTGGTTATTCGTATTGTTAGGATCGATAGGTATTGTGGTTATTTACTTGAGCTGTAGAGAGGAAGATCAGCGTCTTATTCAGCAGTTTGGTGAAGACTATATAGCATACATGAGAAGGGTACCGAGAATGAATATTTTTCTTGGGATAATGCGATTGATACGGCAAAGAAAATGAAGATCGCGTCGGTATCTGCCCAACAAATCACAAAAGCCTACCCTGACGCGTGTCACACCCATTACATAACCAAGCAGAGCGAGCTCATGAGTCACCGCAGGTGACGAATAACGGCAAATCCCTCGCCACGCTACGGCGGTTTAGTTCCACCGTTCCATGTACAATATTGTTATTTGACAAATAGGGAGTTCGCTTATAAACCAGTTCTATACAAAAACATAGTAGTTCGATCCTCTAACAAACACATTGAGAAATGATGGTCAGAATATTATTACTAACGTTGTTAATTTCTATTCATGGATGTAACTCTGGTCCTAGTGAAAAGGATGTTTTGCTTAAGGTATCAGATAACTTGAGTAAAATTAAGTCGGCAACTTATTATATGACAGGAGTAGGCAGTGCTCCCGGAGATACAACTAAATTCTCTGAGCCAATAACTATGTATTATAAAATATTCGTAAATCCTTCCGATACATTGGTTGGTTCAAGTTCTGCGATATTTTCAATTGATGATACTTCCAAGATGATTGATTTCTATGACGGTGAAGTGAGAGGGAAATGTTACTGGGATGAACAATATGTAAAAATTGACAGTTTTCAAAATCATCCATATCCATTCCGACTTGTACACTATCCATTTTATACCAGGATAAATGAGATTATAAAGTACTCATTGACAACAGAGGACAGTATACAAACCGGCTTTACAGATTATGGCGATTCAATTCACTATAGTCTAAGGATTTATAATAAGCATGTTTATTTTCATATAAAGCCCATTGTAATAGAAAATGACTATATCCCTGATGATGAAATTTCACAATTTGATGTTTGGATCAGAAAGTCAGACAATATGCCGTATAGAATGAGAAGTAAATGGCATCACACAACATCCTTTGAATATTGTTACAATGCTACATTTAATACAACTGAGCATATAGAATTTATTGCCAAAGACTATTTCCCTTCATATTTCGAGATAGTACAGTTTAAAAGAGAGCCACAAAAACCCAATAATAGTTTATTGGGAAAATTAGCCCCTGACTGGACGCTAAAAGACATTGACCACAACAATGTTAGTTTGAGGGGCTTAAGAAGCAAGGTGCTTTTGATCCAATTTACGGGTGTCGGTTGTGGTCCTTGTCATCAATCTATACCATTTCTCAAAAAATTGGTTGAAGATTATAAAGGAAAAGATTTCGAGTTTGTCAGCATAGAGACATGGAGTAAGAATATTGAAGGTCTAAGAAGATACCAGGAGAAAAATGAATTAAACTTCAAGTTCCTGAAATCTGACGAAGAAGTAACGCAGCAGTATGAAGTATACTCTGTGCCTGTGTTTTTTCTACTTGATGAAAACAGGATCGTTAGGAAAGTAATAACTGGATACAGTAAAGATAAGACTGACAAGAGTATTTGTGACAATATTGATAATCTACTATAAAGTTTCATCAGCCAACATCAATCTAACACCATTTACTGGCATGTTAGACAGTTTGATGGGTTTGACATGGAACAAATCACTAATATCAACCATAAGGCGTGTCACGCCCTTTGCAGAACCGAGCTCATGAGTAACCGCAGGTGACGAATAACGGCAAATCCCGCACCACGCAACGGTCGGCTTGATTCCACCCTTAAGGTTATACGTGTCTAAGTAATTGTAACTATATAACAAATAAGTTGATCAATGAACGCGTTCAAAAACATTACTTCATCAGACAATATCCTGGCAATTCTGATATTCATGTTAGGTGTTGCCACTTTATCTTGTTCCACCGATAAAGCCGGTGATTATCCCAGAGAACCTGATCCTCCTGGGTCGGGTAAAGTCAAGTGGGCTGAATTACAAACTCCAGATGGTTGGACCATGGTTACCAATGAAGGCGGAACGACCCTGGGGTATTCAAAGAGTTCCGGGCTTAAGCTTATCCAGATTGACGGATACGCGTTCAAGGATCTCAACAGGAACAATCTGCTGGATAAATTTGAAGACTGGCGCGTTGACCATGAAACAAGGGCGAAAGCCATTGTGGAAGAGATCCCGATCGAGCAGATGATGGGCATGAAGATGAATCCATTCGGTAGTTGGAGAGTTAATCCGGATACACTGGATACTATAATGAAGAATTCCCTGGACCTGGGCTACAGACAGCTGCGGGCACCCCGTGCAGGGACTGCAGACGCGAGAACAAAGGTAAATTGGAACAACATGGTTCAGGCGTATATTGAAGGCCTAGACAATGTTGTCTGTATACCCGCGGTTTGGATAGATGATCCCAGGTCGGGAGACGTATCCAGCTGGCCATGCAATCTGGGTCTGGCGGCAACTTTCGATCCTGATGTGGGAGCTCAATTTGGCAGAATGATGTCAGAAGAATGGCGTGCCATGGGGATCTCCATGCAGGTTGCAACACAAATGGACCTGGCTACAGAACCCAGATGGAAACGTATTCCCGGAACCTTTGGAGAAGACCCTGCCCTTTCCATGGATATGGCCAGAGCAATAATTAACGGTTGGCAATCTACCTACGACGAGGAAGGCAATGATATGGGCTGGGGCAAACACAGTGTGAACAACCAGATGAAACACTTCCCCGGGGACGGTGCCGCTGAAGGTGGTCGAGAGTCCCATACACGTGACGGAGCATACAACATCTTTCCCGGTGGGCAGTTTTTCACTCATGTTCTGCCATTTCTTGCCTGTATGGAGTTACCGGGCAAAACCAAAACGGTAACTGCTGCCATGACAAATTATTCTATCGGCATCGAAGCGGATGGTTCACCTGTGGGCGGAGAGCGATTGGCAACAAGTTATAGCACATACAAAATAAATCATTTACTAAGAGAGAAATATGGCTGGGATGGTTATATCCTGACTGACTTTGGCATTCTTACCAGCAAAAACTATGGTGTTGAAAATCTGACCCCGGCGGAAAAGAGGTTGGCCACACTGCTAGCCGGATGCGATGCCTTCGGGGGCGAAGGCGGGAATGGACAGGAGAGTGTTGATCTGGCTATGGAGGCCTATGACCTCGGCGTCACTCAATTAGGCGAATCGGAAATGGATGAGATCATGAAGATGTCGACAGAGCGAATGCTGAGAACACACTTCAATGTCGGCATTGTTGACAACCCCTATCTCAATCTCGAAGTGGCCGAATCGATCCCGAACAATGCGGAGCATAGTGCCGCAGGACACCTGGCACACCTCAAATCCATTGTGATGCTGAAGAATACTGACGGCATTATTCACAAGGCATCAGCGGAAGCCGAAAAACCGAGAGTATATATTCCCAGGGTATATGTGGCAGCCACTGTAGGGTGGAGCAGGACACCATCATCTGCCGACCCGGGATTCGACCTTGAAATTGCTGGAGAATATTACGATATACTGACTGATGAGCTGGCTGGCACATTTACCGGCCCAAAGGATAGAGAGGGCAATCCTACCCTATCGCCGGATGACATCATACGAGCATCCAAAGAAGAAATAGCCAGCTGTGATTTTGCCATTGTCAGGATAACTAATCCTAAAAACGGGAATCCAACTTTCATGGAGTCTGGAGGCATGAGGGATGGTGGTCCGGGATCCGAAAGCAGTATTACGGATCGTCGGAAATTTACCTATCTTCCTATTTCACTGCAGTATCGTCCATATACTGCGGATTCAGAATTTGTTCGTCGGGAGTCTCTCGGGGGAGATATGATCGAGGTGACTGAGAAATCGCCTGGTGGCGATACAAAGAAACTGGTAAAGGAGAATCGCTCCTATTTTGGAAAGACAGGGATCATTATAAATGAAAGTCATCTGGATCTTGTTCTGAACACCGCGTCTGCGGCAGAAAAGGTGATTGTTGCTCTGGACGTGTCAAATCCAATGGTGTTTGAGGAATTCGAAAGTGAGGTTGATGCAATCCTGGTGGGATTCGGTGGGAACAGGGCAGACCATGTCCCAGACAAAGCTTTCCTGGAGCTTATTTCCGGCCAGGTAGAACCGTCAGGGCTTCTACCCATTCAAATGCCGGCGAATATGCAGACCGTTGAGGCACAATTTGAGGATGTGCCAAGAGATATGGAATGTCATGTTGACAGCGAGGGCAACACCTATGACTTTGCATTCGGCCTGAATTGGTCGGGTGTGATAAAGGACGATCGCACGGCAAAGTATAATGTTACCCCAATTGTAGGAGAACCACCTGGATAGATTGGAAAGATTTATATGCCATTTGCCATGGAACAATTCACTAAATCCGACCCCTAAAAGCATGTCACGCACTTTGCATTGTGGCAAAGGCTGCGCCAAGCTACGACGGCTTAGTTCCACCGTTCTGCGCAATAAAAAAAATTAGTTGAATCACTGCCGAATACCTTTTATTAATAGGTTTATAGAAAATAATCAATTAGCAATCAATTCAAATGAAAATAACACAAGTTTTGCTAGCGAAAATTTCACTTACAATTATAGCTTCTTTGACGTTTAGCTGTCAAAGTAACAGCGATCGGATTTCTGCAGATGTTGTTATTTACGGAGGTACTTCTGCCGGTATAACAGCTGCTATTCAAACTGCAAAACTTGGCAAGTCAGTAGTAATCATTGAACCCACCAATCGTTTGGGTGGTTTGACGACGGGGGGGCTCGGGCAGACTGACATTGGTAACAAGCAGGTTATTGGAGGGATCTCCCGTGAGTTTTACAGGAATATTAAAAGGCATTACGAGGATCCGGACAATTGGATCTGGCAACGCAGATCCGAATATAAGGATGGGGGTCAAACACGTTCTGGGAAGGATGAAGATGCTATGTGGACATTTGAGCCCTCCGCTGCGTTGAAAGTATACCATGATATGATTGAGGATCTCGACATCAGAATTGTATACCAGCAGAGGCTTAACAGAGCAACAGGTATATCGAAAGTTGCTAATACCATTGAATCTATTTCAATGGAATCGGGAGAAGTCTACATTGGGAAAGTTTTTATTGATGCAACTTATGAGGGAGATCTATTGGCTGCTGCAGGAATCTCTTATGCTGTGGGCAGAGAATCAAATTCGCAATATGGAGAATCATTAAATGGTGTGCAGGCCAATGATATTGGTAAAACCCTACTAGGAACAGATTCCTATAACGCTGTACATCACAATTTCATTGATGGTGTGGATCCCTACATCGTAAAAGGGGATCCTTCAAGCGGACTTTTGCCATTTATAACTGAAGGCGGCCCGGGGACTGAAGGGCAAGGTGACAAAGGAATACAGGCTTACTGTTTCCGGATGACCCTGACGGACCATCCCGAAAACCGGATAACTTTTAAGAAACCGGAAAATTATAATGAGCTGGAATATGAATTATTGTTCCGTAATTATGAAGCAGCTGACGGACCTATAGAAGAAATGTATTCTTACGGCGATCCCCTTGTTCCCTGGATCAATTCAGACATGCCCAACCGGAAAACAGATACCAACAACCAAAAAGGATTTTCAACTGATTTTATAGGACAAAACTGGGATTACCCAGAAGCTTCGTATGAAGAACGAGAAAAAATTGTAGCCCGACATCGTCAGTATCAGCAAGGATTGATGTGGACACTGGCCTATCATCCGCGTATTCCGAAAGAGGTTAGAGATAAGGTATCGCAATGGGGAACATGTAAAGATGAATATGAACGCGAAGATGGCTGGCAACAACAACTTTACATAAGAGAAGCTCGACGCATGATCAGCTCTTATGTAATGACCCAACTTAACTGCGAAGGAATTGAAATAGTAGATGATCCTATCGGTATGGCTGCATACGGTATGGATTCCCATCATATTAAGCGCTATGTAAATTCCAGGGGATACGTATCCAATGAGGGAAATGTAGAAGCTCCCGTGAGAGCTCCTTTTCCAGTAAGTTATCGCTCCATAGTACCCAAAAAAGAAGAATGTAATAATCTGATAGTACCTGTTTGTCTCAGTGCTTCCCACATAGCATTCGGATCTATTCGAATGGAGCCTGTATTCATGATTCTTGGGCAAAGTTCAGCTATAATAGCTTGCTTAGCTATTGAAGAAAATATAGCTGTTCAAGATTTAGAATACAATAAGTTATATGAAGAGCTGATCACACAAGAACAAATATTAGAGTAAAACTAACTTTAGACGCAGATCAAATCACTAAGGCAGACCGTAACACTTGTCACATCCTTCGCAGAAAATGCAAAGCCTGCGCCACGCTACTGCGGTTTAGTTCCATCGTTAGACAGAGTATCATGAATATGAATCAGATCAGATATACGCCAATCGGAATAATCCATTCTCCTTATACTGAATCTGATGGTATGCCGATTCAACCTTCTGGAGCGCAGGGGATAAAAGGTCATATTCTTATTAATGAAGACTTTGTTGAAGGTCTGGATGACCTTGAAGGTTTTTCACATATATATCTTTTATATCATCTACATTTGTCTAGCTCCTATGATTTAAAAGTAGAACCATTTTTGGATGATCAGCTTCGGGGCGTTTTTTCCACCCGCGCGCCAAATAGGCCAAATCCAATCGGACTTTCGGTGGTGAAACTCAACAAGATTGATGTGAACCGACTTGAAATTGAAAATGTAGACATTATTGATGGTACTCCTCTACTTGACATTAAACCATATGTCCCAGAGATGGATGAAGTAGCTAATTCAAGGATCGGATGGCTATCAAACCATATAAAAGACATTCATTCCAAGAAATCTGATCAGAGATTCAAGTAAAAGTGGGGCAATCAAATATTTAATAGCTATGGTGTAGCTTTTTGTCACTAAGTTCAACTGTTAGATACTTAACGATCAAAATCTATGAATAGAAAAAGTGTTCTTCTCATAGACGCAATTATCAATTTTATTCTAGCTTTCTTGCTTGGAATATTTCCAAAGGATTTTATTGGCTTTTTAGGGTTGCCGGTGGTTTCAAATCCATTTTATGCAAGTATACTTGGGAGCGTTTTTTTTGGTATAGGAATAGCCCTAATGATAAGCAGATCGGAGAAGAATAGAAATTCAGATGGACTGGGGCTACGAGGTGCAATCGCAATCAATCTATCAGGAGGGTTTGTTTTAGCCTTATGGCTCTTATTTGGTACCTTAGATGTCCCAACTCATGGAAAAATTATAATGTGGGCGCTTGTAGTAATTTTGTTCGGGCTCAGTATGGTCGAATTGTTCACACAAAAGAAATAGCTTTCTTTCAAATCACAAAGCCGAACCCTTATGCATGTGAGGCCCTTAGCAACGAAGTCAAATCCCGCGACACACTGCGGCAGCTACATTCCACCCTTATGCAGCATGAAAGGCATTAATCTTTCGTCCGCAAAAGTGCTGTAATAGATCAGAAGATAAATTCATTTTAAAAAACTGAGATAATGTTAGCACACATTTTTTACATGTACCTGATGATGTCTCTCTGTATATCATGGTCTCCTCCCGGATCCATTAAACAGGAAACAACAGCGGAAGAGATAGTTGCAGCCTACGTCAAAGCAATTGGCGGAATTGATGCCATTAAGGCTGTCAAAGGGAAGCGTGTTACATACCATGTTCATATGTTAGGGAATGAGGCTTATCTGATGGAGAGATCCTGGACACGTCCTAATAGTATGAAAACCGGCCGTCCGGGAGCGACAAGCTATACACTAACTGAAGGAGAAAGGACCTGGCGTGTGACTCCGGAGGGACGTCAGGAACTACCTCCGCTTTTTTCCCAATCTTTGGGTAGACAGGCAGATATTGATGGTCCCCTTATTGATCATGAGCAGAAGCGAGTGACGCTATTGTATTCTGGAACTGTGCAATATGATATGGTGGATTTACATCAGATCACTGCAACCTTCCTCGACGGCGTTCAATGGGAATTCTATTTCGATGCTGTGACGGGTCTTCTGCGGAGAATGACTCAACCTTCATTTTATATGCAGAATAACCAGATAACAAAAGGGGCCGATGCGCACTATATCTACTATGATTATCGTGATGTCGGAGGGGTGTTGTACCCCCACTTGTGGATTCAGTCCACGGATACCCATACACATTGTTTTGTTGTTGAGGAAATTGAGATCCAGGAATGAAAATGACCGGGATACAATGCTCCCGCTATACATTGTTATGCGACTTCATCTTCCAACCTTTAATCTATAGCTATCGTTTGAATGAATGAATTACAAGCTTATTGCGACAGAATGCTGAAAGATTTAATCAGCATTCCATCTTTCGATGAAGAGCAGTTTCCCAGAATACAGGAGTTTATCTTGGATGCTCTGAGGAAATTAGGATGCGAAGCCTTTGTTGACAAGACCTCCGCTTGTATCATAGGAAGGAAGAGTGTAAATCCGAAAGCCAAGACCTTGTTGCTAAGTGCACATTTCGACACGGTAGCCCCAACTGCGGCATGGACTATGGATCCGCTGAATCCCATAGAGAAAAACGGGCGAGTGTATGGTTTGGGCTCAAGTGATTGCAAAGGAGGAATCGTTTCAATACTGGCTGCGTTGAAAAAGGCAAAATCTTCTAACAACCTTGTCGCTGTTATTACTGGATATGAAGACATAAAAAAGAAGGTTTCCGGGAAACAATACCGGGGATCCACCCTCATACCCGGTAATATTGATATCGCCGCGGATATTGGCATTGTAACTGAAGCTTCTGTGCGGGATGAGAGGTTTGCCTTCATTAATGGTATGTTCGGCAAGATATCGTTCTCTGTGAAAGCTAAGGGTAAGCAATCACATGCCTGTCACCCCGAAAGTGGTGAAAACGCCATATATTTGGCCATGGAGGCAGTACGGATTCTCAAAGAAAAATTGCCCCGGGGGAATTTCAGCTATCGATCTGAGAATTACCAGGAGACTTTCAATGTTGGTAAAATTTTCGGTGGAAGTGCAGAGAACATAGTTCCTCATGAGTGCGTCATTGACATGGAGCATAGATTTTCACCCAGGAGCAGCCTGGACGAGAGGAAAAGGGCAATAGAAGAAATATTGTCGGTTCTGGGCTCTGTCGAACTGAAATACAATTTTGATTTTCCTGCTTTTCTTGCCGAACCTCTTAGACCTTTGCATCGCTTAGCCAGTGAACGGTTGGGCTATACTATTCAAGAGAGGATGTCAAGAGGAGGAACAGATGCAAATATTTTCAATGCCAGGGGTATTCCGACCTTTGTCTTTGGCCCCGGTGAATGTGACCAGGTCCACCAGGCAGATGAGTACATCACATTCGATCGCGTTGTCGAGTGCGCCGACATCATTTCTGTTATCCTTGAAGAAGATTTATAAAGGTACCTTCATGGGGATATAAGATGAAACGAAGGCATATCATAGTATCAATGGTTGTGGTGGCAGCAATATGCATGCTGACAAATCATACGACTTCCTGCTTCAATGCGGATAAGCCCAATATCATCTATATCATGCTGGATGAGTGGGGCTATTTTGAATGGTCAGGAATGGGGCACCCCGTATTACGGACACCAAATATCGATAAGATGGCCGCCGAAGGCATTCGTTTCACTCAATTCCTTGCGGGTGGGAATGTCTGTGCCCCAACCCGAAGTGCACTCATGACCGGTCAGCATACAGGTCACACAACTGTCAGGTCTAATGGTGGTGGAATGCCTCTTTGCGCTGACGATAGCACCATAGCAGATATTCTCAAAGACGCTGGTTACGTGACTGGTGGATTTGGCAAATGGGGGCTGGGCGATGTCGGCACTACAGGAGTTCCTGAAATTCATGGATTTGACACATTTTTTGGGTACTACCATCAGGTCCACGCGCATACCTACTATCCCAGGTACCTGATCCATAACAGCAAAAAGGTATCACTCGAAGGGAATACCGGTGACTATCTAACAGGCAGGACTTTTTCCCATGGCCTAATTCATGCTCAAGGTTTGGAATTCATTCGCCGCAATAAAGATCATCCCTTCTTCGCATATCTTCCCTGGACTCCGCCACACGGTTACTGGGCCATGCCTGAAGATGATCCTGCATGGCAGAAATACAAGGATATGCAATGGGATGCCAGCAACCAGAAAAGCGAATATGATGCGCAAATGTATGCAGCCATGGTGGAGATGGCAGATCGGCAGATCGGTGAGATCATGGATCTGTTAAAGGAGCTTGAAATCGATAATAATACGATAGTATTCGTATGTGGTGATAATGGTGGGCAACCCTATTTCAAGAACGAGAATCATCCGCATGGATTCCTTGCCCCAAATCTGGATCCAAAGACAGGTAAACCCTTCCGGGGCGGAAAGGGAGTTTTTTATGAAGGAGGGTTGAGGGTTCCCTTTATTGTCAGGTGGCCGGGAAAGATTAAAGCAGGTGGGGTATCGGACCATCTGGGCTACTTTCCTGATATAATGCCGACACTGGCGGAACTGGCCGGGGTTGAAGCACCCATGAACACTGACGGGATCTCAATCGTGCCTGTACTTCTTGGCGAAGATTATGCAGGTCGCAAACCGGAACAACACGAGTATCTGTATTGGGAAGACCCCAATAGCTGTGCAGTTCGAATGAGCAACTGGAAAGCCATCAGGCCAAAAAAAGGAACACCATTTGAGCTCTACGATTTGAGCAAAGATCTTGAAGAACTCCATGATGTGGCAGATCAATACCCTGATATTCTAGAGAAAATGATATCGTACGCAAAACAGGCTCATAACACTCCCTGCAAGGGCAACGTTCTTGATGCATCGGTGGGTTTTAACGGACATAAAAACCATTAGATAATAGGAAGCCAACAAATCACTGAAGCCGACCAAAACGTTTGCAGTGCCACTCGCAGCAAAGAAAAAGCCTGTGAAACACAACGATTGCTTAGTTTCACGATTATACGAAGAGAAAGATGAAAAAAAGTAAATCCATTATTGACCTTCTGAGATATAGTGCAGCATTTGTTTTGACTGTCGTGCTATGTACCCATATAAATGGACAGGAAGCAAAGCCTCTAAACCTTAACAAACCCGAGAGAGAACAATGGTTTACGGATCTGGGGTTTGGAATGTTTATTCACTGGAGCATGGATGTTCAACTTGGGATGGTTATCAGCCATAGCATGGTTGGAGCTTCGGATGATTTCCTGGACAGGTATGTAAACGAGCTTCCCAGGACCTTTAACCCGGTGAACTTCGATGCCAGGCACTGGGTGAGTGCGGCTAAACTGGCGGGCATGAATTACATCGTCTTTACGACCAAACATCACAACGGCTATTGTATGTTCAATACGCAAACCACAGATTTTAGTATTATGCATAGCGTCTATGGGAAAGATGTTACAAAAATGCTTGTGGATGCCTGTCGTGAAGCCGGTTTGGCGGTGGGCTTTTACTTTTCGCCCGATGATTTCCATTTCCTTTATAAACAAGGAACTCTGATATCTAGAGTTCATGAGGAAGCTGTCGCAAGTGGCAATCCTGAGTTAAATGAATATGTAAAAGAGCAAATGAAGGAGCTCATGACCCAGTATGGAGAAATTGATATTGTTTTTCTCGATGGCATGGAACAATATGCCAAGACAGAACTGGCAAAGGTTTGTTGGGATATAAATCCCGATGTTGTTGTAACTCGCGGAGCCATTGAAACTCCCGAACAAAACATACCTGACAGCCCTATTCCCGCGCCCTGGGAAGCATGTTATACCCTGGGAGATCAATGGCAATATCGACCAACAAATGAAAGCTATAAGACTGCAAAAGAGGTTATCCTTAAGCTCATTGACATTAAGGCAAAAGGAGGCAATTTCCTCTTAAATTTTGGTCCCGATGCCCTGGGGAACTTTCCTCCTGAACAATTGGGAATATTAAATGAGATTTCCTTGTGGATGTTCATTAACCGGGAAGCCTTTGAAAACACGATCCCACATCATGTTATTAAAGAAGAGAACATGTGGTTCTTAACATCCCGGGACAGAAAAACTGCTTATGTATTCCTTAATGAAGATAACTGGATATTGGGTGAACGAAGGACATTTGAGATTGAAGCCTTTAAGTCAACTGAAAGAAGTCAGGTTTCGGTACTGGGCCATAACGGGGAAATACTTGAATATCAACCTGATGCTGACCCCTTTCCTAAAATTGCCGCAACACAGAATGGTATTCAGATATCAGTAACACGATCGCAAAGAATCTATAACGACCGCAAATGGAATAATCCCTTAGTTGTCAAGATTACAGAATTGGATATGGATCAGGACCAATAAACCTTATTACAATTCACTAAAGCCCTCGCCAAGCTACAGCAGCTTTGTTTAAACCTTATTCAGCACTAAAATTTAAAATGTTGGAAACCATGAAAAAGTATATTAGATATGCCAGTAAATGGCGGATCTTCTTTTCAGTAGCCATACTCGTGTGTCCATCGGGGATTTGGGCGCAGGACCATGAATTCAAACATTATGAACGTGATACTCTTATTGCTGCGGCGAAAGAACTTATGGAGACATCAAGATATTGTGCTCTGATTACATTAGACAATTCCGGCCATCCGCAGGCCAGGACAATGGATCCTTTTTCGCCCGGTGAAGACATGGTTGTATGGTTGGGCACAAATGTAAACAGCAGGAAAGTACGTGAGATTCGAAATGATTCCAGAGTGACTCTTTATTATGAAGACCCAGATGGAGGCGGTTATGTTGTGATAAAAGGCAATGGCTATTTAATGGATGATCCTGAAATATTAAGGAAATATTGGAAGGTGGAATGGGATGAATTTTACCCTGATAAATCTGCCACATATACGCTTATCAAGGTAATTCCAAAAGAACTGGAGATCATTTATTATAAGTATGGTATCACTGGTTCGTCAAGAACATGGGAAGTTCCTCTAATTGAGTTCTGATCAAATCGGGACAGTAATAAGAATTTAGGCTGTATAAGAAATTAAATTAGTGATCTTTATGATAGACAAGGTAGTCATAGAACCGATGACGGAAGATTTTATCGTATGGCGCTGTCTGCATGGTGGGCCACTGTCACGCGAAACCATTGACCGGAGGTCCTCTTCTGATATAATGTCATTTGACCACTTCCGTGAACGAAATGTATCCCTCCTTAAGAAGATCACCAGGATCTATGGGGCATGTGCGATAGTAGCACGTGATGGCGAAAAAATTATCGGGCAGCTTCGTTTCTACCCAAAAGCCATTTGTGAACTGGAGGGAGCAGGTGGCTTGTGCCTGCAGCAAGATCATCCCGCAGGTCCCAGGGAGGATTTCACCGATAGGGATTTCCCGCCCCCTTCAGAAATAGAAGACAGGACACTTGTTGTGCATTGTATGATGACAGGAAGTTCCCAGCAAAAAGAGAATCCTTACCAGCGGAAAGGTATCGGCACCCGCATGGTTAGAACCTTGATTGAGTGGGCTAAAGCTAACGATTGGGAACGAATTGAAGCCGACTCATTTGAGGATCTCCCAATTATTTACGAGATTACCGGCAGTGCCGGACATACGTTCTGGGAGAAATTGGGATTCCACCTTGTTGACCGGCACCCACACCCGGAGTTGCAGGACCGAAACCAGCTCTCCGAATTCATAACCACACTCGAGGAGCAGGCCA
>Ga0209536_100007294_pt1 | contig 16780 bp, 16 predicted proteins | sample DeeMarSeWOR28_12_FD_187461 | JGI IMG/M metagenome (GOLD analysis project Ga0209536, IMG submission 187461) | Marine sediment microbial communities from White Oak River estuary, North Carolina - WOR-2-8_12 (SPAdes) (version 2) | ecosystem: Environmental > Aquatic > Marine > Intertidal zone >... | reverse complement strand
CTTCCCTGCCCTTCATAAATACTCTTTGAGGTCATTCGCAGAAAATCCCTTTTTCAACAGGTTTTCAGGCTGCATCAAAGCTTCAAGTTTCTCTTCGGGTACCAATCCCAGGGAGCGGTTGGCTTCAAAAATATCTGTTCCGCTGCTTTTCATCTCTTTAGCCAGTCTTCCTGCTTGGTGATACCCGATCAGGGGAGAGAGGGCTGTGGTAACTGAGGGACTTTGGAAGAGCCTGGATCTGGAGGCCTCTTCATTCACCTGGATCCCGGTTAACATGCTGTCCAGGACGGCCCGGTTCATGGCGATCATCAGCTTGAGGCTTTCCAGCATGGCACATCCTATTTCAGGCAGGTAGGCGTTCAGCTCAAGGCATCCCTGAGCGGCCAGTGAGGTAATCAGCTGGTCGTTTGCGTAGATCCTGTGCGCGGAAGAGATAACGAATTCAGGAATGACCGGATTCACTTTGCCCGGCATGATGGAACTCCCGACCTGACGTTCCGGCAGGGTGATCTCTTTCAGCGTATTCAATCCCGAAGCAAGAAGACGCAGATCAGAGACCATCTTTTCCATGTTGACGGCATGCGCTTTCAAAATGGCATGTGCTTCCACCCATTTGTCCATGTTGGAGGTGGCATCCGCAAGGTTCTCTCCCTGGGTGACCGGGAATCCCGTCAATTTTTTCAGCATGGGGACCACCTCCATCAGGTAAAACCTGGGAATCGACAGACCGGTCCCCGTGGCACCCCCCCCCAGGTTCACCACCTTGATTCTTTCAAAGGCTTTGGATACCCTCCACCAGTCACGCGAGAATGCATCACTGAATGTACTGAAAAGCTGTCCGTATGTGGATGGAACCGCCTGCTCCATCTGTGTGAATCCGAGCCTGAGTGTATTCCGGTACCTGGCTTCAAGCTTTTCAACCGAGGCCCGTGTTTCATTAATAGCCTCTTCCAGGCTTTGAAGGAGTTGAAGTGCAGCTACAGTGAGCGCAGTGGGAATCACATCGTTGGTGGACTGAAAGAGGTTGGCTGTTTCAATGGGATCGATCACCTGGTGGTCACCCGGCTTTTTACCAAGCTTACGGAGTGCCACATTGGTGATAATCTCATTGATGTTCAGATTGATGCTTGTTCCTGCTCCTCCCTGCGTTCCCGATACTATAAACTGGTCAAAGTGCGATCCCTCTGAAACCTCGGCGGCCGCATCTTCCAGCACACCCAGGATATAACTGTCGGGGATCCGAAGGTGTGATACCTGTTCAGGAACCTTCTTCTGCACAGCCTCTGAAAACCTGGAAATGGTTTTGTAGCATGCCAGTTTTACCATACCCGCGGCGCGGTACCATTCCACCGGAAAGGGGGTACCGGCAGGAAAGTTCTCCCTGGCCCTGAAGGAATGGATTCCATAGAGGGCATCCCCCGGAAGGGAGACTTCACCGATGCTATCTCTTTCCTTGCGCATGGATGCAGACCTGTACAAAATTACTTGTTTAAAATGAAAAACCCGCCAAGGTGTCTGGCACACCTTCACGGGTTTCCCATAATGTTACCTGGGTCCTCAGTTGGGAGACAGCCTGATTGAGATTCCCCCTGAAAACTCTCCCTGGAAAGGAGTGATGCGCGTATAGACGTTTCCGCCGCAGTTGGCTCCTCCGGTACCGATCCCGCAACCGAACCCGACACCGTTCCACACCATCGGCATCAGCATGCTCCCCTGAAGCCTGATCCCGATTGTTTCCGTTAGCCAGATCTTGAGTCCTCCTCCCACTGTGGCGGCAAACTGCGTTTTGGTGTTGTACTGGCTGCTCTTGGGACTCCAGACTACCATTCCCACAGCCACGGTTCCGAAAGGGGCCACGCGGCCGAGATCTGCTTCCTGCAGGCCACCCACCTGGATATAGTTGGAACTGAGGGAAACCAGGTCACCGGGGGAGCCGAGGAAGGGGAAGAACCTTCCTTCGGTATCTGAACGCATGTAGGAGAGTTCCAGAAAAGTGGTACTGGATACTCCGAATGCCAGTTTTCCGCCGTAGTTCTGTGCATCGTTGATCTTGAAGTCCCCGTCGTACAATTTGGCGGTGCCGTTCAATGCATAACCGGTAAACCCGTTGATCTCTATGATCTGTCCTGAGAGCTCCTGTGTGATCAAAATGGTGACTGTCATCATCAGGGCGATTACCGTTCCTTTCAGTCTATTTTTCATTATGTGGTTCTTTAGTTTTAGCTTATTAAACAAAAATAAGGAAAATTAGTTGGCAGAGCCACCTATTCTACTCAGTTCTCTGAACGAAAGGAAAAGTAGCTCCTACCTGGATCAGGGAAGCAGTATGCCGGGGAGTATCCACTCGTGAGCTGATATCCCTGAAACCTTTTGAATACCTGAGGAAGAGGTTGATTCCTTTTCCTCCTTTCGGGGGGACCAGTATATACATCAGGTCGATCACTCCTGCGATGTCGACTGAAGAGATGCCCGATTTGATATCAATTTCAGATATCAGGTCTGCACCTTCCAGGGGGGAAGCCCTGTAGGTATCGGTTGCTCCGGTGAGAAAACTGATCTGAGGTCCCGCTGAGATGCTGAACCTTTTTGACAGCTTCACCTTCATGAGGATAGGAATATCAAGGTATTGTAACTTTCTGTCTGTTGAATTTACATCCATAAGCAGGGAATCGAGATCCGGGTCACCGGTGGTCAGTACAGGCACATCTGTAACTTTTCTGGCCGAAAGGGGAAGAAATTCAGCCAGCAGGGTAAACCTGTCGTTGAGCCTGATGTTGTTCACCACTCCGAAGTTCAGACTTATACCGTTTTTCCCTTCATCATACCCGTGTATAATGGAGTAGTTCATTCCCAGTTTCATACTGAAATGGAAGTTCTCGGTGGCGGCTTTCTCTCCGAATATAAGGACAAGCAGCGCAGCCTGCCCCCTGGAGATTCCTGTAGCAAGGAACATTAACATGGCTCCAATTACCAGGGATCTTCTTATGAACTTGATTCGTTTCATCTTGGGCTGGATTAGCATGAGTCAGTAAATATAGAGCAAATTAACGGTCCATTTTAAAACACAATCCGATAACAATGATATTTTTGTGTGGATGAAACTGCGCCGACTGATTTTCCTGATAACCATTTTCCTGATCCCGTTGCAGGTATTCGGCCAGTTTTTCGAGGAGGATACGGTCACCATCTATGATACCACCTATATCAAAGCCTACCGGGATGAATTAACTACCCGGCTATTTCTCAGCCGGAAACAGAACGGATACAACCTTTCTCCGACGCTGTTCAAACCGTGGCTCCGTTACCGCTCCAACGATAATCTGCTGCTTGGGCTTGGATATACATACAGCTTTCTTACCATCAACCTGGCAGTAAAAATGCCTTTCATCAATCGGGATGATGATCTTTACGGGAAAACAAAGTACGTGGATCTTCAGACCCATACCATTTTCCGCAATTACATTGTGGATTTCTATCTGCAATGGACCAAGGGTTACTATCTTTCCAATCCGGATCATATCTTCCGGCAGCCTCCCAACGGAATTGAGTATCCGCTCAGAGGCGACATGCGGACCACAATTCTCGGACTGAACGTACAATACCTGTTTAACTCTTCGCGATATTCATACAAAGCTGCATTTCTTCAGAATCAATTTCAAAAAAGGAGTGCAGGATCACCCATCGCGGGTGTGGAAGGTTACTGGATGCTGGGAATGACCGATTCGGCCATGGTGGCTGGCAGCATACCGCCCTCGGGTTTCCTGGACGATCAACCCTTTAACCAGGTGGACATAGCCAACGTGGGGATCAATGGAGGGTATGCGCATACATTTGTATGGCAGGAAAAGCTCTTTCTTTCACTTTCCGCGGTGGCAGGATTATCCGGGGGCTTCAACCAGGTGCATTACTCAAACAGTTCCACCACTTACTACCGGGGACTAACAGCCGGATTTACCAGTTCGACAAGAATATCCCTGGGATTCAATTCCCAGGATTATTATGTGGGGCTGAGCCTCATCCATTTATCGATGACCAATCTTACAGGAGGAGGATACGGGGACAGGTTTTCATTCAGCACGGGGAACCTCCGGATCAATTTTGTGAAGAGGTTCCGATTGAACCGTCCCATCAAAATTCTTCGACCGGACCTCTGGATATTGTAAGCAGCACCAGCAGCCATCCTGGTGTTGGTTCAAGTCTCTATTTTTGTTAATATTGAAATGGGCAAATCCGAATACCGAATGGGCAAACCAAAAAACAGGTGGTACTACAATGTGCTGCTGCTGATATCCATTCTGCTGTTTATATCTGCAAGCTTATTATCGGGAGAACGTTTCGAAGAAAGCCTCCTGGTCAGTCTGTTCTCATCCATAGTGTTGCTGGCAGCCACATATACCATTCAGAACAGGGGCAGGATGCTGATCTATATTGCTATTGGGGTGATCGTGTTGAGGGAAGGTACCACCTACCTGAATCTGAACCAATACATCGACACCCTGGCATCGCTTGCCAATGGGGGTTTCTTCCTCTATGTTGTTTACCACCTGGTGCGACAGGTAGCGCGAAGTAAGGAGGTAAACCTGGATGTGATCCTGGAATCGATCAACGGATACCTGCTGGTGGGCTTAAGCGGGAGTGTTTTGCTGGCTCTGGTATACCATATCCAGGAAAATGCATTTGCATTTGCCTCGGAAGGGACGAAACAGCTTTCCGAATTTATCTATTACGGGTTTATCACCCTTACTACCATCGGATACGGCGAGATCACCCCTATCTCCGGAATGGCCAGGTTGCTCTCCATCTTCACCGGGATCGGCGGACAGCTCTACATCGCCATTATCATCGCAACCCTGGTAGGAAAGTACCTGTCGCAGCAAACCGGTAACCGGTGAGGTGTTCGGGAACCATATGGGCCGGAATCCTGTTCTCCCTCTTTTCCCTGGAATTACAGGCTTCGAAAACCGATACGATCTACTTCCAGAACGGGGACCGGATCACAGCTGAAGTGAAATCCCTGGAGAGTAACAAACTCAGGTTATCCACCGATGATGCAGGAACGGTCTACATCGAATGGAACAGGGTGGACAGTGTCAAGATTCTGAGCACCATGCGCATCCTGCTCAGCAATGGGACCATCCTCTACGGTACGGTGATGCCGAGCGGACAGGAAAGGGGGTGTTATATCTGGCAGGGGGACGGAAACCCGAGGCAGGTCAGGCTGGAGGAGATTGTTCAGATGTCCAGACTGGAGAACATGTTTCTGAGCAGGTTTAAGGGCACCCTCAGTACAGGATTCAGTTATACAAAGGCGAGTGATCTGACGCAGTTTAACTTCGACGGATCGGTGAAGTATACAGCGAACAAGAATCAGTTCGATTTTCACTACAACGGGATCTTTACCAATGATTCCACCAAATATACCCAAAGGCAAAGCGGGGGGGTTACCTTCCGCAGGCTGCTTCCCAGGAAGTACTTCCTGCTCGGTTCGCTGCTGGGAGAAAGCAATTCGGAACAAGAGGTTGACCTGAGGACGAGTGCAGGCATGGGATTCGGAAACAGCATCGTCTTTACAAACACATCCCACCTTTTTATAGCAGCGGGCATTATGGGAAACCGGGAGTGGTCCGGGGATATTGAACAGTTCAACCTGGAGGGGAGGGTGACGATTAACTACTCCGTGTTTATCTACAATTCTCCCGAAGTCTCCTTTGACATTCGCAGTGATTTGATCCCCAGTATCAATAATCTGGGCAGGGTGCGCGCCCAGATCGACAGCAATCTCCGTTGGGAGATCTTCCATGATTTCTTCCTGAAGTGGAATTTCTATTTCAGTTACGATAGCAGGCCCCTCTCGGAAACGGCCAGCAAATATGACTGGGCCATTTCGTTGCTCGGTCTGGAATACAAACTTTGAAATATTTCTTCAGGCCACCTGAACCAAATCACCTACTGGATGTTAATGTCTTATGAATCTCAATCTATCAAAGTTTTAGTATTTCAACCATGAAAACATTTCAATTTATCGGAATTCTAGCTGTATCCGCGCTGCTGATGGCCGGGTGTGCCTCGGTGAAAGTTGTCACAGACTCCAAGGCGGGTACAGACTTTTCTCAGTTTACCACCTATCAGGTGATCCACTTTGCCCCGGAGGAGGCACAGCAGAACCAGAACTTCAGACTCAACCAGCTCAACCGCGACCGCGTTGATGCGGCCATTAACAGAAATGCAGATGCACGCGGGATGAGGGAAGTTGAAAGCGATCCGGATGTGCTGCTGCTTTATGCCACCGACGTGAACATTGAGCAGTCTTACACCTCCCGGACCGACTACATGGGCGGTCCCTACTGGGGCTACAGGGGTGGTTACTACATGGGCGGCCCAGCCTATACCACCACCGATGTGAACACATTTTACATCGGAAAACTGACCATTGCCATCGTGGAGCCTGAATCCAAGGACCTGCTCTGGTACGGACAGGGCACCAAAGAGGTCAGCGGCGATGGAAGCAAAGCTGAGCAAAACATTAACATGGTGGTGGATAAGATCATGGAACAGTTTCCCATCGGAGCCGCCGCAGAGTAGTTTCTAATAAACAGGAATCAATAATTCATCATGAGAAGATTTAGTATTTTATTAGCGGGGTTACTCGCCGGTTTTATTTTGTCCGCGCAGGAGAAACCAAACATCCTGGTCATCTGGGGAGATGATATAGGGCAATCCAATATCAGTGCCTATACCCTGGGAATGATGGGATACCATACTCCCAACATTGACCGCATTGCGAAAGAGGGAATCATTTTCACAGATTATTATGGTGAACAGTCTTGTACGGCGGGACGGTCGTCATTCATTACAGGACAGAGTGTATTCAGGACCGGACTTTCCAAAGTGGGGCTTCCGGGCGCTGACCTCGGTTTGAGGGAAGAGGATCCCACCATTGCTGTCTTTATGAAAGATATGGGGTACGCCACCGGACAGTTTGGAAAAAACCACCTGGGGGACAAGGATGAATTCCTGCCCACCAACCATGGGTTCGATGAGTTTCTCGGAAACCTCTACCACCTGAATGCGGAGGAGGAACCGGAAAATGAAGACTACCCTGCAGATATGGTCACAGCGGATGGGTCCACCTTCCAGGAGAAATTCGGTCCCCGTGGTGTCATCCATTCCTTTGCCGATGGCCGGATCGAAGATACGGGACCCCTCACCAAGAAGCGGATGGAATCGATCGATGATGAAACGGTGGCTGCTGCCCTCGATTTCATCAGGCGGCAGGAAGATGCCGGGACGCCATGGTTCGTATGGTGGAGCGGTACCCGGATGCATTTCAGGACCCATGTGAAGGATGAACTACGCGGTATTTCCGGGCAGGATGAATACTCCGACGGAATGGTGGAGCACGACATGCACATTGGTCAGTTCATGGACCTGCTCGATGAACTGGGCATTGCCGACAATACCATTGTTTTTTACAGCACCGATAACGGTCCCCATTACAATACCTGGCCCGATGCCGCTTCCACACCTTTCCGCGGCGAAAAGAACACCAACTGGGAAGGAGGATGGAGGGTACCAGCCATGGCACGCTGGCCCGGGGTGATCCAGCCCGGTTCCGTCAGCAACGAGATTGTGCATCACATGGACTGGCTGCCCACGTTTGTAAGAGCCGCCGGGAAAAGCGATATCAAGGAGGACCTGCTGGATGGGTATAGCTCCAGCGCCCTGGACAGGGAGTATAAAATACACCTGGACGGATACGATATTACCGAGCACCTGATGAATCCCCAGGAGGTGAAGAGCCCGCGCCACGAAATATTCTATTTCTCCGATGACGGGGACCTGACCGCCCTCAGGTACGACGACTGGAAGCTGATTTTCATGGAGCAGAGGGTGAATGGGACTTTCCAGGTCTGGCAGGAACCCTTTATCCCGCTCAGGGTCCCATACATTGAGAACCTGAGAAGGGATCCGTATGAAAGAGCGCAGGTCACTTCCAATACCTATTACGACTGGTTACTTGACCGGGCATACCTGCTGGTTCCGGCACAGGCATATGTGGGAAATTTCCTGGCTACTTTCCAGGAATATCCACCCCGCCAGAAAGCAGCCAGCTTCAGCCTGGATCAGGTCATGGAGAAACTGACAGCAGGAGGTACGCACTGATCATAGCCGGTAATTGAGAGTCAAATAATAAGAACTGCATTGAAAAGGCTGCATCGGGATGGAATCATCAGGTGCAGCCTTTTTTAAATGATGCAACGTGGCATGAAAAGTATGATCATCGGTCAATGACCTGAAGACGCAGATGGGGAGGATCCTTCGATTTTCCTCCGGCGCAAATTTGCCCATCACTACAGAATACATCTACAAACGCGTTCACCTTTCACGATTGAAGAGGATTGTTAACATGCTGAAGTTCTGGCTATTGCTCATGCTGGGATCACTGTTCCTGTCGCCGGCAGCGGCGCAGAGCATCCTGCCTGAAATGAGAATTGTGGTAGAATCGACGGATGGGGGAGACTTCGGGAATATATACATCCAGCACTCAGCACTCACCAATACGCAGCAAAACGACCTGATCACCGGAACACCGGAAGGGCGGTTTGAAAGGATGGGATTGAACTGGTGGCAGTTCAGCCTGGCCATGCTGATGTTACCCGTGGTTGCTTTCCTGATCTACCGGTTCATATTGTATGTCGGTTCAGAATTTGCAATACGTATGAAAAAGCGCGCACAATCGGAGATCAGCCAGTTTCAATTGCTTGGTCATCTGGCCGGCCAGGATGATCCGGTGCAATTTTTCAACCAGTTGATGAAATGGTATGACGCTTACAGATCCAGGTGTCAGGAACCGGCTCACGGTCTGAACCAATTTGTTGCTTCCTCCCGCGACAAGGAGCTGATCGAGGCATACACCAGGCTCAATGACCTGCTATTTGCTGACAGGGACAGGGTTAAGTGGTCCGGAGCATCATTCTATGCTGCACTTAAAAGATACCGAAAGAAATGCCTGTCTCGAGGACATGCAGATTCAACAATCAATTTTCCCGGGATCAATCCTTCTTAACATTGGAGAAACCTGGATCAGGAAGCATCGACGGGGACCATTGAACTGATTCCGTATTTAATCTCCTCCAGGTTGTTCGGGGTGATGGGCCGCTCCTTATTTTCAATCTCCCTGACCATTTCGAGCAGCTTCTGGTTTACCGGGGTCTGGATATCCAGCGAAATGCCCCGGTCCACTATATACCCGTTCAGGTATTCAATTTCGGTGACACCCCCCCGCTCAAGCGATTGAAGGTTGGTAGACTTCATTCGTTTGTACCGGATCCCGATGATCCGGATGGCCAGGTGCCGGACAGGTCCGGGAGAATTGAGGATGGTCCGGAAATGGATCCTTCCCCCGTACGGCGGAACCTGCAGACCCATGGCATCAGCCACACGAATGGCCTCCAGCCCGACCTGCACGAAGAGCTTCCTGGCCTGTTTCTTTTTCAGCAACTGCCCCAGTTCCATACCGGTAATTACCCCCAGGGTGGAGGTACATGAATTGATGATCAGTTTGGCGTAGCGGGTCGGAAGGATCCGTTTTACCGTGTGGGTTGTGGTAACTTCACCAAGAATCTCAGAGATCTCCTCCAGCTGCGGATCGGGATCCCGGTCCATGTATCCCAGCCACATGTCGCCGTGCGATGTCAGCTCAATGGATCCATATGCTTCCATGGTGGCTCCGAATCCCACCACACAACCGACAGTGCGTTCCCGGCCCACGATCCCTGAAAGCTCCTCTTCCATGATTCCGTTCTGCATGGAGACCACTTTGCTCTGTTCATGCAGCAAAGGAAGGACCTCGCGGGCCGTTTCGGCCATATCCGTGGCTTTTGTGGCAAGCAGCACCAGGTCGAATGTACCTTTCAGCTCTTTCAGCGAGGCTGTCGCTGGAATCTTTACCTGCAGATCCTTTCCCAGACCGTGTATGCGTATCCCTTCGTCTCTGATTTTGGCCGCCACCTCGGGATATTTACAAACCAGGGTAACATCATATCCCTTCCTGAACAGCATCCCGGCTGTGGTTCCGCCTACAGCACCAGGTCCTACAACAACAATATTGCGAATCGCTTTAGCCATGCTAATCTACCAGGGGCCAGTGGATCCGGTTGAAATGGAAGTCAAACATTTTGTCGATCTGGGATTGGGTATTGCGGGGTGTAGACAGCTCGGGAAGGGAATCCTGCCTGAAGAAACCCACATCCAGGGTCTCCATACCGGTGGAAACCTCCATATTTTCAGGGATGCATTCCATGAAAATCTTGTAGGTATAGAACAGATCTTCCGGGTGATCGTGCCGCTTCTTGTCAAAAATGGCCAGAACCCTGCTGGATCTGACCCTGATTCCAGCCTCTTCAAAGGCCTCCTTCTCCGCTACCTCACGGGGGGTATATCCCACATCGCACCAGCCCCCCGGAAGGGACCAGCATGAATCCACCTTCTCCTTTACCATGAGGATCTCATCCGATGGATTAAATATGACACACCTGACGTCAATTTTGGGAGTTCTGTACCCATTCCTTTCGGGTGTGGCCACTTTTACGGTATCGTGGGACATATCGGCGATCAAAGCGATCATCCGGGTGGAAATATCCTCCAGGTCGTTGTAGCGATCCAGGTCATAGTCACTTTCAGAATAGTGTAACCCGTTTTCAGCAATGGCCTGTACCCGCTTTGCCAACAGCAATAATTCACTCTGATCTTTCATCACCCTCCTCTTTGATACCCAAAATTAACAAAAATGCTAACTTGATGTCATATTATTGAATCCACCTTGAAAAGGAACAACCATGAGAAAAACTTTAGCAATTCCTGTCCGGTTTCAACTGCTGATTGGGATCTTCCTCATTCAGACGGGATGCAAACAGGCTGATCAGACAGCTCTTCCGGTCCCGGACCCTGATCACGGAGGCCTTATCCTCAGTGCAGGGTTTGATGCTTTTATCGTGGCAGAAGAGCTGGGACCCGCCAGGCACCTGGTGGTTGCGGAGAATGGTGATATCTACGTAGCGCTCAATAACATGAGCAAAGGCGCAGGCGCGGTGGCGCTGAGAGATACCACGGGAGACGGCAGGGCCGATGTGGTTTCCTATTTCGGAACGGTATCGGGCACGGGAATCAAGCTATACGGGGGATACCTCTATTTCGGATCCGATACCGCCATTGTGCGCTATCCCATGATTGGGGGACAACTGGTTCCCGACGAAACCTATGAGGTTATCGCCGAAGGGTTTCCCAAGGACCGCCAGCACGCTTCCAAACCGTTTGATTTTGACGGAGAAGGAAATATGTATGTGAATGTGGGAGCCCCGTCCAATGCATGCATGGAACAGATGCGGACCAGAGGCTCTCCCGGAATGGATCCCTGTCCCATCCTTGAATATGCAGGCGGCATCTGGCGGTTTGATGCACATTCCCTCCATCAGCATCAGTTATCGGACGGTTACCGTTACTCGACCGGGATCAGGAACGCTGTTGCACTCCGGTGGAACCCCATGGTGAACCGGCTCTATGCCGTGCAACATGGCAGGGACCAGTTGAACCAGTTCTTTCCGGAACTGTTCAACGCGCAGGAAAATGCCAATCTGCCCGCGGAGGAGTTTCTGATGCTGGCAAACGGTGCCGATTTCGGATGGCCCTATTGCTATTATGATCCTTTCCGGCAAAGCAAAGTGCTTGCTCCCGAATACGGGGGGGACGGTGTGGAGACAGGCCGTTGTGAAGCAAAAACAGATCCGATCATGGCGTTCCCTGCCCACATTGCCCCCAATGACCTGTTGTTTTATCAAGGGGAACAATTTCCTGAAAAATATCACGGTGGGGCCTTTGTTGCCTTTCATGGATCGTGGAACAGGGCCCCGCTGGAGCAGGAGGGATATTATGTGGTATTTGTTCCGTTCAGCAATGAACTGCCGTCGGGTGACTGGGAGGTTTTTGCTGACGGATTCACCGGGAAAGATATACTGATGAATCCGGGAGATGCCAGGCACAGGCCCACCGGACTCGCATTGGGACCTGACGGATCGCTCTATGTGGCAGATTCCCGGAGCGGCACCATCTGGCGGATCATCTATACCGGGGAGGAGGAGATGGCTCAGGAAGCTGCGGCTGATTCTGAGTCCCGGGAAGTTGTGATCGCCGATCATCCCGGAGAGCGGGTGTACAACGTGGCCTGTCTTCCCTGCCACCAGTCGGATGGCAACGGTGTTCCGGGAATGCACCCGCCGCTCAGTGAAACTGAATGGGTCAACGGGGACAAGGAGAGGCTGATCCGTATTGTGGTTGAGGGTATAGAGGGCGAGATCGAAGTGAAGGGTGAAACCTATAATTCTGTAATGGCCCCGCTGAGCCATCTGGACGCTGAACAGGTGGCGGATGTATTGACTTTTATCCGGAGATCATTCGGGAACGATGCAAGTGAGGTAACTACCGAGGAGGTGGAGCAGGTGTTGCAGAACCTTTAGGAGGCGGCAGTTTTTACATTATATTCGCAGGATGGAAAGGAAGGATGAGCGGGACAGGCGCAGGGAAAGAAAAAGATTGCCGGACTGGATGCGGATGCAGATGCCGGGGGGTGAGAGGTACTTGCATGTGAAAGACCAGGTCCACAGGAACCAGTTACACACCATCTGCTCCAGCGGCAATTGCCCTAACATCGGTGAATGCTGGGGAGAGGGAACAGCCACTTTCATGATACTGGGTGATATTTGTACCCGGTCATGCAGGTTTTGCGCTGTCAAAACAGGCAGGCCGCTTCCAGTTGACCTCAACGAGCCCTACCGGTTGGTCGATTCCATCAGGGCAATGAAAATCAGGCATGCGGTTCTCACCTCGGTGGACCGCGATGACCTGCCCGATAAGGGAGCGGATTTCTGGGCCGACACGATCCGGCTCCTTAAAAAGGAGATCCCGAAACTGACCATTGAGGCGCTGATTCCAGACTTCGATGCCATACCCGGGCTGGTACAAATGGTCATAGATTCGGGGGCTGAGGTAATTTCTCACAACCTGGAGAGTGTGGAACGCCTCACCCCGGTCATCCGGAGCAGGGCAAAGTATGACCGAAGCCTGAGGGTTATCAACCAGGTGGCCCTGTCGGATTCGGTTTCGAAATCGGGAATCATGCTGGGGCTTGGAGAAGAGGAATGGGAGGTTATTCAAACCATGGACGACCTGCGTATGGCGGGTTGTGAAGTGCTCACCCTGGGGCAGTATCTGCAACCGACCTTGGATCACATGCCGGTAAGCGAATACATCCACCCGGCTCAGTTTGCCAGGTACAAAGAAAAGGCACTGGAAAAGGGATTTCTGTTGGTTGAATCAAGCCCGCTGGTGCGCTCCTCGTACCATGCGGAGAAACATGCCGGGATCTATAAAAGGGTGAAAAGTGATGGCTGAGGATCCCCAAATCATTTTCCGGGACCTGGGACTGATCGATTACAAAGAGGCCTGGGAGGTCCAGGAGACCATGTTCAATACATTGGTTGCAAGTAAGTTAAACCCTGGATCGGACCTGCCGCCGCAATACCTTCTCTTTTGCGAGCATCCCCATGTGTATACACTGGGAAAGAGCGGCGATGAATCCAACCTGCTGATCCGTGAAGATTTTCTCATAAAAATCAATGCGACCTACTACAAGACCAACCGGGGGGGCGACATCACCTATCATGGTCCCGGCCAGGTGGTGGGATATCCCATACTTGACCTGGAGTCACTATCCATCGGGTTGAAGAGGTATGTTCTGATACTCGAGGAGGCCATCATTCAGCTGCTCAATGGTTACGGCCTGGAAGCAACCAGGATGCAGGGAGCCACGGGGGTATGGCTTGAGGCAACCCATCCCGCCAAAGCGAGAAAGATCTGTGCAATCGGGGTCAGGTCCAGCCGGCATGTAACCATGCATGGATTTGCCCTGAATGTGCATACGGACCTGGAATATTTTACCTATATCAATCCGTGCGGCTTTGACACCAAAGGTGTCACGTCCATGGAAAAGGAGCTGGGAAAGAGCCCTGACATGCATTCTGTCAAGCAGGAACTGAAAAAGATCCTCATGGAACTCCTTTCTCAAGGCAGGAGAGCAGCATGATCGCTTCCTCCCTCGTGGAGCCGCATATTTCCTGATCGGCCTGAAAATCAATGCATACCCGGGGTCTATCGGGATCGTTGTAGATACCGCATCTCCACTCTGCAGTCAGGTGAATGCAGGTGACCCCGGCGGGCTTTCCCTCCGGCATGCCCGGGATGGGAGAGGAGATGGAAGGAATGATACAACAGGCCGCGCAACGTTCCCGGCATTCCATCAGTGACTTCAATTTTTTAACTGGTAGAGTGGGTATTCACCCCCAAAGGTACAAAAATAGCGGTTTTTTACTTCCTGTATTTACGTGGATAGAAGTCAGGTGAATAGTTTTTCAGTTTCTCCTTTCTGGCTTTCACCTTGGCATCATTTTCGTAGAACAGGGTTTCGTCGTGCTGACTCATGTCCAGTCCCACATCCTCATAGACGCTGGGTACACGCATGGGTACGATCTTGTTGGTGATCCAGTATAGCAGCAGGGAGCCTCCGAATGCAAATGCAGTCACTATCACAAGTGCCAGCAGATGAAAGAGAAAAGTGGTTGTTTCTCCGTGTATCAACCCCACTTCTTCAGCGAAAATCCCGGTCAGAAACATCCCTGCCATGCCACCGATGCCGTGTGCGGGAAATACATCGAGTGTATCATCCACACCCCTCCTTGAGAAATAGTAGATCATCAGGTTGCTGGCAATGGCAGCAAAACCGCCGATGAACAGGCTGGCACCCACATTGACGAACCCCGCAGCAGGGGTAATGGCCACCAGGCCCACCACGGCTCCCACACAGGCGCCCAGGGCGGACGGTTTTCTCCCACGTATCCCGTCGAAGAATATATATACCATCATGGCCGATGCAGAGGCGGTGTTGGTATTGAGCAGTGCCTTCACGGCCACATCAGACGATTCAAGGGCCGATCCTGCATTAAAACCGAACCATCCGAACCAGAGCAGACCGGTTCCAAGCAGCACAAATGGAATGTTCGCGGCATAGGAAGGCTTGGCATAATCCCTTCTGGGCCCAAAAAAGAAAGCTCCTGCCAGGGCAGCCATTCCGGCCGACATGTGAACCACGGTTCCTCCTGCAAAATCAAGTACCCCCCAATTCCTGAGAAATCCGTTGGGATGCCAGGTCCAGTGTGCCAGGGGAGCATAGATAAATATCATGAACAGTACCATAAAGATCATCAGTGCAGTAAAACGGACCCTGCCTGCGAAAGAACCTGTGAACAACGCGGGAGTAATGATGGCAAACTTCAACTGAAAGAGTGCAAAGAGGGCGAATGGAATGGTGGCAGCAAAATTGGGGTCGGGTGCTCCTCCCACACCTTTGAACATGAAAAAAGTAGTGGGATTTCCGAATAAGCCGTATCCTTCACCCCCCACGCTTTCTCCGAAAGCAAGACTGAATCCGAATACCACCCACAGGATACTGATCAATCCCATGGCTATAAAACTCTGCAGGATGGTAGAGATTACATTCTTGGGTTTCACCATTCCGCCGTAAAAAAAACCAAGTCCGGGCGTCATCAGAAAAACAAGTGCAGTAGATGCAAGCATCCATGCCACATCCCCGCTGTCTATAGCGGAAGTATCCCCGGTGTTAAAACTGAAAGGAAAGATGATCCCCAGCAGGGCTATTACCAGGAAGGCGATCAATGCAATCAACCATTGCTTTTTCATAAGGATCAGGATTTTGGTGATTCCGCAAATATACTACAAATGAAGAATACCCCCCATAATTTAAAGGGGTATTTTTAAAAATAGCATAAATATTTACTTAAAAGGGGGTATTATTAAGGGGTGTGCTGGAAATTTAAAAGACTTTTGCCCTTTCTTGTGTTATTTTGTAAGGAAATCATCTATCCGTCTGGCGGTCCTTCGTCCGGAGGCGATGGCGGTTACGACCAGACTGGCTCCATTGACCGCATCACCGGTGGCAAATACCTTTTCCACATTGGTAGCCATGGTGGAGCGCTCCACGCCTATGTTTTTCCTTGCGTCCAAACCAATACCCAGCTCATTTACCAGCCCCTCATGCTGTGGATGTACAAATCCCATGGCCAGCAGGATCAGATCGGCTTCGATCCGATGGCGGGTGCCTTCGACCGGTTTCATGGCGTAAGTTCCGTTCACTTGCTCCCAGGTCACCTCTTCTACTTCTGCATGGGTGACCCGTTGCTGCATTCCGATGAATTTCAGCGTGGAAAGAGACCATCTTCTCTCGCATCCCTCTTCGTGAGAAGTAGAGGTTTTAAGGATTTTACCATAATAGGGCCAGGGATTGTCATCGGCTCTTTTATCCGGTGGCTTCGGAAGGATCTCAATCTGTGTAACACTTTTGGCTTTCTGGCGGATGGCTGTCCCCACACAATCGGAGCCTGTATCGCCGCCCCCGATCACCAGCACATTCCTGCCTTCAGCAGTGATCCGGTTGTCATAGGCCACATATGCTCCGTCCACCACCCGGTTCTGTTGTGTCAGATATTCCATGGCGAAATGGATGCCGTCCAGTTCCCTGCCTTCAATGTTCAGGTCCCTGGGTACCATGGCTCCGATGGCGAGGCAGATGGCATCATATTCATCCATCAGCTGACTGCCGGAGATGGTCCGGCCTACTTCCACCCCTGTCCTGATTTCAAGACCTTCCTCTGCC
>Ga0209536_100007293_pt1 | contig 16781 bp, 10 predicted proteins | sample DeeMarSeWOR28_12_FD_187461 | JGI IMG/M metagenome (GOLD analysis project Ga0209536, IMG submission 187461) | Marine sediment microbial communities from White Oak River estuary, North Carolina - WOR-2-8_12 (SPAdes) (version 2) | ecosystem: Environmental > Aquatic > Marine > Intertidal zone >... | reverse complement strand
GGCTGAGATCGGCTGGTCGCCGGAGACACCGAGGGACTACGAGAAGTTTCTTGTCCGGCTCAGATGTCACCTGAAACGTCTTGATGCCGCGGGGATAAATTATCGTAAGCTCGACTGAGTGACATGCTTTAATAGCCTGGATGTGTGGCGGCCTAAAAGCCGGTGGCTTTGGGGATGGCTTCCGGCCCACAACCTTTATGAAGTTAAAAACATTCGTTAACGGTGATGAGTTTGTTGCCGTTCGTCGTAGTCATCTGACTACGCACCTGATACGTCGGTCTGCCAGCTTTTGCTTTAAGGTTGGAGCTCAATCATAAGTAGACAATTTATAGATTCGTGTGTGACATGCATCAGGGCCAGTCGAATTCAGCTACTACGGGCGTGTGGTCGCTCGGCCTTTCGGCGGCGCGGGGCCTTTTGTCTATGTAGCAGGCGGTGCTTTTTTCGGCCAATGGGGCAGTGGCCATGATATGGTCGAGGCGCCAGCCGAGATTGCGGTCGAATGTGTTTCCGGCTCGGTAGTCCCAGAACGTGTACTCGCCGGATTTGCTGCAGTGCTTTCGGAATACATCGACGAAGCCCCAGGCCATGATTTTTTCCAGGGCCTTGTGCACGTCGGGATGGAAGCATACGTGCCCCAGCAGCGTTTGCGGGTCGTACACGTCGATGGGCGTCGGCGCGATGTTCAGGTCGCCGACCCAGAGCACGGCGTCCCGGGGCGTGAAGTTCCGCTGGAAGTAATCGAGCAGTCTGCCGAACCAGTCGAGCTTGTACCGGAACTTTACGGATTCGGGCATGTAGCCCTGCGGGACATAGGTGTTGACTATGTTGATGCCGTTGATGTTTGCTTTGATAAGACGCGGCTCGTCTTTGGGCTCGTCGGGCAGGCCGTATTCGGTCTGCTCGATGCGATGCCTGCTGAATATCGCGACGCCGTTGTAGCTCTTTTGACCTTTGAAAACGTAATTGTAGCCGATGTCGTCAAACGGCCCGGCGGGGAAATCGACGTCCTGGACTTTGGTTTCCTGAACGCAGAGCACGTCGACCTGGCGGTCGGTGAGCCATTTAAGGACTATGGGCAATCGCACACGCAATGAGTTTACATTGAAGCTGGCTATTTTCATTTACTGCTCTGTTTTACTGGTGCGGGGGTTTACGAACGGCATCTTGCCGCCTCGCCAGGCGCCTTTGGCTTCGTGGTCAAGGCCGGCGTATTTTTTGGCAAGATCGATTACGGCGTCGTCGCTCTTGTCGACGTAAAGTTCGAGCCAGTAGCCTTCGACGCCTTGCTTTGCGACGCGGATGCCGGCGGCCAGGCGCCCGCGATGGTCACCGCCGGCACGATCGCCGGCAATCAGGGCCGCCATCAAACGGTCGGCAAGGCTGCCTTCGGTCTGTTCGTATGCCTTTGCCATGGCGAAGACCACTTGTTGGCCCGTCAATGTGTTGCCCTGGCAGGCGTAGTATTTGCCCGATACGGCTCCCCACCACGTGCCGGACGGATCGGCATTGGCGGGATTGCGGTTTGCCGCCCGGCCCGACATGTCGATGATGGCAAGCTGGCGCTTATCGCGCCTGTCATCGTCGCGCAGCAGCTCGGCAAGGACCTGCTCGGGCAGGTCGCCTTTGGCGAGCATATCGAGCGCGAGTTCGCCCCACTCGGGATTGTGCCAGTGCTGCGTGCAGAATGCTCCGACGCCCGCACGAGCGTACGGCACAACTTTACCGACGGCGGGGTACTTGCTTGCTACAGCCGCTCCGCATACACCCGTCTCGGGATCGACGGCGACTATGGAGAATGTCCCTGTGACGTCTGCCTTGCTCGGAGCGGTTTCGAGTGTCGCCTTTTTTACGCAGAAGGTGTACAGGCCGCAGTCAAGGCCCGAGTACAGCAGCCACATTGTTTTGCCGTCGTCGCTTATCCATTTCGGCGGGAAGCGATGATGGTACGTCCGGCAGTCTTTGCCGTCCTCGACGGACCAGTGGTCGTCATAGTAGAGCGTCGCCCACGGCCCCCAGGGCTCGGGAGCTTCGAAGATTCCCAAAGCGGCGGTGTGCGTTGTCTTGCCGCCGGTCTGATGGGAAGTCGCCAGGATATAGCGACCGAGAGCGGCGTTATATGTGATCGCGATACGCTGCGTGCCTTTCGGGTCGGTGAAAACGGGCTGGCGTTTCGAGATGTCCGGCGACCAGAGGGGCTTGCCGCTGTCGTCAATGTCGGCAAAGAAATCGTAGCGGTTTCTTTCCATGACCCGGTCTTTTCTGACCCGGGCCAGAACGATGTCAGGCGAAAAACCGTAAGCGCTATCGTTCGCCTGCGAGGCGATATAAATATAGTCGTCTCTTGCTCTTTGATAATTCATGCCGAACTGCACGAAGGCCGGACAGCCGAACGTCTCGGAGAAATACCAGTTGGCCCACGTCCAGCTTTCGCCGAGGTCGGTCGAACAGGCCAGCCGGGAGTTCGTGAAGTCGTCCGAGCCGGCGGGCTTGTAGTTTCTCACGAACATGTAAATGATGCCGTCGATGGCGAGCATGTCACTTGCTTTGATGCCGGACGGGCCGCCGCCCATTGGCGTATCGGCGTCGCTTTCGAAGTTCTCTGCGCGGAAGTTTGGTGGGTCGCCGAAGACCTTCGCAAAGCCCAGCGACAGATTCGGGGCCTGTTTAGAGAAACCTCGCCCGTCGCAAAAGGCCGTAATCTGGGGGCCGTCGCTGATCCATGCGATGGGCCAGTTGTCGCCACTGATGCAGCCTTCCATCTTAACGATGTCAGGCGACCATGTGAATTTTGTGATGACTTTGCTCGGCGGATAAGGAGCATCTTTTGTGCGATACTCATCGCTGTACAGGCCGATTTTCTCTGCGGGGATTTGCTTAAAGCCGAGGGCGAAGGCAGGCGAATCGGCACGCAGCCGAAAATCCTTTCTATCGAGGTCCACAAAATGCGGATCTTTATCGACGAGATTGTCCTCGAATTTAATGAGCGGCATGGCTTTGCTTTCGACGTCGAGCCATTTTCCGCCGAAGGAGATGTTCCGCCGGACAATGTTGCCCTTTGGCGCGCCCGGCGAGTCGTCGAGTATGTTGACCAGGTGCGGGTATTTTTCGCTCCATGGCGGTTGTTTGTACGGCACGGCTTTAAGTCGCTCAGGCAATGTGCCGCCGGGATCGACGTGGTATTTCATCCAGCCGATTCCCCGGGCATCGACGTGAACCGAGGACTCACAATCGACGAAAATATTGTTCTCGACGAGATTGTCCCGGCCGCCGCCTATGAACGCGGCCCGGCCCGCGCGGTGGAAAATGTTGCCGGTGACGGATATTCCACTCGCCGCATCGTCGAGATACACAGCCATGGCGCCATGAAGGCCCGGGCCTTTGATATCGTGGAAGTAGTTATGGCGTATAACTGTTCCTCTGGCCGTCCAGTCACGGCCCATATAGAATGCCCCTACGTCACCGGTCTCGAAACACACGTTGTATATTTCGTTGAACTCGATTATGTGGTCGTTGCCGCCGAGCTGGATTGCGTTGTGAGGGCCTTTGTGAATCACATTGTGTGCGACGTGATTGCCGACGCCGTTTACCGAGACTGCTGGTCGGTAAGTTCTGTAGATGCGCCCGAAGTGGTGTATGTGGTTGTTCTCTGCTTTATGCCCGGCAGGTGTGAGGGTTTTGCGCTCGCCTCCGCTTAAAGACACGCCTCCTTCAGCACTGCGATAGATGTCACAGCCAAGAACCGAATGGTTGCTGCCGCCTGAAATGCTTACCGCCCAGCTTCCGGTGTTTCGGATTATGCAGCCTGCTACCTTGTTTGACGTGCCGCCTGATATTTCTACCGCGGTGGAGCGCGTCGCCTCCAGCACGAGATCACGAATGGTGATCCATGAGCAGTTCTTAAGCATAAATAAATGCCGGAGTGTTGAGAGAACTGCTTTACCTTCATCAATTGGCGCCGGGGGCAAGAAATACAGTATTCCTTTCAGTCGGTCGAGATACCATTCGCCGGGCTGGTCCAGCTCGGCAAGTATATTCAGCGCGTAGTATCGCTGTCCCTTTCGGTAGCCGTAACCGTGGTAGGGGGGGACAGTCTCAATCACGCGTTTCTCAGTATCTATCGACGAGACTTTCTCAAAAGAGTCCGACCAGTCCCAAAACCAGTATCCGTGCAGCCATATTTCCTGTTCATCGGCCCAGCGCTTGGGGCGGTCGTCCGAGTACGTGAATTTCCCTTCGCGCGTGCCTTTTATGCCGTGGGTGGTATTGGGTGTTTCTCCGACCACCTCGACAATTTTCACGAAGCCTTCGTCGGGCCAGCGGGATAGCTGCATAGGCTCATCCAGGTAAAATAATTCCAGGCGGTTTTCATGGGCGGCCACCTGCCCGAAGTTAGTGATACCTGTAGCTTTAAGGTCGGCACAGACAACCTTGTCCCTAACAGGTTCGTCGAGCCTTTTGAGAATCTTACGATCCGATACCGGCTTAAATCCCTTCACTTGCCGTCCACCGACTATTCGGACTTCCGCTCCAGCATTTGCCCGGTACACTATTGGAGCATTTTCGCTACCCGAATCCTCGCTCGACAACATCAGTGGTTCGTTCACATAATATGTACCTGCCTCAATCCATACTGTTACTTCCTCTTTTGGTAGGTTCGAGGTTTTTTTCAACTCTCGGATGGCGTCTCTGGCACGCTGCAGTGTCGCGAAGGATTGTGTCTGAGTTCCGGGATTCGTGTCACTTCCATCAGTCGAGACGAAATATTCGACGCCGGCAAAGAGCGGGCAGGAAATGACAAGGACAGCAATACTTGCGTGGAGATATTTTCGAATCATTGTTTGCCCTGTATAATCTTTTGCTATTTGATAATCGCGGCCCAGCCTCCTCCGGGGGCCAGCTTGATTTTCATTTTATCTTCGGCGGAGATTGTCTTTGTCTCTTTCTTGTAATCGTTGCCGAAACGGTCGGCGTTGATTCCATCTTTATAAATGTCGATGGTGTGCAGGCCGGATTCGAGGAAAGAGAAATCGACGGTCAGCTCCCGCCCCGTCCAGTCGGTCATGGCTCCGACGTACCATTTGTCGCTGTTCTTGCGAGCTATCAGCACATAATCGGCCACCTTCGCATCCAGCACCTTAGTCTCGTCCCAGACGGTCGGAACCTTGGCGAGAAATTCCATGCACTCGGATTCTCTGAGGTAGTTGGAAGGACTGTCGGCCAGCATCTGGAGCGGGCTTTCATAAACTACGTACATCGCCAACTGATGACACCGCGTTCCCAGACTCATCGGCCGGTTAAAGATAGGTTTGAAATTGCTCTTCTGGGCGTTAACCATCGCACCCGGCGTAAAGTCCATCGGCCCGGCGACCATTCGAATAAAAGGTATCGTTACGTTATATTCCGGATTGGCGGCATCGCCCCATTTGCAGTTTTCGAGTCCTCGAACTCCTTCGCGAGTGATGAGATTCGGATAAGCACGACTAAGGCCGGTCGGTTTGTATGAGCCATGAAAATCGACAAGCATTTTGCGCTTGGCCGTCTCTTTAGTGATTTTATGATAGTAATTGACCATCCATTGATCGTCCCTCTGCATGAAATCGACCTTCAGCCCTTTTGCGCCCCACTTCTCAAATTGGTCCATAGCTTCTTCCAACTGATCGTCCAAAGTCTTCCAAATTACCCATGGAATGATTCCCACGTTCTTGCTTTTGGCGTAGCGGAACAATTCGGCCATATCCATGCCGTCGACGACCTTTGTCAGGTCGCCGAGCACGTACCAGCCTTCGTCGAGGATTATGTATTCGATGCCGTATTTGGCTGCGAAGTCGATATAGTATTTGTATGTTTCGGTGTTGATTCCCGCTCTGAAATCTACGCCGTAGAGATTGTTGTAGTTCCACCAATCCCATGCGACTTTGCCCGGCTTGATCCAGGATGTATCGTTGAGCTGACAGGGCTTTGCCAGTTTGTAAACCATCTGGCTCTCGATAAGGTCACCGTCCTTTTCGGCGACAATCAGGACCCGCCAGGGGAAGTTTCGCCGGCCGCTGGTTTTTGCTATAAAATCGGCACGTTTTGTAACCGGTACGTCCCTGTCGTTCCGAGCTTTCTCGGCCAGCGCATAAGCGGGAAATTTTCCAGAGAGGCTTTCATTGCTGTTGCCGCGAAGATAAAGACCCGGATAATCTTCCAGATCGGCTTCGGTAATTAATACCTTTGGGCCGTCCTGAATTTCGACCAGGGCCGGTACACAGCACATCATCTTGTCTGAAATCGCGCCGAGCTTGAGGTATTTGTATTCCCTTTCAGAATGCGTCTGGAAACTCTCTTCCTCGGGGAAATATATCGCATGATTGTCCGTAAAATTAAAGGTTGCTTCTTCAATGACTACTTCGATTTGACCATCGATGTCCGTCACAAATCGATATGCTGCACCATCGTCATATGCTCTGCAGATAAGTCCGTATCCGTCTTTGAATTCAATGCTCATTTCGTTGAACTTATCGGCAATGACTTTGCTCTTTATTCGGACCGGCGGGATGATTTGCTCGTCGGCGCTTCTGCGTCTGACCTCAACAACTTCCGGATTTACGCCGAGAGTTCTATTGCCTCCCAACGTTAGCGAGATTGGGGACGGCTTTATCAGTTGCTTCGATTTGTAGTTGAGTGAGTGTAGTATTTTCTGCTCTATGTCGACTTTTAGACGGAGGTTATTATTGGGCGAGGAGACCTCATATTCTCTGCCAAATAATTCTGTGCAGAACGATGCTGATATCACTAACAGCAGTATTAATAATTTGTATCTAATCATTTCTCAACCTTTCACTTTTTAAGATATTAATTCTATGAGCGTCCGATATTGCATCTATCTTAACCTAAAAGCTTTGTTTTTAACAATGATATACAATTTTTCTTGCTGGAATAGAGCGTTTGTGGAGCCATTCTGGCCTAAAAATTTCTTGAGAATAATTAATTTACTCCTGAATGTTGCCGATAAGAATTTTAAAGCTATTTTCCTTGCAGACAGCTCTTGTCGCGTCTCCCTCCTTGGCAGGAGCTGTTTTTTATGCGCTGCCGCAGATCGTTCCATGCTGACTGTATTTGGGTACCCGGGTCGAGTCTACCCATTAACATCCCGACGTTAACTTGATATTCCGTAGATTAGAATAATCCATCAACAAAGATGTTACCTCTCTGCCGTGAGGTGCCTTTATAGAGTGAAGTAAAAAATCTGCAAGATGTGGCACAGCTAAAACCTCTTGTCGCATCGAATTATAAGGGTATTGAAAGTATCTCATTAAGATAAGAAGGGAGCAGTGGATTATGAACGGTCTGAAATGTCTTCTATATATCATTTGCTTTTTTGCTATCGCTGTTTTGCCCGGCTGCATTGTTGTCTCCGGCGAGCCGGTTGCTGTTGAAGTAGAGGAGATTGAAATCGGATTTCCGCCGCCACCTCCGCCGCCGATGGTTGTTGTCGAACGTCCGGCACGCCCAGGCAGGTTTCATGTTTGGATTGAAGGGCATCATGTTGTACAGTCGGGCAGATGGGTATGGGTAGGGGGGCACTGGGCAAGACCCGTTCGGAGAGGCGCCAAGTGGGTACCAGGCCACACGAGGCGAAGTGGGGAGGTCTGGATTTGGAGGTCGGGTTGTTGGCACTGATACAATTGCTACAGTCTAAATATTATTTGTGGTAATTTTGTTTCAGGAAGATTTGGCATTGGGCAAGGGAAACACTTCCGATTCGGTCCGGCCGGTCCTGAATATCTCAGTTGCTTTTGCTACAATTTCCGGGTGCTCATCAGTCAAATCCTTTGACTCTGCAATATCGCTATCAAGGTCGTAAAGCTCTATTTTCCTGCCGGGCTTGAGACGAAGGGCTTTCCATTTACCCATGCGGATTGCCTGCTGACCACGTAATTCCCAATACAGATAATCGTGCTTTCGCTGCTGTTGATCTCGTCCGAATAGAGTAGGCAGCATCGAAATACCGTCGATATCCTTCGGCGGATCTTCGCCGATGAGCTCACAGCAGGTCGGCAAAAAGTCCCAGAAGGCCGAGATATGATTGCTTGTGCTGCCGGCTTTTATCCTGCCCGGCCAGCGGGCGATATAAGGCACACGTATCCCACCCTCATAAACGGAACCTTTAAGGCCTCGCAGAGGTTTGGCGCTTTCGAAGAACACCGAGTCCGAGCCACCGTTGAAGGTCGGGCCGTTATCGCTGGTAAATATGACGAGCGTATTATCGTCGAGCCCCAGCTCTTTCAGCAGAGCCATAATCCGGCCCACGTCCCTGTCCATTCGTGTCACCATACCGGCGTAGCAGGCTCGCGGATTCGGATGAGGAAAATATCCTTTGTCACCGGTATAGGGCGGATCGGTCCATTTGCCTCTGTATTCGGCCAGCGAATCTTCCGGGACATGAAGGGCCATGTGCGGTATCGTGAATGGTACGTACAAAAAGAAAGGGCGGTCCTTGTAGGCTTTGATGAACTTCAGGGCTTCGGCTGCAATCAAATCATGGGAGTAAACCTGCTCTTTGCCGTCCTTATTGGCCTCGATCCATTCAATCTCACCGTCACGCCAGAGGTGATTGGGATAGAATGTATGAGCCTGACGCTGGCATATGTAGCCGTAAAAGTGGTCGAAGCCCTGCTTGTTTGGATCTCCTGTTGTTCCGACACGTCCAAGTCCCCATTTCCCGAATGCACCGGTGGTGTAGCCGGCCTTTGTTAGGATTTTAGCTACTGTAACAGTGTCGGCTTTTATCGGCCACTGTCCGCCGACCGTCGAGCCCAGCACCCAGCCTTCGTCACCGCCGACCTGCTTGTTGCCGCGAACCTGGGTGTGGCCTGTATGCAGGCCCGTCATTAAAGCACAGCGTGATGGAGCGCAAACCGGATTGCCTGAGTAATGCTGGGTAAACTTCATGCCATCGGCGGCAAGTTTGTCTATGTTGGGTGTCTTAATCTTTTTTTGGCCGTAGCAGCCGACTTCTGCGTAACCCAGGTCATCTGCAAGGATATAAACGATGTTGGGTTTTTTCTTGTGCTGTGCCGACTGCATTGTGTTTGTTCGACAGGATAAGGCCAGAGCGGCGGCGCCGAAACCGGCGGCTTTCAGAAAATCACGTCGTTTCATTTTCGCCTCCGTTTCGATTGAAGACAATATCCGAAATTTTAATTCGAACGGGTTTTGTTGTTCCATCGTCGTTTGGATGGGCTCTGTTGGTGAGGATGATTATAAAGGTTTTGCTTGCCGGATCACATACGATGGAAGTGCCTGTGTAGCCGGTATGGCAGAAAGCTTCTTTCGGGGCGTAGGAACCTTTCACCCATGCGTATTTCGAATTAATATCAAAACCGCAGGCCCGGCCGTGTGTCCGAGCGGTGGTCAGCAGTGTCACTGTTTCGGTGCTGAGAATTCTTTTGCCGTGCAATTTGCCGCCGTTTAGCAGCATCCGGCAGTAAATAGATAGATCATAGACGTTGGAAAACAAACCAGCGTTGCCGGACAGCCCCGCCATCAATCTTGCCAGAGGGTCATGGACGGTGCCCTGAAGCGGCCGTCCGTCGATAACTTCGGTCGCCGCAATATTCCATGAATCCGGCGGATTGTAGGATGTATGTTTCATGCCGAGCGGAGCGAAGATATTCTCTTTGCTGAATTCGCCGATGTTTTGTCCGCTTATTGTCTCAATGATCTTACCAAGGATTATATAGCCCAGGCAGCTATAACGAAATTCCTCGCCCGGTTTACTGGCAGCTTCAAATGAACATATTTTCTCTATCACCTTGTCGGGACAGGGATTGCCGAATTGCTCCTTTAACTCGGCGGCGTTTGTGTATGCCGGAAGTCCGGAGGTGTGTGTCAAAAGATGCTCGATACGTGCTTCTTCTTTACCTTTGCAGGCGAAGGCCGGCAAGTATTTGCTAACGTAATCGTCCAGCTCGATTTTTTTGCGGTCTCTTAGAATCATAATCGAAGTCGCTGTGGCTATCGGTTTGGTCATGGATGCCAAATCGAAAATCGTACCGTTGCCGACCGGATCCTCGCATGGATCAATTGCTTTATAGCCGAAGGCTTTCCAGTACAAAATCTCATCTTGTTGGCCGACGAGCACCACGGCGCCAGGGAAGTTTCCTGTGGCTATTTCTTCTTCGCCGACCTGGTCGATCTCGGTAAAAAGCTGCCGGGGCTCTTCTTTTGGTTCCGGCCGGCATCCCGCCGCAAGGAAAAGCAGAAGCGTCAGCAGTGTTGTGATTGTTCGGATTAATTTCATAATCAGCGATATGGATAATACCATAGACTGTCTGTGTTGTCATCGATTTCTTGCCCTGCCGCTTGTTTTAATTTAAAAAATCGTTTAAAGTATTGATAAATGAGGCCGACAAAGACAATTTCAATCTTTACCATTTTTGTGATGCTTTCATGCTGCCGAGGTGCTGTTATGACCGGACTGGATCGTGTGGATTTATACAAAGACGTATTCGAAGGCAGGCGGCTTGGGATTATCACCAACCACACGGGATACGACAGTGACGGCAGGTTCATCGTCGATGTCTTCAGGAGCATGGATGGTGTGAAGGTCACGGTACTTTTCAGCCCCGAGCATGGTCTGTGGGGCACAGAACGGGATGGCAAAAAAATCGACAGCCAAATCCATCCTGATTATGGCCTGCCGATCTACAGTCTCTATGGTAAAACCCAAAAACCAACGAGCGACATGCTCGGCGATATCGATGTTCTGGTTTTCGATATCCAGGACATCGGAGCAAGATTTTATACCTACATCTACACAATGTCGCTGGCGATGGAAGCTGCAGCGGAGAACGGCAAAACCTTCGTCGTGCTGGACCGTCCGAATCCCATCAATGGCATCAGCGTTGAAGGCAACATCCTTGAACCGGCGCAGGCCAGCTTCGTGGGGCTTTATCCGATCCCGGTTCGACATGGCATGACCGCAGGCGAATTGGCGAAAATGTTCAATGGGCAAGGCTGGCTTGCCGACCATGTAAAGGCCGAGTTAATTGTTGTTCCGATGGAAGGCTGGCGTCGCCGGATGTGGTATGACCGGACTGGCCTGCGCTTTATTAAGACCTCACCGAACATGCCCGACATAGAAACCGCCGCCATCTATCCGGGATTATGCCTGCTGGAGGGAACAAATGTCTCCGAAGGCAGGGGCACAAACATGCCGTTCAGGCAGTTCGGCGCGCCCTGGATTGATTCGAAACTTCTTGCCGAGCGGCTCAATGCTCTGAACTTGCCGGCCATGCGTTTCGAGCAGGTACGTTTCACGCCTGCCAGCTCGAAGTACCAGGAACGGGAATGTCTTGGTGTCCGGATAATGGTCTCGGACCGCGGCCGGCTTGAGCCGTATTTCAGCGGTGTTAGAATCGTTAATGAAATCTGCCGGATGTACCCGAATCAGCTCAAATGGAGAGCGAAACATTTCGACCGTTTGTGTGGCACCTCAAAAATCCGCAACGCCATAACAGGTAATTCGTCGCTGGATGCTCTGCAGAATAAATGGCGGAAAGAGCTTGAATCTTTCCTTAAAATCAGGTCGGGATACCTCATCTATCCCGATTGAATCCTCTCGATTGCCAAAGCGACCGGTGAGGGGACTTCTTTTCCCTGCCGTTGACCCGATTCAACTTCTTCCAGTACCTCATGCAGGGCAATACAGGCTTGTTCATAACTGCAGCCGGTTTGATTGGTGATCAAACGAGAGCCCCGGTCGATAAGTTTCTTGTTGCTCGGCGACAGCCAGACCATTGCGTTGCCGATGACTCGATCCATGCGAACCATCGTTGCCGTAGAGAGCGTATTAAGAACAAGCTTAACAGCAAGATGATGCCATAGTCGCAGCGGAGAATCTGCCAGAGTGCATGGAAAACAGAATGCCTTATCTGTCGCTCCGGCAGCATTAGCCGAGCCGATGATTATTGTTGCTGTCTTTTTATATTGCAAACCAAACTTCTCTAAGGCGGCATGGATAAGTTGATCCTCATTACCGACTCCAACGACTACAAGCGACGAGTCGGCAGCGTCCGTCCGCGAAGGATCAGGTTCGTTTCCGATCATGAACTTGTGTATCTCGGTATTGTCCAGCCTGGGCGGCCGGGCTTTCAGGTTTTCCGGTGCATTCATCTTCTCGTAAACGTCCCTTCCCCAATCCAGGCCGCGCGGCTCGCGCTGCAGCAGCTCGCACCATGCTTCCTTAGTGGAACGAAACGGGTCCTTAACAAAAGCCCACGACCGCGGCGAGAGATTGTCATCCTGTTTTCTAAAGGGCGGCAGCATGAACGTCGGCGAGCGCTCCGTTGTGTCCGTCAGGACGTCCAACAGAAACTTATCGGCAAAATAGGTCACAAGTCCCTGCTTGCGATAGATATCTTCTTCGAAAGCTGTGGCGGCTGCGAGCATATCTACAGCTTCGTTGCTGGAAAGCTGGGTCAGCAGTTCACACAATCGCCTGTGATACTCATCCGGTTGGTATTCCCGGAGCCGGAGTCTTTCGACGCCCGATGGTGACATCTTCTGCCGCAGAAAACGTACCAGGGCGATTTCAAGCGCAGCTCCGACAATGAATAGTTCCGCCGTAGTGGCCTGCATTCGCGTCGAGCCGGTGATGGCCATCGGGCCGGTTGTCAGATCGAGCTTTGTTATCCGTGGTTCTTCGATTACTTCTCTCGATCGCTCGACGTGACGGCACAATAATTCCGTCGGATTGTTATAAACAAAAAAGACCTTCGCCCCGGCATCGAGTCCTTCCCAAGCCGTGCCGATTACAAAAGATGTTTCTCCACCCTCGGTGATAGCAACAACGACGTCGCTTTGACCGACGCCCATTCGGCGCAACTGGTATCGCCCGAAGTCGGGAAAATCCTCGTAGCCCTCCACCGATTTGATAAGAGCAAAATCTCCGCCGGCCATGACGCTGAATACTTGGTCCTCCGTCTCACTCATCTCCGGAGAGACTTTTCTGATTTCGCGCAAACATCGCCGCCAGGCCGCTTCAAGAAGGATGCTGAGCCTGCCCGTAGCCCCACAACCGGTAAAGTAAATCTTCTTACCGGTACTCATGGCCTCGCCGAATGCATCCACCAGTCTGCCGAACGAATCTTGCTGCATAACCTTCTCCGTCGCAGGTGGAATCTCATCGTCCACCGATTGCAGCATCCTGATTGCTGCCGGCAAATCCACAACCGCCGTCTGTGACAGCGTATTTGTCTTCGGATGAAACGCCTCGGTCAGCAATTCCCCCAATCGAAATTCCTTCTCTCGTGTCAAAAATTCTTCAGCTCTTTTTTTTGCGTTCGACATTGCAAACATCCGTTGGTTAAATATTCAATCGCGATATTCGTATCATTTTAAATGAAGTATGTATATAATCTTTTCTGTGACTGGAAGAATATTCTTTAGCAAATATATCTGATAAAGTAATGAATAGCCGGATTCGTGACATTTCAGGTAAGGGCAAATTGCGGGTAGTTGGGTTGATGTCGGGCACTTCGGCTGATGGAATTGATGCTGCAGTTGTTGAAATCGACAGCCAGAAAGTTCGGCTGCTGGCCTTCGATACTTTTGCCTACCCGGCTGCGTTGCGGCGGCGAGTCCTTGATTTGTGCCGGCCTGAGTCAGCCCGGCTGGATGATATCTGTCATTACAATTTTGTTCTGGGTGAAGTCTTTGCCGATGCTGTCGTAAAACTTTGCTCAAAGAGCGGTATATCCCTTAGCTCGATTAGTCTGATTGGTTCGCACGGCCAGACGATTTATCATCAACCATCCGGCAAGCGTTACAACAACAAGGTGATACGTTCTACGCTACAAATCGGCGAGCCTTCTGTTATTGCTCAACGCACAGGCGTTACTACAGTTGCGGATTTCAGGCCTCGGGACATGGCCGCTGGCGGGCAAGGCGCTCCATTAGTGCCGTATGCGGATTATGTTCTGTTCAAACACAAGCGGCTGGCGCGAACTGTTCAGAATATTGGTGGCATAGCCAATGTTACTTTCCTGCCTGGCGGCTGCATGCAGGATGATATTGTCGCCTTCGACACCGGTCCCGGGAACATGGTAATCGACGGCATTGTCAGACTTATAACCAGCGGCAGGAAACGCTGTGATACGGGCGGCAGAATGGCAGCGCGTGGCAAGGTTGACAAAAGATTGCTGGATGAACTTTACCGGCATCCTTTCTTCAGGCAACGACCACCCAAGTCGACCGGTCGGGAAGAATTTGGGGCTGATTTCGCTGAGCGAATCTATCGCCGGGCCGAAAAGAAAGGTCTGGCGGATGCTGACATTGTCGCTACTGTGACAGCCTTGACCGCTAAAAGTATCGCTCAGGCATATCGGCGGTTCCTCAAAGCGATGCCGGATGAATTGATATTGTGCGGGGGCGGCTCTCATAACCGCGCTCTGGTTGAGATGTTGCACGCCGAGCTGACGGATGTTAAGATGCTCTCGACCGATGATTTCGGTATCAGCGTCGATGCCAAAGAGGCGGTTTCATTCGCAATTCTGGCGTGGGCGACGATAAAGGGAATGACGAATAACGTACCGGCAGCCACTGGAGCGAAAAAACCTGTGATTTTAGGGAAGATAGTACCGGCATGACAAAAAGACGTAGGATTCTACCGACAACCGAGCTGCGAAACCGTGCCAGTGAAAATATCGACCGGCTCACAACAAAACAGATTGTCGATTTGATTAACGCAGAAGATGCACTCGTTCCCAAGGCGGTCGCTCGGCAGGGTAAGCAAATTGCTGCTGCGATTGATTTAGTTGTAGCACAATTTAAAGAAGGTGGGCGCTTATTTTACGTCGGAGCCGGTACGAGCGGCAGGCTTGGTGTTTTAGATGCTTCGGAATGTCCGCCTACTTTCGGTGTGCCGCCTTCACTGGTACAGGGCATTATCGCCGGCGGCCGGCGAGCTTTGGTCCGCTCTGCCGAAGGGGCCGAAGATTACCCGGAGGATGGCGCTGCGGCAATAAAAAAGAAACGTGTACGGGCAAGGGACGTCGTGGTTGGCCTGGCGGCGTGCGGAATGACACCTTTCGTGCTTGGAGCACTCAAACAGGCCCGACGAATTGGGGCAGCGACGATTTTCATTACCTGCGCGCCGGAGGTCGTCGAACAGATCCCTGCCGAGATTATCATCAATCCAGTTGTAGGGCCGGAAGTCGTTACCGGCTCGACACGAATGAAGGCGGGCACTGCTACCAAACTTGTACTAAACATGCTTACGACCGGCGCGATGATTCGGCTGGGCAAGGTTTACGGTAATTTAATGGTGGACCTGAAGGCCACAAATGAGAAGCTGCGCGACCGCTCGCTGCGGATCCTTATGGAACTGACGGGCCTGTCGCGCCGGCAGGCCCGGACCCTGCTCAGACGGGCCGATGGGCAACTCAAGGCCGCCGTCGTAATGCATTTCCGAGGCGTGGATCTGGACCGGGCGATGACGATCCTGACGGCCAGCGACCAGATTCTGAGGCGGGCGATTGTGGATACCGGGGAGACAGCATGAGGGCAACAAATATACGACCGTGCACCCGTATGGGATTGCTGGTGATTGTCACACTGACGGTTTTGTCGGCGACCCGCGCGGCGCCGGCGCAAAATTCTGTCCGTTTCGATGATTTCATCAGCTCATTTCCTGCTGCTGTACAGGCCAGTGCTCGTGTGGTCTGGGAGGCGCTGTCATCTTCCGAGGCGACCGATGATTCCGCAACGACCGAGGTCTCCGGAGGGGATATCTCGGATGACGATCTGCTCGCCGCTGTCGGCGGCGCGAAGAAGGACGCCGTGCTGGCGCAGTTGAAAGAGTTGCGGGCGCAGTGGCGAGCCGCCCGCGCTGAGCAGGATGAACTCATGCAGGCCACGGCCCGCTGGACATCGTTTGCCGAACGCATAAAGGACCGCGACGACATGGGGCCTGTGTATCTCCGCGCCCTGCGCGTTGTACGTGAGCACGAGGTTCTGCTCCAGCAAGCCGAGGTGCGCATTGCCGCCCTGGAACGGGAGATTCAATCCCATCGCGTCGGGGCCGCCCTCGATGCCGTCTCGCGCAATTTCACCACGCGGGACTGGCTCGTGATTGTCGCGTACCTCGTCCTGACGACCGTGCTGGGCGGACTGCTGGCCGGCCGGCAGGCTTCGATGAAAGACTTCTTCCTCGGCGGCCGTAAACTGCCCTGGCCGGCCGTTTGCGGCTCCATCATCGCCACGGAGCTGTCGGCCGCGACCTTTCTCATCGCCCCGGCCCTGGTCTTCTCCGCCGGCGGCGATATGACCTACATCCAACTTGCCCTCGGGACCATCCTGGCCCGTTTCATCATCGGCTACTTTTTCATCCCAGCCTATTACGAGCGAGAGATCTACTCGCCGTACGAGTACATGGGTCGGCAGTTGGGCCCGCGCGTGAAGAACATCACCACCGGCCTGTTTATGATCGGCGGCATCCTCGCCCAGGGTGCCCGCGTATATATCGCGGCCAAAGCCCTTCAGGTCATCACCGGCACGGATGTCACCACGTCCATCGTTATTATCGGCGCTGTTTCCATCGGCTGGACCATCATGGGCGGAATCACGACCGTTGTGTGGACTGACGCGATTCAGTTCCTGCTCTTCGTCATAGGGGCTGTTGCCGCCGTGGCGTTCGCAGCGACCAGTGTTGACGGCGGTCTGGCGGCGATCGTCTCCGAGGCCCGTCACGCCGGCAAGTTCCGGGTTCTCAACCTTGATCTCAAAACCTA
>Ga0209536_100007292_pt1 | contig 16782 bp, 13 predicted proteins | sample DeeMarSeWOR28_12_FD_187461 | JGI IMG/M metagenome (GOLD analysis project Ga0209536, IMG submission 187461) | Marine sediment microbial communities from White Oak River estuary, North Carolina - WOR-2-8_12 (SPAdes) (version 2) | ecosystem: Environmental > Aquatic > Marine > Intertidal zone >... | reverse complement strand
TGGATTCTGGCTACTGGGCATTCCAGAAAACTTATGTTAAACTATAGGAGTGAATTTTATGGCATATAAACACCAAATTGACAAAGACAGATGTAAAGGATGCGGACTCTGCGTAACGGTGTGTCCTAAAAATGTTTTAGAAATATCAAATGAACTCAATGCCAAGGGGTATTTCCCTGCCTACCAGGCGCGCCCCGAGGACTGCATTCACTGTGCCCTATGCTGTACAATGTGTCCCGATGTTGCCATCACCATCAGCGAAATCGTTGAAGCGGCGGAAGCACAAGAATAAATGGAGGAAAAAAATGGCTAAGGTGTTGATGAAGGGTAATGAAGCGATTGGCGAAGCTGCCATTCGGGCGGGGTGCTTGAATTATTTTGCTTATCCAATTACCCCGCAATCCGAAGTTGCCGAATATCTCTCCCGTCGAATGCCGGAGGTCGGCGGCGTATTTTTGCAGGGTGAAAGTGAGGTTGCGGTATCTTATATGATTTTTGGGGCCGCAGCCTGTGGTGAACGAATTTTCACGACATCATCGAGCCCGGGTATCAGTTTAATGAGTGAAGGACTTAGCTATATCGCCGGCGCGCAATGTCCGGCGGTATTTGTTAATATTATGCGCGGGGGTCCTGGACTTGGCGGAATCCTTCCCTCTCAGGCCGATTATTTTCAATCGACCAAGGGAGGGGGACATGGCGATTATAAGCTTCTCGTTATGGCGCCTGCCAGTGTCCAGGAAGCCGTTGAAATGGTGATGAGTGCTTTTCCGCTGGCCGAGAAATATCGCAATCCGGTCATGATTTTGGGAGACGGCCTGATTGGCCAAATGATGGAGCCGGTTGAATTTCCGGATCATCTCAAAACCGAAGCAACAAACAAAGATGACTGGGCCACCAGTGGGATGGACACGCGCAAAAGCAAAAATCGCAATCTGGTCAAAACCATGTATCTGAACCCTGAGGAATTGAATGCCCACAATCTAAAGCTGAAAGACAAGTACGAGCAGATGGTGCGTGAAGAAATCCGTTATGAGAGCTATAATCTTGAGGGAGAGTACAAGGTTCTTATTGTAAGCTACGGTACGATGAGCCGGGTATGCCGGACAGCCATCGACAACCTGAAGCAGAACGGATTTGAAGCGGGTATGGTAAGACCTCAGCATCTCTTTCCTTTTCCCAAACATGCGATCTTGAAAGCCGCAGAAAAACAAAGCTGTCAGGCGGTTTTGAGTGTTGAGATGTGCATGGGACAGATGGTCGAGGATGTGGAACGTAGTGTTCAGGGTAAGCGTCCTGTTGCTTGGTATGGAAAGTGCGGCGGAGAGGTGCCGACGCCGGAAGAGGTTATGGAAGAAGTTCAAAAATTAATGAATTAAGGGATTCAGGAATTAAGGGATTTAATTTATGATTTTTTAATTATTTGAATTTATCAATACCTAAATTCGTAATTCCCAACTTTTAATATAAAACAAGGAGTCATCTATGGGAAAGACATTTCAGAAACCGGAAGCTCTGGCAGATACGATCACCCACTATTGTCCGGGCTGTACCCACGGTGTGGCCCACCGGCTGGTCGCTGAAGTCATTGACGAATTGGGAATTCGAGGCAGAACAGTCGGTGTTGGACCTGTTGGATGCGCTGTTATGATGTACAATTATTTCACCTTCGATTTCCAGGAAGCAGCTCATGGTCGTGCACCAGCAATGGCTACGGGAGCAAAGCGGGTTCGACCGGATCTCATTGTATTTACCTATCAAGGCGATGGGGACTTGGCAAGCATCGGATTGAGTGAAATTGTGCATGCCGCCAACCGTGGCGAAAAGTTTACAACAATTTTTATCAATAATGCGGTATATGGTATGACCGGCGGTCAGATGGCACCCACCACCATGCCCGAGCAACGAACGACCACCTCGCCCTTTGGCCGAAAAGTTGCTGATGTCGGCATGCCGATCAAGGTGGCCGAGTTGCTTGCTGCACTTGAAACCGAGGGATATATTGCCAGACAAACGCTAATAAAACCGAAATATATTAACAGGGCCAAGAAAGCCATTAAAAAGGCCTTCACCTATCAAGTGGAGAACCGCTGCTTCAGTTTAGTAGAATTGGTCAGCACCTGTCCCACGAATTGGGGTATGACACCGGTTGATGCGGTAAAATGGGCCGAAGAGAAAATGTTGCCTTATTACAAGCTGGGTGAATTTAAAACACCGGAGCAAGGTCAAATCGCAGAGTCGAAATCGTAAAGTCAATAGCGCGGAGTGGGTTGGATTCAGGTTGAAATCTTTAATTCTTGCCGAAGGGCTTTAATTTCAAAGAACCACAAGTGACCAGTCACCCGTGGCCAGGTTAAATTTAGAGGAGGGGGTATGCAAAGCGAAGTCCAATTTGCCGGATTTGGCGGTCAGGGAATTATGTTAATGGGACAAATTCTGGCTCAGGCGGCCATGCAAGCAGGATTTGAAGTGGTGTGGATTCCGTCTTATGGTCCGGAAATGCGGGGGGGCACGGCCTATTGTACGGTGGTTATCAGTGACAGACCCATTGGGTCGCCGATTATTCGAAATCCGAAGCATCTGGTTGCCATGAATCGACCTTCGTTGGAGAAATTCGCTGCTACTGTCAAGCCGGGCGGTGTTATTTTTATAAATAGTTCAATTATTTCGATTGATGCCGGTCGTGATGATGTGGATGTGTTGAAAGTCCCCATCATCGAAATTGCCAAAGATTTGGGCAATGTGAAAGCAGCCAATATTGTCGCATTAGCTGCTTTTGTAGCGCGCAGTAAAATTGTTGATTTTGACTTGCTGAGAGAATCGGTTAAAAAAAAGTTTGCCGAAAAAGAGAAACTTATTCCGATCAATATGAAAGCCCTTGAGGAGGGCAGAAAGTCGGCGCTTGAGTCTTAATTGTTTCGAGGTTCGTGTTGCGCTTTATGGGTTGCGTATTGCGTGTTGCGTGATTCTGACCAGGGACTAAACAAAAAACAAAATAAATCTAAGTAATATCCTAACAATCTAAATCCTACATTCCACAAATCATAACCCGCAACGCGCAATCCGAAACTTGCAACCCCCAACCCGTAACGCGAAACTCGTAAGTCGGAACTCGACCTATGAAACCTTCAATACCGGATTATATATTGTCGCTAAAACCCTATGTTCCTGGAAAACCTATTGAGGAACTAGAACGCGAATACGGAATCGAAAATGTCATAAAATTAGCTTCCAATGAAAATCCGTTAGGTCCATCTCCACTGGCTGCGAACGCCATCCGGGAGGCCGTGGGAAAATTAAACCGCTATCCTGACAGCGGCAGTTTAGAACTGATTGAATGTATAGCGAATAAGTTCAATATTGCGCCGAATAAGATTGTGTTGGGTAATGGTTCTGATGACATTATAGCCTTGCTCTCAAGGGTTTTTTTAAGACCAGACGATGAAGTGATCCTGCCACAGCCCTCATTTCTCTTCTATGAAATCGCAGTGCGCAGTGCCGGTGCAATACCGGTGTGGGTTCCCTTAAAGTCCCATACCATTGATCTCAACGGGATGATCCAAAAAGTGACCAAGCATACCCGTATGGTATATTTGAATATTCCACATAACCCGACAGGATCCATTTTGTCCAAACCGGATTTTGAGCAATTTATGGCTGCCATTCCGCCGGAAATCGTTATCGTTGTTGATGAGGCTTATATTGAGTTTGTCAGAGATCCGAATTGTGTTCACAGCTTTGATTATTTAAACGCCGATAGGCTCGTGGTTGGGATGCGTACCTTCTCCAAGGCATACGGATTAGCGGGGTTACGGATTGGTTATGGGGTTATGCCCACCATTATATCCGACCCGCTCAACAGGGTCAGACAGCCGTTTAATGTAAATTCATTAGCCCAGGTTGCCGCCGTAGCCGCCCTAAGCGATGATGATTTTTTTAAACAAACAGTTGATCTCGTTCACGAGGAGCTTGATTTTATTTATTCATCACTGTCTCAACGGGGTATCGAATATATACCATCCCAAGCCAATTTTTTGCTCATTCGAGTTCATCAAAATGCGGATCAGATTTTCAACCGATTGCTAAAACAGGGAATTATTGTGCGTTCGATGACGTCTTATGGTTACTCGGAGTATATCCGCGCAAATGTAGGGCTGCACGCGGAAAATGTAAGGTTTTTAGAGGCACTGGATGACGTCCTTTGATGCGAGTGAACAGAAGACAGATGACAGAGAACAGATGACAGATAGACAATTTTGGAGTCCGGAATTCACAATTTAGGTTTTAGCGCATGGAAAAATGAAAAAACTGCTTATTACGATAGACGGTCCAGCTGGAGCGGGAAAAACCACCGTCAGCCGGAAACTTGCTGCGCGTTTGGGATACACCTATATTGATACGGGTGCGCTTTACAGGGCGGTTGCTTATGAAGCCCAAGCCAAAGGCATAAGCGCCAGTGACGACGAAGGCCTTGGGAAACTATGCAACGGACTTGAGATAATGTTTGTGGGCACTGAAAAAGGATTGCGATTGATCTGCAATCATGTCGATATCACCGATCGGATTCGCACCCCTGAGATCACCATGTTGGCTTCGGCAGTTTCGGCCAGACCCGTTGTTCGCAACTATCTATTAGGTCTGCAGCGTGATATGGGCCGGGCGAAAGGTGTCGTTTTCGAAGGACGCGATATGGGCACCGTGGTGTTTCCTGAAGCCGATGTAAAATTTTTTTTAGACGCATCCACCGAAACAAGAGCACGAAGACGTTACAATGAGCTAACGACAATGGACTCAATCACACTGGAGGAGGTTGAAGCGGATATCAAGCGGCGGGATAATAGCGACAGTACCAGAGATTTGGCGCCGTTAAAGCCGGCTGCCGATGCCATCCGAATTGATTCGACCACCATGCCCGTGCAAGAGGTTGTGGATCGCATGATAAGCTATATCGCCAATTTTTACAGATAATAATGGTTAATTTTAATAATTGGAAAGTTTTTGAACATGGATTTGGAAAAATTAAAATTTATCATTGCTTTTTTCTTTAAGTCTGTTAAACATATTAAATTGCACTGCCTTCGAGGCGTTGCATCAAAATCGGCTAAGGGGGTAAGTTTTTAATGGTTAATCACAATAACAATGGTGAAACTCAACAGCTCAATCAAGATGCTTCAGTAAACGAGTCATCGGCTGAGACATCGGAACCCGCGGCGATGCGTCCTGAGGAAGAACGCAAACCTCAAAACTCTGTTGAAAGTCCACCAGTTAAACCAAAACAAGAATCCGGCGAAAGCATGGCAAGTGTGATGAATATGTATGAAGAAAGCTTTAAGCGATTTGCCGAAGGTGAAGTTGTCACCGGTCGGATCATTTCTGTAGATAAAGAACATGTCCTCGTTGATATTGGATATAAATCGGAAGGCCAGATTCGAATTCACGAATTTAAAGATGAAGATGGTAATATCACCGCCAAAATTGGCGAGATAATCGAGGTGATGGTCGAATGGTGGGATGATGATGAGGAGCGGGTCATTCTTTCCAAAGAAAAAGCCGCAAATATCAAAGTCTGGGAAGCGATTAAAAAATCCTATGATGATGAAGGCACCGTCCAAGGCGTTATCACTAATCGAGTCAAAGGCGGTTTTTCGGTCGATATCGGAGTTCAGGCCTTCCTGCCGGGCTCTCAGGCAGATTTGCGCCCCATCCGTAATATGGATGATATGGTTGGAAAAACATATGATTTTAAGATCTTAAAATATAATCGTAAACGCAGCAATATTGTTTTGTCCAGACGGGTCATCCTTGAAAAGGAACTTGTAGAGAAACGCGCAGCCACTTTAGCTTCTATACATGAAGATAAAGAAGTTGAAGGAACGATAAAAAATATCACCGAATACGGTGTTTTTGTTGATTTGGGTGGCGTTGACGGTCTATTGCATATCACGGATATTTCTTGGGGCAGAGTCAAACACCCTTCGGAACTTTTTTCCGTTGGCGATTCCATCAAGGTAAAGATCCTGAATATCGATTTAGAAAGTGAAAGAGTCTCACTGGGCATGAAGCAACTAACGGAAGATCCATGGACGGTTGCAGCTGAAAAATATCCAGTGGGTTGTCGGGTAACCGGCAAAATTGTCAGCTTGACCGATTACGGAGCCTTTGTAGAACTGGAAGAAGGCATCGAAGGGCTAATTCACGTATCGGAAATGTCCTGGACCCGTAAAATTCGGCATCCTTCCAAAGTGGTCTCGGTCGGCGAGGAGGTCGAAGCCGTTGTTTTGGATATTAAGCCCGATAGCCGGCGAATCTCTCTGGGCATGAAACAGGTTGTTCCGAATCCATGGGATGTAATCAGCGAAAAATATCCGGTCGGTACAACTATCGAAGGGAAAATAAAAAATATTACTGATTTTGGTCTATTCATCGGAATTGATGAAGGAATTGATGGCCTCGTTCATATCTCCGACATCTCCTGGACCAAACGCATTAAACATCCGTCTGAATTATATAAGAAAGGGGATGTTGTCCAGGCCATCGTGCTCGATATTGAAAAAGAGAGCGAGAGATTTTCCCTCGGGGTAAAACAACTCACCGAAGATCCCTGGCAAACGGTAGCCGAGCGCTATGAAGTCGGAAAAGAGATTACAGGTACCGTAACCAACCTCACCGATTTTGGCATTTTTGTTGAACTCGAAGAAGGCATTGAAGGGCTTGTCCATGTATCTGAAATCAGCAAGGAAAAGATAAAAACACCTGTCGGGAAATATAATGTCGGGGATGTCTTAACGGCCAAGGTAATGAACATCAACAGCGACGAACGACGAATTGGTCTTTCGATCAAGCGCCTTGAGATCGAAGATGAGCAAAATCTCCTCAGTGAGTATGTAAACAACATGGGGCCGGCTACTTCGACCTTCGGAGAAATACTTCGCGAGAATCTTCAAGAAAAGTTGAATGAGGAGTAGGCTATTGTAAATCTCACCGATTGGCAACGTCGGTTAATTAAGGTGACCATCCAGTTTTCGGTTGGTTTAACGGTGAATATACTCCTCACACGATTTGTCATATCCCGCTCAAAGATGTGAGGGTTTTTTTACTCAAATATACTCACATCACCCATTCCTTTGCGGAGAACCTCGGGTTCATCGTTAATCAGGGAGACCACACTGGACGGTTTGCCAGAGACGATACTCCCATCGATGACAACATCAATCCGGTTTTTGAAAACATCATGGATCAAAGAGGCCTCATTTAAGATGCTTCCATCCGGCATGGTGGCGCTTGTTGTAATAATTGGATGGCCCAGCTCCTCAACCAATGCTAAACAAATTTGATTATCTGGTACCCGAATCCCGGCTGTTTTGCGCTTGGTCAACATGATTTTTGGTACCAGCTTTGAGCCTTCCAGAATAAACGTATAGGGACCCGGCAGAAGTCTTCTCATGGTTTTGTAGGCATAATTGGACACTTTGGCATAATAGCTGATATTTTTAAGCCCGGAGCAAATAAAACTAAAGGGTTTGCTTTTGTCCCTTTGTTTTAATTGGTAGATCCGCTCGATGGCTTTTTTATTCATAATATCGCATCCGATGCCATAGTTCGTATCGGTCGGATAGCCCAAGACGCCGCCTCGTTTAAGTTCATCAACCACTCGAGTGATTAAGCGCTGCTGTGGGTTATGGGGATTTATTTTAATTAACATGATAGTATGTGTGCCTTAATTCAGGAAAGTTCACAACAGTCACCAAGTTTTGAAATCGGCAATTTTTCTATAGAAAAATATTTGAATAACGAATTCTGAAACCGCTACCTAAACCGAGTGAAAGAACGTCTTTATTACGATCTTTGATAAATTGTCAAGATGGCAAATTAATGATTGCTAAAGCCAACGCCATTTGCTATTCGGATGCCTAATATTTTAGTCCCACGCTATACTTTCAGAACATAATCGATTTGTAATCCAATGTGATCGTTGATGGAGGAGTTCGATGGCAAAAATACCCCCTGAAGAGGCCTATTCGTTTGATGATGTCCTGCTTTTGCCTAATTATTCCGATGTCTTGCCCAAAGATGTCAATCTCAGCACCCGCATGACCCAAAATATTACTCTGAACATTCCGATTGTCAGTGCAGCAATGGATACCGTGACCGAAGCCGAAACGGCCATTAGTATGGCGCGGGAAGGCGGGATGGGATTCATTCACCGTAATATGAGTATTAAAAGCCAAGCTACTGAAGTGGATAAGGTTAAAAAATCGGAAAGCGGCATGATTGTCGATCCGGTCACCATTCATCCTGAACAAAAGGTTGAAGAGGTAATGAAGCTGATGGAAACCTACCGGATCTCAGGTGTTCCGGTTACCCAAGGGGACCAGTTGGTGGGAATTGTAACCAACCGGGACCTTCGATTCGAAACCGATTTGGATAAAAAGGTTTCCGAAGTAATGACCAAAGATAATCTGGTGACGGTCTCTGAAGGGATCACGTTGGAGGATTCCAAGAAACTTTTGCATGAACATCGGATTGAGAAACTGCTTGTGGTCGACAAAAATGGAGGACTGACCGGCTTGATTACCATAAAAGATATCGAAAAAATCAAGAAGTATCCCAATGCTTGTAAAGACAGCAGGGGGCGACTGCGGGTGGGGGCTGCGGTCGGTGTCGGTCCTGACATGGAAGAGCGAAGCGAGAGCCTATGCAATGCAGGTGCGGATGTAATATTGATCGATACTTCCCATGGTCATTCAGAAAATGTTTTGCGGGCGGTGAAAACGCTAAAAGGCACCTTTTCGGATATCGAACTGATTGCCGGAAATGTCGGTACGGCAAAAGGGGCGGAAGACCTCATTGCGGCTGGTGCTGACGGTATCAAAATTGGGATCGGGCCCGGTTCGATTTGTACCACCCGCATTGTCGCCGGTGTGGGTGTGCCTCAGCTAACCGCCATAATGAATTGCAGATCCATATCGAGCAAAAACGGTGTGCCTTTGATCGCCGATGGCGGTATTCGATTTTCGGGTGATATCACCAAAGCGATCGGTGCTGGCGCCCAGGTGGTGATGATCGGTGGTCTTTTTGCAGGTGTCGAGGAGAGCCCCGGCGAAGTGATATTCTATCAGGGTCGCAGCTATAAGGTTTACCGAGGCATGGGGTCGATTGAAGCCATGAAAAAGGGCAGCAAAGATCGATACTACCTGAGCGAGAAGGCCGAGGAAGACAAATTGGTTCCTGAAGGGATTGTCGGGCGAGTGCCGTATAGAGGTTCTCTTTCCGCGAATTTATTTCAGCTTGTGGGCGGATTAAAGGCCGGAATGGGCTATTGTGGCTGCCGAACATTGGATGAATTAAGGGAAAAAGCACGATTTGTGAAAATCAGCCCAGCCGGCATGCGTGAAAGCCATGTCCATGATGTGATCATTACCAAAGAGGCACCCAATTATCATCTGGAGTAGTCTCCCAACCAAAATCTTTTTTTGGTGACATGTGCGGCTGACTACTATATAATGATTTGCCGATCGTATCCAAAACCAGATATAGTGGTCAATTCGATATGTTATGAAAATACGCATGACGGTACGCATCGAAAAAAATCCGCATTTGTAACCTGGAAATTAGTTTTTTTCCTATTTTTTCCCCACCGGGAAGCATCCCGTATAAAAAATTGTCAACAACCTTATTGATAAGGATCGAGTAAAATTATGCCGGAAAACATTCCTGATTTTGTTCATCTGCATGTCCATACCCAATACAGTCTGTTGGATGGTGCGATTAGAATCGATGATCTTTTAAAGCGCGCGACTGATTTCGACATGCAGGCACTGGCCGTTACCGATCACGGTACAATGTTCGGAGCGGTGGAATTTTATCAGAAAGCAATAAATGCCGGAATCAAACCGATCATCGGATGTGAAATCTATGTCGCTCCGCACACCCGATTTGACAAAACCCCGTTGGACAACAAGGAACTTTCCCATCTAATTTTGCTGGTCAAAAACCAGGAGGGATATCGCAACCTGTGTAAACTGGCCACCGCCGCCCAGCTTGAAGGTTTCTACTACAAGCCCCGTATTGACAAAGAAATCCTCAAGGAATCCAGCAAGGGCTTGATTGGTCTGTCCTCCTGCCTTCATGGAGAAATACCGCGCCGGATTCAAGACGGCCGATTGAATCTTGCCGAGGAAGCGGCTCGCAGTTATGTAAATATCTTTGGTGAGAATAATTTTTTTCTGGAAGTTCAAAACAACGGCATCGAGGTCCAGGAAAAGGTCAATCAGGCGCTTCTGGATATGAGCCAAAGGTTGTCGATTCCCCTGGTGGCCAGCAATGACTGTCATTACTTAAATAAGGAAGACGTGCGTGCCCATGATGTGCTGTTGTGTATTCAGACCGGTAAGACCATTCATGATAGTGATCGATTACAATTTCGTACCGACCAGCTTTACTTTAAATCAAAAGACGAAATGTATGCTTCCTTCGGACAGTACCCCGGCGCCCTGAGTAACACGGTAGATATTGCCAATCGCTGTAACATTGAATTCGATTTTAATACCTATCATTTCCCCAGGTTTGAAACGGCTAAGGGGGAGTCGACCGAACAACGATTCAAGAAAAACGTGAGAGAAGGCTTTCATCGAAGACTGCAGCGTCTTAGATCCAAAAACGCCCAACTTGATGAGACGCTGTATCGCGATCGGCTGGAGTATGAAATTTCTGTCATCGGGGATATGGGCTTTGCGGGGTATTTTCTGATTGTCTCCGACTTCATAAACTACGCCAAAACGCACAATGTTCCCGTGGGACCCGGCAGAGGGTCTGCCGCCGGCAGTCTGGTTGCGTATAGCTTGGGGATTACCGATTTGGATCCGATAGAGCATGGCCTGATTTTCGAACGCTTTCTCAATCCGGCCCGCAAAAGCATGCCGGATATTGATGTCGATTTTTGCATCACGGGACGCGAAGATGTCTATAAGCATGTCGTGGACAAATATGGGGGTGGGGATTATGTGGCCCAGATCATAACGTTCGGAAAACTGAAAACGCGGGCGGTAATTCGTGATGTGGGACGAGCGCTTGATATACCATTGCATGAGGTGGATGCCATCGCCAAGATGATCCCCGATGTGTTAAACATCAGCCTTGATCAAGCGTTGGCCAAGGAGCCCAGATTAAAAGAACTTGCTCAGAAAAAGCCCGAAGTGGCGGATTTGATAAAGATTTGTCGCGTACTTGAGGGACTTCCCCGGCATGCGTCAACTCATGCGGCCGGCGTTGTAATTGCCGACCGTCCTTTAGTAGAGTATATGCCACTTTATAAGGGAAAGAAGGGAGAGATTGTTACCCAGTACGACATGAAGATTGTCGAGCAGATTGGTCTGGTCAAATTTGATTTTCTGGGGCTTCGCAACCTGACCGTGATTGCCAATACCTTAAGCCTGATTGAAAGGCAGGGCAAAACGCCACCGGACCTTGATAATCTCGACTTAACAGATCCGGATACGTTTCGTCTTCTGGCGGCCGGCGATACCACCGGCGTTTTCCAGCTTGAAAGCAGCGGCATGAAAGATTTACTTATTCGATTAAAGCCGGAGACATTTGGGGATGTTATTGCACTGGTGGCCCTTTATCGGCCTGGCCCTATGGAAAGCGGGATGATTGATGATTTTGTCGGCCGCAAACACGGCAAAAAGCGCGTCGAGTACTTGGTTCCCGAACTTGAATCGATACTTAAAGAAACCTATGGGGTGATCGTTTATCAAGAGCAGGTCATGAAAATTGCCGGAGTGCTTGCTTCATATTCCATGGCAGAGGCAGACGAATTGCGCAAAGCAATGGGCAAAAAAATACCCGCAATTATGGCCGAACACCGGGAACGCTTTCTGCAGGGAACGGTTGAAAATGCAATTCCTGCCGACAAGGCGCAAATGATATTCAACTTGATTGAAAAATTTGGCGGCTATGGCTTCAATAAATCCCATAGTGCGGCCTATGCCCTTATCGCATTTCAAACGGCATATCTCAAGGCGCACTTTCCGGTTGAATTTATTGCTTCCTTGCTCACCAGTGAAATGCAATCCACCGACGGGGTGGTAAAATATATTGCCGAGTGCCGCAGTCATGATATTCCTATACTTCCACCTGATATTAATGAAAGTGATAAGCAATTTATTGTCAGTACATCGAAAATCAGGTTCGGGCTTGCGGCCGTAAAAAATGTGGGCGAATCCGCAATTGATTCGATTATCGAGGCCCGAGAAGAAAAAAGATTTTCTTCCCTGTTTGATTTTTGTGAACGAGTGGATATAAAAAAGATAAACAAACGGGTTATTGAAAGCTTGATTAAATGCGGTGCCTTTGACTCAACCGGTGCCCAGCGCTCTCAAATGATGGCATCGTTAGAAGATGCGCTTGATTACGGTCAGAGGGTTCAGAAGGAAAAATTGGATCCGCAAATGGGGCTGTTTGGCGGCGCTGAACAACCGCTAGTGATCAATGCGCCGGCCTATCCGGACATTGCAGAGTGGGAAGAAAAACAGCGGTTGGCATTTGAAAAGGAGTCTCTTGGCTTCTATATCAGCGGGCATCCGCTGAATCGCTATGAAGAATTGATGGATAAGTATACCAACGCCAATGCGGTGACGGTGAAGGAAATTCAAGATGGTGCAGCTGTTCGAATCGGGGGAATCGTCCAAGCTGCCAAAGTTATTCCCACCAAAAAGGGCGACTTGATGGCATTTGTCACCATTGAGGACATGCAGGGGTCCGTGGAGGTTACGGTCTTTTCGCGGGTTTATAGTACCGTAAATGAACTGTTGATTGAGGACAATCCTATTTTGATTGAAGGACAGGTGCACAAAGATGAACAGTCTGTTAAGATTATCGCAGAAAAGGTGATACCCATGGCTAAAGCCGAAGAAACCTGGACGGCCAGCGTCCATTTTAACCTGGAAATATCTCGCACGCACAAAACCGATTTACAAAAATTATATGAAATTCTTAAACGACATCCGGGGACAAGCTGGGCATATCTGCATTTGCGAAGTCCTGAAAACACAGATTCGATTATCGCGCTGCCCGATACTCTAAAACTGAAAGCAGGATCTGCCTTAACCAATGAAGTCAATGCGCTTCTGGGCTATCATGCCATCGAAACCCGCTGCAGTGCGGCGAAGACATCGGCTTCCACCAATGGGCTTAACCGCAACCATCGTAAAAGGAACGCTATCCATGCCTGATGAAATGCAAAACGTTTATCCCGTTTTGCTGGCAGGTGGAATGGGAACACGTTTATGGCCTGTTTCAAGAGCGCTTTACCCGAAGCAGTTGGTCAAATTTATCGGCCATGATTCTTTGCTGCAAACTACCATCAAACGTCTGACGCCCTTGCTGAACCTGCAAAACGTAAGAGTTGTTTGCGGTGAGCAGCATTTTCACGAAACAGCCAGACACATGCAAGACATAGGCTTAATACCGGAAGGCAAGGTGATCGCTGAACCCAGCGGCCGCAATACGGCACCGGCCATCCTGCTGGCAGCATTTCATATCCGCCGTATTGTAAAGGATGGTGTGCTGTGCATTTTCCCTGCCGATCATGTGATTAGCAACATCGATTCCTTTCACGAGAGACTTCACGCCGCCATTCGCCTGGCCGAAAAAGGATCTGTTGTCACTTTCGGTATCAAACCGAATTATCCGGAAACCGGATATGGATACATTGAAGGCGGCGCCGATGTATCCGACAGCGCGCTCGAGGTGAAACGCTTTGTTGAAAAACCGGACCGGCCAACAGCTCAACAATATATCCGGGCGGGTAATTTCTTCTGGAACAGCGGGATGTTTGCCTTCAAGGTTTCCGTCATCGTCGAAGAATTTAAAACGCACCGGCCGGAACTGCTGGCCACGATGGAAGAAATTTTTTCTGCCGAGCAATCGATTGCCAAAGAAGATTATGATCGGCTGGAAAATATCTCTATTGATTACGCCATCATGGAAAAAACCGACAAATGCGTCGTGCTGCCGTCCGATTTCGGCTGGAGCGACATCGGATCATGGAAATCGCTGTATGATTTTTTAGAAAAAGATGCGAATAATAACATCATTGATGGCGACGTTATTGCGCAAGACACCCGCAGCTGCTTCATCCTCGGTCATGGCCGGCTGATCGCCACCAATCGCCTGCAGGATATGGTTGTGGTGGAAACCCCGGATTCCATTTTTGTCTCGGACCTTGATCACAGTCGGGATGTCAAATCCATTGTTTCTGAATTAAAAGACCAGGGGCGTAAGGAGTATCACCAGCATCGCAGCGTGTATCAGCCTTGGGGAATCTCAAAGCTGCTCGAGCAAAGAGACAATTATTTGGCTGCTGAGTTGACGGTTTATCCCGATTCTTTTCTGCAGCTGCCGGTTGATACGCACACCGCTCAGCATCTCTTTGTTATAAAAGGGCAGGCGAAGGTCAGCGCCGGTTCTCGGCATAAAACACTGAGTTCGGGAGACTCCATCACCTTTGCGGCAAAAGGGCAGGTGAGCATCGAGAACACCGGAAAAAAAGACCTTTATCTGATTCAGGTGGAGCTGAAGAACCCATCTGATTCATAGAATCAGTTACAAAACCTTCTATCACTCACGAAGGAAAATAGCAGTGTTCTTTACTCTAGTTGTATCTCAAATATAGCTGTTCCTCCATCGGTGTATGAATAAGCATCAAGACACTGAATATAGGCCTTTGTCTTATCATCCTTGCCAGCCAAGCCCCATTTCTCAGGTTTAGAAATTCGAAGTGCATTATAATGCGGAAGAAGTGCTGCAAGAGAATGCATACAGAGGGGGATATCCGAAACAAGCCGATAACCGTCTTTTAGCTTAAATGTATCACCGACTTTGTAAACAGAACAGGTGCCTTTAATCTCTTTTACTCTGACGATAAGATCCATTGCAGTCTCCTATTGGGATATCGTGCCGGTATCCAAACTATAGGCCTACTTGAGGATACTATATTTTTTTTGACGATGTCACAACAATTTTAGGTCTTAAAAAAACGTAATCTGTTGGGATAATCTGCAATTTTGGGGCTTGAAAATATTTAAGATACCAGAAGATATATGCAATTACTTCCGGTTGTCTCTTCATGGCCGTAATCTCTGCTCAATGTGAGAATTAGATTTCGATACGTAATCTATAGGACTTCGACGCCCTTAAAATTAAACCAGCTCATATGTTTGCTGCGCAAAGCCGGAGGCAATAAAAGCGCAGAACATAAAAAAACAACAAATGTTCTAAGCCATATGGTTCTATATTTCATTAGATTATCCCTTTCTATTTTAGAGAGGGATGGAAAGTCGGAAGCCCAAGAAAGTTGATATCAAAAACAATATGTATCTGAGCTAATATAACCATCGAGATATTAACAAATTATTTTGTATTGAAACAACAAAAACCTTGAAAAATAGGGTTTTACAAAATATTATCAAAAGATAAAAACTCAGCAATTTCCTAATGGACAAAGTGAATTCCTTTGCTATTTCAGAACCTACCATTCGGTGGCTTGCAGATTTACCAGCGACGGATCCTTTGCAAGCCCCAAGTTCAAACAACCAACCTTTTCAAAAGAAAATAATGCGATGATACTAAAAAGATGGTTTCCGGCTGTATCCGCGTTTATGGTGGCAAGCCTGGTAATGGCGGCTCCAGTTGTTTCAGGGGAGTCTTCCCTCGCTTTCAGGCAAAAAAACGGACTTCAGACCTATGTCCCACCTGAGTGGTTTTTAAAGGGATATTTCATTGCCCGCGAAAAAAATCCAGCTTATCTTTTTGGACCGGTTCAGGATTTTATCGGGGCGCTTGGTGCCACAACCACATGGTTGATCGAGGATATGGAGTTGGAACGTCTCGAGGCAGCCTCTGCGGATGGAAAGAAAATAGAGTATTCGTTGTTTCTTGAAGCGGTTTCAGCTAATCGCCCGGAATATTGGGTCTTCGTGGTGTTCCCGTATGAAAGCGCACAGGCATGGTATGATGCAAGGCGGGCCTATCACGGAAGCAAGACCGAGGACTATTACGGAAAAACCCGAAGCGAGCTTGAACGCGCACTGAGCCAAGGGCTTAACGTTAAAGCTGAACTTCGCTTTTGGATAGATAACGAAGAGACAAGTTTGCAGGCTCCCGAGGATGTGATCACGAGCAGATTAAAATTCCAACCGGTTTTCGACCTCGGCACGGGTCGCCGGTTGGACTCGGCCGCCAATACCAAGTAGCTAAGTTCCCAAGGAGGTATAAATCATGTCTTTTGATAAGAATAAAAATGATAAACCCAATCGCCGCGCCTTTTTAAAAAAAGTTGCAGCCATCGGATTGGGAGCTGCGCTGGGTGGTACCTTTCTCCGGCGACCCCGCCAGGTTTCAGCTCAGATCACCCTCCCCAAGGCGCCGATGCCCCGCAGAGCCTTCGGCCGCTCGGGCATAAAAGTCTCCACACTTTCACTTGGCGGGATGTTTGACATTTTGAACAATCGCTTAATGCTCGCCAAAGCGCTTGAGTGGGGGATTGACTATTGGGACACCGCTGAAGGGTACGGAGGCGGCCGCAGCGAAGAAGGCATCGGTCGCTGGTTCGCGAGAAATCCCGGTACCCGCAAGCAAGTGTTTCTCGTTAGTAAGCTTTCACTGCGAAGAGGTGCTGATTTTACGTCCCGGCTTGAAGAGTGCCTGAAACGGCTGCATACCGATTACCTTGATTTGCTTTGTGTGCATGGCATCAGAGGCATTGATGAGATGGATCCCCGTCTG
>Ga0209536_100007291_pt1 | contig 16782 bp, 8 predicted proteins | sample DeeMarSeWOR28_12_FD_187461 | JGI IMG/M metagenome (GOLD analysis project Ga0209536, IMG submission 187461) | Marine sediment microbial communities from White Oak River estuary, North Carolina - WOR-2-8_12 (SPAdes) (version 2) | ecosystem: Environmental > Aquatic > Marine > Intertidal zone >... | reverse complement strand
AAAACATAAATTCCCATGTTCACGAATGAGTTACCAGGATTATCAGGAATCTCAGATGGGTTTTCCGGTTTTTCAATAAAAGATTTAACCTTGTGATCTGAGTCAACTTCCACGATGCCAAACCTATGTGCTTCTGACTGTGGCACTTCTATACAAGCAATTGAGAGGTCAGCCATCTTGACAAGATGGTCTTGTAATAAGCGCATGTAATCCATTTTGTAAATATGATCACCGCTAAGTATTAATACCCAGCGGGCTTTGTTATGGTTCGAAAAAAAATTTTTATTCTGATAGATAGCATTTGCAGTCCCAAGGTACCAATCGTTATTCATTTTTCTTTGTGGTGGTACTGAATAAATGAACTCCCCTAATTCAGGATTAAAAATACTCCACGCTTCAAGTAAATGTGCATTTAACGAATCGGATTTATACTGGGTTAGTACGTAAATTCTTCTTAAACCGGAATTTAGACAGTTAGATAGAGTAAAATCAATTATCCTGTATTTACCACCGAATGGAACCGATGGTTTGCTTCTCACTCTGGTTAGCGGGTATAATCTCTCACCTTGACCGCCAGCCAGAACCATTACAACTGTTTCTCTTAAAATTGAAGAGCCCGGGAAAGGCATACGGAATCCTTTTTGTTATTATGGCGAAAATAAGTAATTATGTTTTGTTTGGCAATTAATTAAATTGTTTTTTAAAAAACTTAATAATTGGTTAAAATTAAATTTTATTTATAGAAATTTTCTTTGAAAGATTAATATGAAGATCAAGAGGTATTTGTATTTTGCTACTATTCTTATCCTTCCCCTAACTTTTACCGCATTAATGATTAAAAATAATATTGTAGAAGTTAAATCTGAATGGAAGAGGGAATTCTATATACATCATCTTAATAATCAACAAAATATATTTAATTCGGGAGATTATATAACTAAAAATCAGAAAAAGATTGATATTCTTCACTACGATTTATTCTTTGATCTCTTTCCTGATGAAAAAAAATTTGATGCATCAGTTGTAATTAAAGGGCTGGTTAAAGAAAAAGAACTGAAAAGTATTGAACTCAATTTTTATGATAATTTTGAAATAAGAGAAGTAAAGTTAAATGGAATTAAAAAGGGATATATTAATGAAGACAAGTTACTAGCAATAAATTCTGATGATTCTGTACCCCTGGATACATTTGAATTAGAAGTAACTTATTCCGGTACACCAAAAAGAGCTGGGCTGGAGGGATTTGTTTTTGGTAAGATAAACGGAACCTCATTAGTTTATAATTTAAGTGAACCTCATTATGCATCATCCTGGTATCCTTGTAACGATTTTCCTTCGGATAAGGCACTCTTGGATATTAAAATAAAAAATGATTCTTCACAGGTATCAATTTCAAACGGACTGCTAATTAGTATTGAAGATGATGGTAACAGACGAACTTATCATTGGAAAACAAACTACCCGATTTCCACCTACTTGATAGCAATTTATTCTTCAAGTTACCTGCATTTAAGTGATAATTATATTTCAATTGATAAGCAGGATACTATGGCAATCGATTATTATGTATTGCAAAGTAATGTAGAGGATGCTAAAAAAGACTTTCAGGAGCATCCTGAGATATTAAGATTCTTTTCTGAAACTTTTGGTGAATATCCATTTATTAAGGAGAAATATGGTGTAGCAGAATTTTTGTGGCGATTGGGAGCAATGGAGCATCAAACAATTACTGGTGTAGCATCAAATATTATAGATGGAAATAACTTCTTTTTAGATATTTATATTCACGAATTGGCTCACCACTGGTGGGGTAATGCTGTTGGACCTAAATCCTGGAACGATATATGGTTAAATGAAGGTTTCTCAACTTATTCTGAAGCTTTATATTACGAATTTAAATCAGGTAAATCTGCACTAAAATCATCCATGTTAAGTAAGAGTCTGGGAAGCTTTTCAACTGAGTTGGGAAATCCTGGATCGTTTCTATTTAGTCAAACAGTCTACAATAAGGGTGCCTGGGTTTTACATATGCTCCGCTGGGAATTAGGCGATAAAACTTTCTTTAATGTTTTAAGAAAGTATTATGAAAAATTCAAATATTCGAATGCTTCAACGGAAGACTTTAAAAATATTTGTGAATTACTTTCCGGAGAAAATTTAACAAAGTTTTTTGATCAATGGTTAATGGGAACCGGAAAAATAGAATTGATTTATAATTGGAGTTCTAAAAAAATTGCATCTGATTATGAGACTGTAATTAAGCTGGAACAAATTCAGGATGGATATGATGAATATTTTTTCAATCTTGGAGTGAATTTTAAATATGATAATAATGAATTTGAAACTTTTCGATTTAATATAGAATCGAGAACCACTGAGTTGGCTGTACAAAGTAAGAACAAACCGGTAGAAATTATTTTGGATCCTGACAATTGGCTTTTGATGATGGAACCTGAATTGGTAGAAAATTAAATATATTTTTTTTAAAACAGGTAATCTGTAATTTTATAAACTATTGTTAAACTATTCTATAATTTGTGAATAAAAGATATCTATTTATTTCAGACCAGCACCTGGGTCTTCAAACAGTAGAAATTGAAGATAAAAAGGAAAAACTGCTCGTTAAATTTTTGGAATTTGCTGAAGATAATTGCGATGAACTATTTCTTGTGGGCGATCTATTCGATTACTGGTTTGAGTACAAACGGGTTTACCAAAAGGGATTTTACAGAACTCTAACAGCATTGCAGGATGTTGCTGAGAAAGGTATTAAAATTCATTACTTCATTGGTAACCACGATTTTTTGCATCGGGATTTTTTCTGCAAAGAGTTCGGTGCTATAATGTACGAGAGTTCGCTTGATGTTTTATTAAATGAGAAAAGATTTTATATAGCACACGGGGACGGGCTGGTTAAGAATGATTTTGGCTATAAAATATTAAAAGTAATATTTCGGAACAAAATCATACAGAAATTGTATTCATTATTACATCCCGATGTTGGAATTGCGATTGCAAGTAAAGCAAGTAAATCAAGCAGGAACTATACAAAGAAAAAAAATTACGGCGAGATTGATGGATTGTTTGATACTGCGAAGAAAAAAATTGATGAAGGATTTGATTATGTAATTTTTGGGCATTCCCACGAAAGGGTAGTTTCAAAATACAATAACGGTGTTTATATTAACCTTGGATCATGGATCGACAATCCCTGCTATGGTAAATTTGATTCAAACGGTTTTGAAGTAATAGAATTGAAGTGATATGGCAAAAGGAATGTTAGATCCTAAAGAAATGAAAAAATATTTTTTTGATTCAAAGCATAGAAACAAAAAATTGAAACATAAATCAATAAAGAGAAAAATTAATTGGCTAATTGTATTTGGAGTTCTTGCAGCACTGTTTATAACTGGTAGCATTTATATTTTCAGCGGACTACCATCTATCGAAGAATTGGAAAACCCGAGACCACAGCTTGCAACAAAAGTATTTTCTGCAGATGGACAATTAATCGGAAAGTTTTTTATCGAAAACAGAATTGAATCTGATATTGATAGTCTTCCACCATACTTAATCCAAGCGTTAATTTCCACCGAGGACAGGAAATTTTATGATCACTGGGGTGTTGATCTGATTCGGTTTTTCCAGGCGATGATAAAAAATATAATAAGTTTTTCTTTTAAAGAAGGTGCAAGCACAATAACTCAGCAGCTTGCTAAAAATCTTTATGAACTAAAAATCCAGAGAGAAAACAAATTTGATACAGGCATTCGAAAAATAAGAGAGTGGATTTCAGCTGTTCAGATAGAAAAAAGATTTACCAAAAACGAAATTATAGAATTATATCTGAATGTATCTTATTTCGGTAGAAGCTCTTTTGGTGTTGAAGCTGCAAGCCGTGCATACTTTGACAAATCTGCCACTGAGTTAACACTTCCGGAATCAGCCTTATTAATAGCTCTGCTTAAATCTCCGCGTGATTACGATCCCCTAAGAAATTACGATCGTTCTATATCCAGAAGAAATCTGGTAATGCATAATATGGTTGTTACAGAAATGTTAAGTGAAGATGAGTATGAAGAATTAAAAATACAGCCAATCGTTTTAGCTTCTGATCAGATTACCGTTTTGCAATCTGAAGCACCTTATTTTCTTGAATATGTAAGACTTCAGATGAAATCACTATCTGACAAATATGGTTTCGATCTTTACAGAGATGGAATGAATATTTATACTTCTCTTGATCTTGGAATGCAGAGAATTGCTAATGAAGTTTCAGCAAAACATATTGCAGAATATCAAACTCTTTTTGAACAAAAATGGAGCTGGAATGAAAACGAATCACTATTAACAGAACTGATTGATGCCGCTATTAAAAATTCTAAAGAGTACAAATCTGCAATTACAAAAGAGGAGAAAGCAAACATCTACAATGTACTAAAAGCGGAGGATTCGTTTGTCGATTCAGTTAAAACTATCGCCACAAAAATTGAAGTTGGTTTTGTAATTATAGATCCGAAGAATGGTCAAATAAGAGCATTGGTTGGTGGCGTCAATCAGCAGTTCGGCAGAGGATTAAATCATGTAACAGGAATGAGACGACAACCGGGCTCTGCATTCAAACCATTTGTTTACGCTACTGCAGTGGAAAACGGCTATTTCCCTGCATACACATTACTAAATCAAAAATTTGATTATAACGGATGGTCACCAGATAATTCCAGTGATACTTACAGCGGATATGAGACCATGCGCTGGGGACTTGGACACTCTGTAAATGTAATGACCGGTAGAATGACTATAAGCGACATTGCACCTCCAAGACAGGTAGTTAAGATCGCTCAGCGAATGGGAATTCGTTCACATCTCGATCCTTATCCTTCAATTGCACTAGGAACGTCAGAAATAACTCCGCTTGAAATTACTTCTGCTTACGGAACCTTTCCTAATGGAGGTGTGTATGTTGAACCAATTTCCATTTTAAAAATTGAAGATAATAATGGAATTGTTATAGAAGAATATAAGCCAAAATATATACAGGCAATCTCATCTGAATCAGCCTCTATTATGGTTAACATGATGGAAGGTGTTATCTCTTCTGGTACAGCTGTTGGTGTGAGACAATATTTTCAGTATCCTGCCGCAGGAAAGACCGGAACAACCCAGGATTATTCAGATGCGTGGTTTGTTGGATTTACACCGGAATTGGTTGCAGGTGTTTGGGTAGGATTTGATGATCATAGAGTTAAATTTACTGATTGGTACGGACAAGGTGCAAAAGCTGCTCTGCCAATCTGGGCAATGTTTATGGAAGGAGCTTATAAGGAATTTAACATTCCTGTTACTTATTTTGAATTAGCTGCCGGTATAGAGGAAGCTACTTTCTGTAGAACAACTATGGAGCTGGGAGATACACGAATTATTACTCAGTACTGCGATTCTCTCTATATAGATTTTATTAATGTTAAAAATATTCCTCTTAAATGTAATATACATACAGGTGAGGGTGAAATTATTAACGAAAATAAACAGGGCGGTACTGATTGGTAATTACTCGATAGATTTGAAATGTTGAATGAGTTTTTTCGTTCCGCATCCGATTGTTTCCATTTTTCTATTTCATATTGCGCAGCATATTTCACTCTAAACTAAAATGATATTAAATTTATATTTAGAATTTTAAGTTAATGGTATTTTGTAAATAATTGAGTCTGCCCGGATGGTGAAATTGGTAGACACGCTAGGTTCAGGGTCTAGTGGGAGTAATCCCATGGGGGTTCGAGTCCCCCTCCGGGCACATAATTTATCTGCAATTCTTATGATTAAAATCTTTCCCCATTCTTAAAGATTCACTAAATTGTGAATGAATAATAGAGTGAAAATAATAAATAAATGAATGTTTCGGGGCATCAAAAAATAAATAGCGCCTATTCAAAATCATTAAAGTTTGCTAAATCACACTACGAAAATTTTCCGGTAGTATCGTTTCTCATCCCAAAAAATTTAAGAAAACATGTTGCAATAATTTACTGGTTTGCACGTACTGCTGATGATTATGCCGATGAAGGTAATTTATTGGAAGGTGAGCGATTAGAAAAATTAAACAACTTTGAGATTAGAATGAAACTACTTCTTATTGGTAAAGCAGAAAGTGATTATGAGTTTGCTCTGGCAAATACTATAAAGGAAAGAAATTTAACTGTAGAAAATTTCTATAATCTAATCAAAGCATTCAGACAGGATGTGATTAAAAACAGGTACGCAAATTTTGATGAAGTGCTTGATTACTGTAAGCACTCTGCAAATCCTGTTGGAAGACTAATACTTGAGTTGTTCGATATACGAACCGAGGAAGCATTTAATTATTCCGATAAAATTTGCACTGCATTACAATTAACAAATTTTCTACAGGATATTCCCATTGATTATAAAAAGGGGAGGATCTATATGCCGCAGGATGAAATGGACCTGTTGCAAATCACTGAAAAGTTGTTTGAAGATAAAGAAAATAGTCATAAATTAAAGCAACTCGTTAAACATAATGTTGACCGCATACAGAATTTATTTGATGACGGGAAAAAGCTTTTTCCTTTATTAAGCGGACGGTTAAAAATAGAAATTATATGGACGGTTGCTGGCGGTGAAGAAATTCTTGACCAAATCAGGAAGAATGATTATAATTTGTTCAACAATCGTCCGGAATTAAGCAAAATCAGGATGGTATGTTTATTGCTAAAATCAATAATTAAAAATTGATGGACCAGGCTAAGCAAATATCAAAAGGCAGCAACAGCAGTTTTTATTATGCATTCAATCTGTTATCTACAGAAAAACGAGATGCGATGAATACTGTTTACGCTTTTTGCCGCAGAACCGATGACATTGTAGATGAAGGTAATGATCCACACGAAGTCAGATATGAGAATCTTCGTAAATGGAGAGTTGAACTTGAAAAAGCTCTGTACGGTACATCCGGTTTTCCGCTATTGAATAAACTTTCATCCACAATTAAGAAATTCAATATTCCCGTTCAGCCCTTCTATGAATTATTAAGAGGGATGGAAATGGATTTGCAGAGAAATAGATATTTAACTTTTGACGATCTGCAGCTATATTGTTACCGTGTTGCTTCAACAGTAGGTTTGATGTGTATTGAAATATTCGGATACAAACATGAATCCACAAAAGATTTTGCGGTAAACCTGGGTATTGCATTGCAGTTAACTAACATTTTGCGCGATATAAAAAAGGACGCGGAGGCAGGTCGTATTTATTTGCCAAAGGAAGATCTCAAACGATTTAATTATTCTGAAAAAGATCTCCTGAATCTTACTTACAACGAAAATTTTAAGATGATGATGAGATATGAAGTTAATCGTGCAGATTATTATTTTAAAAAGGCAACAGAATCTCTAAATTTGGATGATAAAGGCAAGATGTTTGCAGCACGTGCAATGCAGCATATTTACAGAAGAATACTTGATAAAATTGTTGATGCAGATTACGATGTTTATAGCAATGATGTTAAAGCATCGAAAGTAGAAAAGATCTGGATATCATTGGGTGTTTGGGCAAAGTATAGTTTAGTCTACTAATGAAACATTGTATCGTTATTGGGGGAGGAATAGCAGGACTTGCTTCAGCAGCATACTTGACAAAACAAAACATTAAAGTAAAACTTCTCGAATCCTCTCCTAAACTTGGCGGTAGAGCGTATTCTTTTACCGAACAAAATTCTAACGATATTATTGATAATGGTCAGCATATATTAATGGGCTGTTACGCTGATGCACTTAATTTTCTCAAGCTTATTGGTGCAACAGAAAATTTTATATATCAGAAAAGCCTAAGGATAAATTTTTTAACTCAGAAGGGAAAGCTTGTAGGATTAAAATCTTTTACATCATTCTATCCTTTCAACTTATTGTTAGCACTGCTTAATTTTAATGCTATTACTTTTAAGGATAGATTATCTCTTTTAAGGTTTGTAATTAAACTTCCTTTTATTTCTCATCAAAAATTGATAGATAGAAATTTGAAAGATTGGCTTAAAGAAGGAAAGCAGAGTGATGATACAATAAAATCATTGTGGGAGATTATTGCTGTTGGCGCTTTGAATACAAATATAGATAAGGCATCTGCTTTTATGTTCAGGGAAATTTTGATGAAAATATTTTTTAACGGAAATTTTGCTTCAACTATAATTTTACCAAAAAATGATTTAAGCAATTCTTATGTAAAAAATGCAAAAGAATTTATTGAATCAAACGGCGGGGAAATAAAATTATCATCTTCTGTTAAGGAGTTTATAATTTCTGAGAATAAAATTGCTGAGATTAAAACAGCAAATGAAGTTTATAAAGATTTCGATTATGTGATATCTGCAGTTCCATTTTATGCATTTAATAATCTATATCCGGAATTTTTTTTAGATGAAAAGATTAAATTTGAATATTCATCAATTCTAAACATCCACATTTGGTTAAAGAATAATCATTTGAAAGAGCAGTTTTATGGATTAATTGATTCCCCGGTTCATTGGATATTTAATAAAGGAAATCATATAAATTTGGTAATAAGTGATGCGGATTATTTAATTGATAAACCTGCGGAAGAAATTTATAAGTTGTGTGTTAGCGAACTTATCAAATACACTAAATTTGATGAATCAGATGTTCTGCAATATAAAGTATTAAAAGAAAAAAGAGCGACATTTATCCCATCAAATAAAATTTTATATACAAGACCATCATCTGAAACAAAAGTTACGAATTTATTTCTTGCGGGTGATTGGATAGATACCGGCTTACCATCAACAATAGAGAGTGCTGTAAAAAGCGGGAGGATTGCTGCGGAATTAATATCGGGTAAATCTTAAACCTGCCTACCGCCTGCCTGCAGAAAGGCAGTGAAACCAGGTGTAAAAGTTATAAACCCTCTTCGCTCAACAAATAAACCAGTATTGCCATAGCTGCTGTGCCCAGTTCAAACTCACGCGGATGAACCGCATCAAATACATCGCTCGGTGAATGATGAATATCAAAATATCTTTGATTATCAGGGACATAACCAATCAGGAGTTTTGCATTTTTTATTTTTGATATATCTGATCCACTTCCGCCTTTTCTTACCCAGCTGATTCCCGCTAAATTCAAATATGGTAACCAGGATTCAATTTTCTCAATTAGTTTACTCGAATCAGTATCGACATTAAATCCAACCGGAGTGAAAGCTCCTCTGTCGGATTCTATTGCCGCGAGATGAATTTGTTCTGAGGCTGCGGCGTAATCCCCATACTCCTTCGCTCCTCTCGAACCGTTCTCTTCGTTAATAAACAACACTACCCGTATGGTTCGTTTTGGTTTAATGTGCAATCGTTTGAAGAGATCAACTACTTCTATTGACTGCATACAGCCCGCACCGTTGTCGTGCGCCCCATCTCCAACATCCCAACTATCTAGGTGACTGCCCACAACTATTATTTCATCGGGATATTCACTTCCCCTTATCTCACCTATCACGTTGTATGATTCTGCGTCAGGAAGGGTTTCACAATTTAGTTGTAATGCAAGCTTCATATCAGGATCTTTTTTAAGCGCCGCACTAAGAAGATCTGCATCCTGATAACCAACCGCAACACCGGGAATTTTGGGTAGACTATCCGCATACAACATCACGCCCGTATGAGGTACATTATCAAATTTTGTTGTAACCGATCTTACAATAAATCCTACTGCTCCATACCTTGCACCTTCAATGCCACCGTAAACTCTTTGATCAACTGCACTGCCGTAACCTCTGAAAGTATTTAACAAAGTCTGATCTGCCGCTCTGCTGAAAAAAATAATTTTTCCCTTTACTTCATCTTTTCTTTTCTCAAGCTCCTCAAATGATTTCACTTCAATCAAACTTCCTGCAATCCCTTCGGGAGGGGTGCCAATGCTTCCTCCTAGAGAAAGAATATTTAATTCTATCCCGTTAAAATTTTTAGAATTTATCATCATAGCTTTTTGAATAGTTCCTCTCTCCCAATGCGGAACCATAACGGGCTGCAGCCAAACGGAATCAAATCCGATTTCAATCATTTTATTTTTGGCCCAATTAATTGCAATCAACGAATTGCTTGAGCCACTTAATCGTGGACCAATTCTGCACAAACTTTTAAGTGCTTCATATCCTTTTCTTTCTTTTAGAGCGGATGATACGAATTGTTCAGCGATATCTTTATACTCTAGTTGTTTTAGTGAATCTATTCCGGTTTGAGAATATGAAGTTGTGATAAATAAAAACGATAATATTACAATTTGTATTAACACATTTTTCTCTGAATATTTATACAAAATAATTACCCTAAATATTTAGAAATTCTTTTAATTAATAATAAAATAAAATAGTTAAATTTATTATGGTTATAAAGTTTAACAGTATGAAAATAACATGTCACCTAAAGCTCAAACATACATAGAAAAACTCCAGTTAAAACCTCATCCGGAAGGAGGTTACTATAAAGAGATTTATCGTGCAGGTGAAATGATATTGCCTGAACAGCTTCCAAAGAGATATAAGTCAGCACGTAATTTTTCTACATCAATCTATTTTTTATTGGAAGGAAATCAAGTTTCAAACTTTCACAAATTAAAATCTGATGAGCAATGGCATTTTTATGATGGTTCAGGTATAATTTTATACGTGATTGAAGAGGGTGGCAATCTTAACAAAGTATTATTGGGAAGAAACATTAATAGAGGGGAATCACTTCAAACTGTTATCAAACATAATTCGTGGTTTGCAGCAGAATTGTCGAATAAAACATCATTTGCATTAATCGGGTGTACGGTAGCCCCGGGTTTTGATTTTAACGATTTCGAATTAGGCAAAAGGAATGATCTGATAAAATCATTTCCGCAGTTCAGAGAGTTAATTTATAAGTTAACTAAATTGTAATAACTAATAGTAATTTTTCGGGTCATTATTAGCAGAGTACACTGTTACGGTAGTGAAAAAAAATTACCTTCATTACTGAAGCATTATCCTATAATTTTGGGCTGTATTTTAAATAATTGTCTGGTACATTTGTTGAAAATAAACGAATTATTTTCTAAATTTTTCATTCGAAAATAAATTATAAGGAGTATTTATAGAGAGATTTTTACTTTTCTAAAATTCGAGTAATGTGAAACATTCCTTTTGGGAATTATATTAAACATAACATGGTAAAACTTATCCGGGAACTATTCCGCATATCGCTCTTTACGGTTGTTGTATTTTATGCGGGAATAAACCTTGGTATTAGCCCCACAAAACATTCTCAGGTTAATAGAGAGATGTGGCTGGATATGTTATATTCAGCAAACAGCCCGGATATTAATCACGTGAATACTAATCCGTCAGAAATAATCTTATCCGAACCAGTAACCGGATCAGATGATGAAATAAGCATAATAGATAAAATCATTTTTCCACCTGATCCAGGCAATGACAATTCATTCCTTCTTGATTCAACCATAGTTGGTAGTGATTCAACATTCAGCATCGATTCAACACTTACTACTGATTCTACATTAGTAGCCGATACTCTTAAAGGCGATTGGAGAGAAATTGATTCAACAAACCGTGTGAAATACTTTCGTTATACAAGGGAAGATGAACCCTACGTTAAGCTTAAAGAGAAGAAGAAATCCAAGTTTTTTGTTACACCGTCTGCAATGTTTATGCAACGAACTGTAAACATTGATTCGACCGGGAAGAATGTTGAAATCCGTGAAAAAATTTCTGGTAAGGATACAAAAATTCTTTTAGTAATACCTATTGAAGATTATGTTGAAGCAAAACTGGCTAGTAATGAACGTAAAAACTGGGAAGCACTCGGTTATAAATACGATTTAAGAAGTTCAACACAAGGCTTAGGCGAACTAATATCAAGCCTGACCGATTTTGAAATACCCCTGCCAAAAGTTGGAGTGTTAAGTATTTTTGGTGAACCAAAGATTAGTTTGAAAATTGGCGGTGCTGTACAAATTCATGGTGCCTGGAGGAATGAAACTACAGAAGGTGTTACCGCTTCAAGACTTGGCAATACACGAAATGAACCTGATTTTAAACAGCAGGTGCAAATAAATGTAAATGGTACAATTGGTGATAAACTAAATATCTCTGCTGACTGGAACACAGAAAGAACCTTCCAGTTTGAAAATCAGCTTAAGATTAAATACACGGGTTATGAGGATGAAATAATCCAAAGCATTGAAGCAGGAAACGTTTCGATGCAAACCTCTCCACTAATCGGTGGCGCAGAAGCATTATTTGGAATAAAAGCAAAATTTAAACTGGGCCCATTTCGTTTAACCACAATTGCCAGCCAGAAAAAAGGTGAAACGAAAGAAGTTTCAGTTTCCGGGGGTGCAACTTCCCAAGAATACGAAATTAGAGCTTATGATTATTCCGAAAACCATTATTTTATTGATTTAGTTTACGCGGATAGTGCTCTTTTTACTGACTACTTTTTCAAAATTCCCTCACAGGTTAATCAAAATTTGGAAGTAAAGGAAATTGAAGTTTGGAAATCAATAAATGTTATAACTTCAGATAAATCCAAAGAAAGATTTGCTAATGCATATCTTGATCTTCCACCTCTTCAACCAGGTGAGACCAAGTACTCAAATTCTTTGAGAGAACCGATAGATAATCCAGTTTTGGGAAAAGAGGAAACGGGACGGTTTCAATTATTAGATGAAGGAATAGATTATACTATGCATCGCGAAACAGGTTTTATTTCTTTTAAAACTTCGCTTCAGGATCAGGATGTTATTGCTATCTCATTTAAACAGGGAAGTGAAAACCTAACGTATGGTGAATTTATTGGTTCAACGCAAGACACAGTGATTGTATTAAAATTAGTCAGACCGAGGAACCTTCAACCTCAGTTTACAGATGCATGGAAATTATTACTGAAAAATATCTATCCTACCGGGAGCAGAAATATTAAAAAGGATGGATTTGATTTTAGAATAAAATATGAAGTGGTTGGACAAGAACCAACTGATGAATTACAAACTGAAGGTGGAAATATTAAATTACTTCAAGCTTTTGGGCTGGATCAGCAAGGTGAAGGTGGTAATCTTACTCCCGATGATTTATTTGACTGGAGGATTGGTAAAACCATTTTTCCTGAGACAGGTGAAATAGTTTTTCCCTGGCTTGAACCATTTGGTAGTAGCATCCCTCAAGGTTTAGAAGAATTTAGATATCAGTTAATTTATGATACCACAAAAACTTTTGCAAGGCAGGATAAGATAAACGATAAATGGTTGATGGCTGGAAAACAAACCGGTGATGTTACATCTACCTATCAACTCGGGTTTAATGTTGTTGAAAATTCTGTGCGAGTACTTCTCGATGGAAGAGAATTAAGCGCCGGTGTTGATTACGTGGTCGATTACACAATCGGACAGCTTACTATACGAAATGATGCAGCTCTTGTACCGGGGGCAGATTTAAGGGTTACTTATGAGCAGAATGATCTATTCCAGCTTGCATCAAAAACCTTGCTTGGTGCTCGTGGAATTTATGATTTTTCTGATAAGACTACTCTTGGCTTTACTGTAATGAATCTTAATCAGCAAACCCTTAGTGATAAAGTAAGAATTGGGGAGGAACCATTAAGTAATACAATAATGGGAGTTGATTTTAAAACCTCCGGCGACCTTCCTTTTCTAACAAAACTAATGGATAATTTCATTTCTACAAGAGAAATGTCAACTTTTACTCTTAACGGCGAATATGCATATATGAGCCCCGATCCGAATACAAAGAAAAGTACTATTGCATCGGATAATGGAGAAAGTATTGCCTATATAGACGATTTTGAAGGAGCGAAGAAAACAATTCCAATTGGTATTGGTTATACCGGATGGAAAGATTTAAGTCCGCCGGATCGCATTTCGGGCTTGGAAGGATTGTCCAAAGCTCTGATGATGAACTACAAAGCAAAAAGTTTCTGGTACAACATAACACCGGCTATCGTTACAGTAGATGAGATATTTGGCGGAAACAGACAGGTAGGGAGATCAGATCAGCAAATTACAGTCCTTGATTTTGTTTATTTACCGGATTCAATTGGTACTTATAACTGGGACCCGGCTGATAGCATTACTTCCGAACAACGATGGGGAGGTACACAAAGACTTCTTTCATCTACAGCTAATAATCTGGTTGAGCAGAATATAGAATTTGTGGAATTCTGGATGCGGATTCAGGATGCACCTGAAAATGCAAGTTTGTTCCTCGACCTGGGATTAATCAGTGAGGATGTTATACCCAATAATCGTTTAAACTCTGAAGATACAAACGGTAACGATGCTATTGATGAAGGTGAAGATACGGGATTAGATACTTTATTTGATGCACAGGAACGGGTTAATTTTCCTGATGCACGCGACGGCTCTGACCCTTCGGGAGATAATTTTGTTCTCGTTCAAACTTCAAGCATCGACCCGATGACTTACTATAAAATTAACGGTACTGAAGGAAATGCTGTTCTTACCGATGTTGGACGATTACCGGATACTGAAGATTTAAACCGCAACGGAAATGTGGATTTTGTAAATAGTTATTTCCGATATGAAATACCGCTTGATACGAGCGACGCAAATCCCTTTAAATCAGGCGGTGGATTTACAAGTGCCGGCTGGTATTTGTATAGAATTCCTCTTAAAGATACATCTTTAAATTTCGGTAATGCAGGTTTATCAAATGTTGAAACAATCAGGCTCTTTTTTGCCGGAGTATCCGAAGAGATACATGTTCAATTAGCAGAATTTAACCTTGTGGGAAGCCAATGGCAAAAAATTGATCCTGAAGATTCTGTTCTTTCAATATCAGTCGTAAGTAAGGAGGAAAATCCCGATTACTCAAGTCCACCTGGTGTATTCCGCGAAAGAGATTTAACAAGACCAGATGAAGAAATTTTTAAGAATGAACAATCTCTGAATTTAATACTTACTGATTTAGTAGATGGTGAATCCCGTGAAGCAATAAAATATTTATTCCGTCCCCTCGATGTGTTTAACTATGGTGAGATGAAACTATTTATTCACGGAGATACACTTAATGTGCCCGAATCTATTGCATATAACGACCCGGAAACCGGAGAGTTCTCGTCGGAAGTTTTCTTTAGGTTTGGTACCGATACAAACAACTATTATGAATATCGTCAGCCGGTTGGTAACGGTTGGAATGAAATATCAATTAAGTTTGATGAACTAACAGCAATTAAACAGGCAGCCAGAGATTCATTGAGCCAGGTAGTTAAAATACCTGTCCCTGATAAACCCGGTCACTTCTATCAGTTGAAGGGAAATCCTTCATTAATTGCCGTAAAGTTTTTAACTGTTGGAATTGTTAATCTTGATAATGGGTTCAATATGGGTCCGCTCTCGGGTGAAGTATGGGTTAATGAGCTTAGAGTTGTTGGTGCCGAAGATACACCTGGATGGGCTTACAGTGTATCCGGCTCAATTAAATTTGCTGACCTTCTAACTGTTAATGCTAATCTTAGTGAGACTGATCCTTATTTTCACAGACTTTCCGAACGGTTTGGATCCAGATCTGAAAATGTAAACTGGACAGTATCTACAAATTTAAATGTGCTTAAACTGGTTCCATTCAGTATGTCGCAGAGTAATCTGCAGATTAATTATTCTCATACCGAATCTTTGGGAAAACCGTTGTACATTCCAGGCACAGATGTCAGGGTTGATGAGGCTGCAAAACAATTGGGTATTGCTTTGCCCGATACTGTAGAACAAACAGAACGAAAAACTCCGGAAGATTTTATTGCAGAAACACAAACATTAAACGTTTCCAACACTGTTTCAGCATCAAATATTAAACTTGTTATTCCAACTGATCTTTGGTACATAAGAGATTCATTTAACGCACTTTCGTTCGGAGTTAGTTATAACAATTCTTTTAGGCGCAGTCCAACTGTCCAGGAAAGTAATAACTGGTTATGGAATGCGAACATGAATTATGTTGTTTCCTTGAGCCCGGATTTATATATACAACCTGTAAAATTCCCTGTCATCGGATGGCTGTTTTCCTTATTCGAAGACTACAGAGATTCCAAAATTTTTGTTACTCCGCAAACCTTTTCTGCAAATATAACCGCAAGACGTAACCGCAACAGCAGTACAACTCGTGCAACTGGTGATATTCAGCCAAACGAAGTTGTTTCGCAAAACTTTACAGCTACAAGAGGATTTAACTTTGGGTGGAAATTGACTGAGGGGGGATTGCTCAATTTAACTACAACGTACAATGTAAATATCAGTTCATCGTTAGCTTATCTTCTTGTTGATGAAAATGAACTGGATCGGAGCGAAGATGAGATTTGGAATGATATTATTGGTGGAGAGGGATTTGGTAAAGATTTTCTTTATCAGCAAACATTTGATATCAGGTTAAATCCAAGGTTACCCGCACTCTGGAATGTAAATAGATACTTTACACTTTCTGCAGGTTATTCAGTTAGTTACAGATGGGATAATGATCTTAGGCAGGAGATACTAGGCAGAAGTGCGGGTTATTCAAGCAGAAGTACTGCAGGTTTAATATTAAGATGGAAATCCCTTACTGAACCACTATTTGGAACTCCAGATGAAAATAACAACAATCAAACAAATAATCGTACAAGAGGGCGAAACAAAGGGCTGGAAGATTTAAGTAGTAAAAATGAGAATAAAATTGATAGTACGGGAGCCAATTTAGATTCTTTAGTTGTTA
>Ga0209536_100007290_pt1 | contig 16786 bp, 12 predicted proteins | sample DeeMarSeWOR28_12_FD_187461 | JGI IMG/M metagenome (GOLD analysis project Ga0209536, IMG submission 187461) | Marine sediment microbial communities from White Oak River estuary, North Carolina - WOR-2-8_12 (SPAdes) (version 2) | ecosystem: Environmental > Aquatic > Marine > Intertidal zone >... | reverse complement strand
CTGCGCGGCGACGAAGGCGTCCGCCGTCGCCATGACGGCGGCCGTGCCGAGCGCGTTGTCGAGCGCGCCGTTGAAGATCTTGTCATCACCGGGGAGGTCGGGGTTCATCCCCAGGTGATCGTAGTGCGCCGTGAAGACGAGATACTGGTCGGCCAGCGTCCGGTCGGATCCTCGCAGCACGCCGGCAACGTTGTGCGCTTCGACCCGCTCGATGTCGGTCTCGACGTGGGCGGTCACGCGATAGCCGGTCTCGCGGGGGGCGAAGTTCCGACGCGCGGCCAGGTCGAACAGACCGGCGAGGTCGGTTCCCATCGAGGCGGCGATACGCTCGGTCAAGGTGGAGTCGATCCACCCGAGCAGGTCCAACCTGTAGGTTCGCTGCCAGATCCGGCGCGACCCGGTATTGCCGATCACGCTGAACTGATAGCTCGCGGACTCCGTCGTATGCACCACGATGGCCCCGGCGGCGCCGTGCTTCTCGGCCTGCTCGAACTTGTAGGTCCAGCGTCCGTAGTACGTGCGTGCATCCCCGGCGAACAACGGCTCACCCCGCTCCTGTACGGGCGGATCGTTGTTCAAGAACAGGAGGACCTTCCCCGCAACGTCCTCGCCCTTGAAGTCGTCCCACTCGTGCTCAGGCGCCTCCACGCCGTAGCCCACGAACACCAGCGGAACGTCACGAAGGTCGACGACGGGCTCCTCTGCCGTGGACCAGAAGGTGACGTTGCCGTCGTTGTCGAGTGTGAGTGGTCCGCTGGGACCACGGATCGAGAGGGACGAGGCCGCCACATCCTTGGTCATGCCGACCAGTTCGATCGGGAGCAGGTAGGAATCGCCAAGCGGCTCGAGGCCGATCTCGGCAAACCGGTGTGCGATGTACGCAGCCGCTCGCGCTTCGCCCTCGGTTGCCGCGCCGCGGCCCTCCATGCTGTCCGCGGCGAGGACCTCTACGTCGGCCATGATGCCGTCTGCCGAGATGCGATCGGCAGGATTGGGGCCGCACGCCACGACGCCGAGCAGCATCCCAAGAGATGCGAAGGACAGAAAGCGCTTCATAGTGATGGACCTCGAGGGGTGGCGGTCTGGCGAATGAATGCGGCGCCTCAGGGCATGTCCGCGACGGCGCATAAGATGGGCCGGAAGCCTGGGAGTGACAATAGAGTGGCTCTCGGAATGCCGATGTTGGACAGCGAGATGTACCCGGCGAGGTGGGCACCGATCCTCGCTAGCCAGGTGCCTTCCCGGTGCGGGCCGCCCAATGATCTCGGTCCGCCCATCCGCCTGTGTCGTCTAGTTCTCAAAGGGCTCCGGCTGCCCCTTCACCAATTGCGGCTGGAAGCCTGATCCGCCGCCGGCTCCTGCGCCGAGTTGGCCTGCGGTATTTCGGCCCCAACAGTATGCGTGCCCGGATGGCGTCACCCCGCAGGTGTGCGAGCCGTTTGGCCCGCGGCTCGCGCTCACCACCGCGAAATGGAATGGGGCTGCAGCGCGCACGGGAATGGTGCTGCACGGGTCCCCTTGGCAGTGCTCGCCGACGTCCGCCGTACCGAGCGCACCGAGGGCGTTGTCACCCCAACAGTATGCCGCCCCGTCAGCCGTCAGGCCGCACGTGTGACGATCTCCGGCGGTGAGTGCCGCGAACGAAATGTCGCCGACCACCGGCGTGGGTCCCGGGACCACGGTTGTCGTTCCAATGCCGAGTTGCCCGGCATCGTTGGCGCCCCAACAGTACGCGTTCCCGCTGGACGTCAGACCGCAGACGTGCACGGTGCCTGCCACGATCGCCGAGAACCGTTGAGTCGTCCCAACCGCCAGGGGATCGGTGCTGCAGGGTCGATAATCGCCGGAGAGCGTGTGACAGGATTCGTCCTCGTCCGCACCGAGCTGACGGTGTTCGTTGAACCCCCAGCAGTAGGGTACGCCGTCCGTCGTGGCGCCGCAGGTGAACGACCATCCAGGGCTGATGGCAGCGAACCGCTGACCGCCCGCCACCGTATCGGGCTGGAATGGGCGGGGCCTGGCACCGTTCCCGATCTGCCCACCCCAATCCGAGCCCCAACACAATGCCGCGCCGTCGCTGGCGAGGCCGCAGGCATGGACCGTCCCGACTTCCAGGACCTGAAACACATGGCTCCCGGCCACTGCTGCCGGCACCCAACTGTCGAACTTCCCGCCGGTCCCAAGCTGCCGGGCATTGTTGCTGCCCCAGCAGAAGGCTGCGAACCCGGTGAGGGCGCAGGTCGACTCACCGCCTGCGCTGAGTGCGGAGAAGATGAGACCCCCGTCGACGAGGACGGGTACCGCGCTGGACCGATCGGCACCCGAGCCGAGCCGCCCCATCGATCCCTCGCCCCAGCAGTAGGTGTTGCCGGTCGCGCTGATGCCGCACGTGTGGGCGGCACCGGCACTCACGGTCTGAAACAGCAGCTGCACGTCGATCCACGCGGTGTCCCGAACGCCTTCCGCCCGCGCGACAATCATGGCGCTCCCGTAGGAGCGGGCATCGACGGACCCGTCAGGCGCGACGGTCGCCACCCTGGAGTTCATGGAGTACAGGAGCACGTCACGACCCGTGAGCAGCTCACCGGCGGAATCGCTGACGACCACGGAGAGTTGGAGCGTTTCTCCTTCCATCAGGACGGCACTGTCGAGCGACAGGCGCACGCGGGCGATCGGTACCGGTAGCTCCTCGGGCGGGGCTGCAGCTTCAGCGCACGCGAGAAGGAGGACTGCAACCGTCACGATCGCCGTCGCCGCTCCGGGGGAGAGGGCGTACTCGAGCGAACGGCGCCGGGATCTGGATGCCCTGGACATGGGCTTCTCCGGCTGAGGGATACTCCGATCTTAGTGAAACTCGACGGAGGCCGCCAGCCGGGTCGACCACGAGCCGGGTGCTGTCGATGCGGCCCATGGGGGACGAACCTCTCCGGCGGTCCGCATGGCGATTGGATCGAGGCCGCAGCATATTGCAGTTGGGCCCACAGGAGCATCCGTCGATCACGGAGCGCATCGAGCATCCAGCACACCAGGGACGCCGCCCTCGAGGTCGCATCTCCTTTGCGGCGGTACCGTCGGAGACCATCTGGTACCGTCCGCTCTCCAAGCCGCTCGTCCTGCTGTCCAACGTGCTCTTCGCGGCATGGGTCTACCCGTGTTGGCGCACGGTTCGGGTCACGTGGATACCCCCGCTCGAGGGGTTGGCGCGGCTCGCCGCCGAATCCGGGCGCCCCCTGATCTTCTACTCGTGGCACGCCTACGAGCCGGTCACGATCTGCGCCTTTCGCGACGTGCCGTCGGACATGCGGCCGACGGGCATCGGTCACGACGGCGTGCTGTCCCGCATGCTGCAGCAGGCGACCGCGTGGTTCGGGTACCGCCTCTGGGTGTACCGGCGGCATTCCCCCATCCGGCCCAGGCAACAGATCATCGACATGGTGCGCCAACGCGGATGCAACATCGGCCTGTTCGCCGACGCAGGCGGACCGTATGGCCGGGTGAAACCGGGACTGGCCGAGATTGCCCGCGAGACCGATGCCTGGCTCGTTCCCCTCATCGTCCGCGCCCGACCGGTCCTCATGCTGCGCTGGCCGCGGCGCTATGGCTTCCCGGTGCCCTTCGGGACGCTCCATGCATTCCATGGAGAGCCGATCGACGGTCGCGTGGCTGATTCGAGCGAGTGCCAAGAAGCCTTGGAGGCAATCGAGCAGGATGCCTCGCGTGTCGGCGGGCCGAGGAGCATTGCATGACGGCTGTCAGCTTGATCGGGCAAGGAGGTAGCGAGGTGGGTGGAACGTGAGGACCGTCGGCCTGCTGGGCGGGATGAGCTGGGAATCGACGCAGACGTACTACCGCCTGATCAACGAGGGCATCCGCGATCGGCTCGGCGGTCTACACTCCGCGGAGCTGGTGCTCTACAGCGTGGACTTCGAGCCGATCGAGCGCTTGCAGCGTACTGGATGTTGGGACGAAGCCGGCACGGTGCTGGCGGACGCCGCCCGCGCGCTGGAGGCGGCTGGTGCCGAGTGCGCGGTACTCTGTACCAACACGATGCACAAGGTCGCCTCCGCCATCGAGGCGGCAGTCACGATCCCCCTGCTTCACATCGCGGATGCTACCGCTGCTGCGGTGGTCGCCGCGGGGCACACGCACGTAGGGCTCTTGGGTACCCGCTTCACCATGGAAGAGTCGTTCTACCGGGATCGTCTTGCCGACCCGTACGGATTGCACGTGCTCGTTCCCGACGGACCGGACCGCGAGATCATCGATCACGTGATCTTCGGGGAGCTGTGCCTCGGCCGGATCCTCGAGGGCTCGAGGACGCGCTATCGAGACATCCTGCACCGGCTGGCCACTGCCGGGGCGCAGGCGATCGTGCTCGGCTGCACGGAGATCTCCCTGCTGGTGGGAGCGGACGACGCGCCCGTCCCGCTGTTCGATTCCACCGCGCTCCATGCGGCAGCGGCGGTCGCGTGGGCGCTCGAGGAGACCTGACCGGCGCAGCGGTCAGCGCCTCAACGCGTACAGCCTACCGTCGAGACCAGCAGCGAACACGAAATCGTCCGACAGTGCCACGGGCCCGGGGAACCCGAACGGGCCGGCAGGGGGAACGAGCCCCGGTTCGAACACCCGTGTCGGGTTTCCGGTGAGGCGGTCGAGCCTCCGGAGTGCACCCGGTGTCCGTGCAGAATACGGAGATGCCGCACGTCGGCCGAGGGCGACACGTCTCGCCACCTCATTGTCGCGCTAAGCCTCCGCGTGCGACGATGCTGTGTTCTGATTCTCGGAGGCTGGGTGCGAGCAGGCCGGGCGGGTGCTAACTTGAGCGACCCGAGCATGTCGGCAACGCCTCCCGCCGTTCTGAGCGCCCAATGCCCACAGCCGTGCGACCACACCGGTCATTCGACCGATCCATCGTCGAGGGCCCCGTCCCGGGCGCTGTGTGGAAACTCGCCTGGCCGACGATGCTGCAGAACGCCATCGGCGGGTTGCAGGGTTTCGTCGACCACGCGATGGTCGGGCACTACGTGGGGTACACCGGGAACGCGGCCATCGGCGTCTCGTGGCAGATCTTCCTCGTCGTCATGGTGTTCATCGGCTCGCTGTTCACCGGTATGGGTGTGCTGGTGGCACGGTTCGCAGGCGCCGACGATGCCGACAAGGTGAACCGGACGGTCTACCAGGCCTTTCTCACTGCTGCGGTCCTGTCGATCGGTGTCCTCGCGCCGGTTGGGTACGTGCTCGCGCCGTCCCTGCTTGGTCTCGTCAAGGCCGCCCCGGAGGTGCAGACGGAGGCGCTGCCGTATCTCCGGATCATGTTCGTGTTCAGCTTCGGCATGATGGTGTTCTTCATGCTGGGAGGCGCCTTGCGCTCGGCTGGCGACGCGCGTACCCCGTTGCGCTACGGCATTGCCCTCACCGTGCTGAACCTGATCTTCAACGTGATCTTGATCCGGGGTCTCGGCCCGATCCCGTCCTTCGGCACGGCCGGGGCCGCCATGGGAACGGTTCTCGCGGGAGGGCTGCTCAGCGTGCTCGCCGCGCACCGACTGTTCTTCTCGCGTCACTGGGTGATCCACTTTCATCGTGGCATGAATCTCCGCCCGGACTGGTGGATCATCCGTTCACTGTTCCGGTTCGGCATTCCGGCGGGCATCCAGGGTGTCGCCATGAACATCGGAGGGGTGTTTCTCCTCAGGTTCGTCGGCTCCCTGGAACGGAGCGCGCAGGCCCAGGCGGCGTACGCGGTTGGGTACACGGAGCTCTTCTCGCTCATCACGTGGACCTCGGCGGGGCTCATGGGTGCCGCGGCGACGGTTGCCGGACAGAACCTCGGAGCGGGCCGGCCGGAACGCAGTCTCCATGGCGTGCGCGTGGCGTCGCTGATTGGGCTCGGCGTGGCCGTCACGGTCGGCTTGGCGTTCCTTACGATCCCCCATGCGCTGTTCGGGCTCTTCGGCATCGAGGATCGCGGTACCATCGACATCGGGGTAGGCCTGCTGCGCTACCTCGCCGTGTCAGGGCTCTTCGTGACGGTCGCCCTCACCTACACGGGCGGGCTGCAGGGGACGGGCGACACCCGGTCGCCCCTGTACATTTCCATTGTCTCCCAACTCGCGGTGCCGCTGGGATTGTGTGCCGTGCTGCAGCAACTGAGAGGACTCGAGCCGGGGGACATCTGGACCGCCATCGTGCTGGGTCACGTGACCCGGTCGGTCCTGAGCGTGCTGCGGTTCAGACAAGGACGCTGGCGCGATATCGATATCGACATCGGTGGGCGGCATTCAGCGCACTGACAGCATGGCTGCGAACACCTGCTGCCCGAACGCAGACAGGGCCGCGGACGGCGGAGGGCGAGACCACAACCGGCTGGTAGCTCCGGCCGGGAGCGCCGCAGGTCCGGGGTGTGGATGCGCCTCTCAGGGTCCGCGGTCAAGCCGCACGTTGCCGTTCACCGTAGTGAGACGGAGGAAGTGTCCGCCGGTGCCGAGCGTGCCCTGAACGTTGCCGGGGCTCACCTCCGTGAGCGGAAACTCGGAGGAGATGGTGCCGTTCGCGGTCGCCAGACGCGCTTCAGCGTTGGTCGCGGAAGGGACCTCCACCGTGACGTTGCCATTGACCGCAAGAAAGTCGAGATCGCGGCCCCAGTCCGTCAATCCGATGGCAACCGCGATGGCTCCGTTGACGGTGCTCGCCGTCGCCAGCTGCGATGTCCTGAGGCTTACGTCGCCGTTGACTGTCGTGCCAATCGCGTCACTACCGAGTGCGGTACCGGCCACTTGGCCATTCACGGTCGTGCCGACGTAGTCGACACCAGGCGGCACGCGCACCGCAAAGTCGACTTGGACATCGCTGTTCTGCGCACTCAGGTAGCCTCCGCCTCCGGGAGCACACTCGTTCGCAGGTTGCCCAGGGACGTCTGGATAGACGGCACAGATCGTGACGCCGAGGGGGTGGGGTACCACCTCGATGCGGACCGATGCCGGGTCGCTTTGCTGTGCCTGCTTGGTCGCTGTGACGGTTACCTCGCTCCCGGTTGCGACCGTTGCCACGACGTCCCCGTTCACTCCCTTGACCTCGATTGCGTCGCCCTGGTCGATCGTCCCGCTCCAGTCGAAGTCCGTCACGCCTGGCGCCGTGGAGTCGCCGCACTGGGCGAAGACCGCCACCGCGACGGCGGCAAGGGGAATCCCGATTCGGATGTTCATGTGTGCGCCTCCTTGGCCTTCTGCCCAATCTCGTGGTGTACGTCCGCCGGTGCAAACCCGGAGGGGGTTTACCCACGATGATCCGAACTGCCTCCGCCCTCGAGCCGTCACGGATCCCGCGCTAATGCCTGAGCAGCGGCGGGGCGGTAGCTTGTTGGGAGTGTGTGGTCCCTGCCGGATCACCTGAGCCGGGGTCCTCGGAGGGCGTGTGGACACAAGATGCGCGAGAGACCGGCACGGCCAGCCTCCAAGGCTCGAGAGACCGCGTGCCTCTCGGCGCGGCTCGCAGCGCCTGAAAGAGGCGTGAGCCGCATGCTCGAGGGGGCTCGTCGAGGGGAGGCAATGGCACTGGCCTGCCTGCTCACCGCTCAGGCGTGCGCCGCCCCCCGAGCGGCTCGCCAGCAGACGGCTGAGGGGGCGTGTGTCGTCGCAGAGGGGGCGACGGGGTGGGACACGCTCACGCTCGTGCTGGACGGCGCGGTCGATCCCACCCGCGCTCCGATTCCGTCGCGGTTCAGCGAGCGCATCGCCTTTGCCCATTTCTACGAAACCCTCGTTCGGGTCGACTGCAACGGAGAGGTCACTTCCGGACTGGCTGTTGAATGGCGAAGGGAGGATGACGGCCGCCGGTGGCGGTTCACGTTGAGGCCGGATGCCGCCTTCCCCGACGGCGCACCGGTGACCGCGAGGGCCGTGGCGGCGAGTTGGTCTCGCGAGGCGAGGCGTCGGCCTCGACCCTGGGGGGGGACGCTCGACGAGTCCGTGACCGTGCTTGGGGACCGCACCCTGGCCGTGACGCTCGATCGACCATACCGGACCGTACCGCTGATCTTCGCACATCCGGGTCTCGCCGTGAGCGGTCCGACAACGGACGCCTCCCCGTGGCCGTTCGGCTCGGCATCGCTCGCACCGATCGACGAAGACCCGGGGGGCGTAACTGCGCGTGCAGCGGGCGCGATGGGACGAGACGCGATCGGAACGCTGCTGATGCGTTGGGCCGGGCCGGATCCCCGCGATGCGATCGATGCGGGCTTTGACGTGCTCGTGACTCGCACGCCGGCGATATCCGCCTACGCCCACGCTTCAGGCATGACACGGGTCGTGCCGCTGCCGTGGGACCGGGTGTACGTGCTCCTCGCTCCCGCGCCACAGGAGCAAGCCCGTGCGCGAGCGACGTTGCTGCTGGAGGAAGACTTCACGGCGGCCGCGGCAGGCTCCGAGGCACGCGGTTCGGCCCAACCGTACTGGTGGGACAGTGTGGACTGTCCATTGCCGGCCGCCGAGAACAGGTCGGGTCCGGATCCGGGCAGGCGTGTCGTATACCGCAGTGGCGATGCGACTGCTCGCGGTCTCGCCGAGCGTGTCGTCGCGTTGGCGGCAACGGGTCGGATACTCCCAGTGCTCGGGCAGGCACGCTCCGGTGTTCGGCTGGTGGCGGTGGGGCTCCAAGTTGAGCCGTTCGCGCAGGCCCTTGCGAGCGGCGCGGACGCCGGCTACGTGCTCTCGACCGAACGAACGGTCCTCGATCCCTGCACGGCCGCGCGGGAGGGCCTTGCAGCGGCACCGTGGCCAGGCACGGTGGTACCGCTCGTGGAAACGCGGGCGCACCTCGTCGTGCGCCGGGTTCGGGGCAGCGTCCGAGTGGCGTGGGACGGCACGCCGGTCCTCACTGCCGCGGAGCCGACACGGTGAGGTTTCGCGTTCGGATTCTACTCGGATTGCTCGGCGTCGCCGTGATTCCCCTCGCGGTGCTGGGGGTGGCCGTGCGGTCACGGGTGAGTGATACGATCGCTTCGCTCTACGAGCAACGCGTGACGGCTCTGGTGACAGTGATTCGGCACGACATCGAGCGGCAGAACCGGCGCATCGCCGAGCGGCTCGATGCCGTGACCGAGGCGCTCGCCGAGGACAACCGGTTCCGCCAGGGGCTCCGTCAGTCCGCGATCGAAGATCCGTACGTGCTCGACTACGCCGAGACGGCGATGCGCCAGAGCGGCCTGGATCTGTTGCAGGTGCAGACCGCCGAGGGGCGCATTCTGAGCTCGGGTCACTTCCGCAACGAGTACGACCTGCTCGAGCCGGCATTACCGAACCTGCTGGCTCGTGTGCCAGGCGGACTCGCCATCGTCACGGCACGGCGCCCTGAGGCAACGTTTCTCGCTCTGGCGCGCGTCGACTCGGTGCGGATGGGTACCCGCATGCTGTGGGTCGTGGGTGGCATCGAGGTCGATCGTCCATTCCTCGACGGACTCGGAGCCGGTGGCGCCATCTCGGTGACCCTTCTTCTGCCCGACAGCGGTGCGGGGGACGCCACCACGTCATCCCCCGACACGGCCGTGGTACGCCGTTCCACGGTGCCCTTCGTGCACTCGGCCATCGGTGGGGAGGGAGAGGTCGGCACGGCCGGCATCGTGGTCTCGCACTCGCTCGAACCGCTCCAGGCGGTGCGGCGCTCACTCGACATCTGGTTCGTCGTGGCACTCGGGGGCGCTGCGCTGGTCGCGATCCTCACGGCCGCAGGCCTATCCCGCCGAATCAGCCAGCCACTCTCGGCGCTCGCCGAGCAGTCGGCGCGGATCGACCTGGAACGCCTCGACGTCAGGTTCGCCACGGATCGCTCGGACGAGGTGGGTGCGCTCGCCCGTGTCCTCGATGCGATGGCCGCCCGGCTTCGCGCAAGCGTCCGGACCCTGCGGGAGGTGGAGCGCCGGGCCGCGGTCGGCGACGTGGCCAGGCAGGTCAATCACGACATCAAGAACGGTCTCGTCCCCATCCGAAACGTCTTTCGGCACCTCGGCGATGTGGCTCGGACGGATCCGGATCGCCTTGCGGAGATCATGCGAGAACGCGAGAGCACGGTGCAGTCGGCCGTCGAGTATCTCGAGCGGCTCGCGACGACGTACGCGTCACTGTACCCGACACTCGAACCGGTAGTGCTCGATGCGAACGCCGCAGTCGGCGGTGCGCTCCGGAGCAGCGTGGTTCCGGATCACGTCACGCTGGAGGTGGTGCTGGCCGACCGCCTGCCACCGATTCGGTCGGACGAGGTCGCGTTGCGGCGCATCCTGGAGAATCTCGTCACCAACGCCATCGACAGCCTGCCTGCTGACGGCGGCCGCGTTCGGGTTGGCACCGAGCTGGTGAGTGACGCCCGGGGCCATCCGGTCGTTCGACTCGTGATCGCGGACACGGGACGGGGCATGACCGCGGACGAGCTCGATCGGGCCTTCACGGACTTCTACACCACGAAGGATCGAGGAACCGGGCTCGGACTCTCAATCGTACGCAGGCTCGTGAACGATCTCGGCGGGACGCTGCGGGTGCAGACCGGACCTGGAGAGGGGACGCAGTTCGTCATCGATTTTCCTGTAGAGGGAGGGGAGGCATGACGCTGGTGCTCGTCGTGGACGATGTGGCGCCGGTGGCCGAGCAGTACGCCTACGACCTGCGGCGCATTGGAGGCTACGAGACGGTGACGGCGGCCAACGGACGCGAGGCCCTCGACGTGCTCGCGACGGAGCCGGTCGACTGCATGATCCTCGACCTCGAAATGCCGCTGATGGACGGGTTCGACGTCCTGCACGAGCTCGGGACACGCGGCATCCGACTGCCCGTGATCGTTTATACCGGGACGGGAAGTTACGAGCGATGTGTGCGGGCAGTGCGGCTCGGAGCCGAGAGCTTCATCGACAAAGCGGAGCCGGTAGAGCGCGTCGTGCACGCGATCGGGCAGGCGCTCGAGCGTCACCGCCTCGAGCGGGAGGTGGTCCAGCTTCGCCGCGACCTCGGCACGTCGAGTCAGATCATCGGGGAGAGCCGGCCGATGCGGGAGCTGCGTGAGGCAATTGCCCGTATCGCCTCCGTGCCCAGCCCGGTGCTGATCGTCGGGGAGAGTGGATCCGGCAAGGAGGTGGTCGCACGAGAGCTGCACCGGCTGGGGCCAGGCGAGCGCGCACCTTTCGTGGCCATCAACAGTGCCGCGCTGCCGGAGCACCTCGTGGAGAGTGAGCTGTTCGGGCACGAGCGCGGGGCGTTTACGGGGGCGACCGCGACGCGGAAGGGGGCGTTCGAGGCGGCGTCTGGTGGTACCCTCTTTCTCGACGAGGTCGGGGAGCTGCCACCCGGGACGCAGGCAAAGCTGCTGCGGGTGCTCGAACAACGGGAGATCACACGTGTGGGAGGCACGCGGACGATCACCGTGGATGCGCGCGTGCTGGCCGCAACCAACCGCGATCTCGAGCAGGACGTGCGCGAGGCGCGCTTCCGGGAGGATCTCTACTACCGACTCAATGTGCTCGTGCTGGAGGTTCCACCCCTGCGCGACCGGCTCTCCGACCTTCCGGCTTTGGTGACCCACTTGCTCGAGGTCACGTGTCGCCGCTACGGTGTGCGCACCAAACAGGTGAGCCCAGAAGTTCTCGATGCCCTGATGGCGTACGACTGGCGACGGAACAACGTTCGGGAGTTGCGGAACGCCGTCGAGCGGATGGTGATCGCGTCACCGGCGGGAACGATCGAGCCCATCCACGTCCCTGCCGAGCTTCAGACGGCGGCAGCGGGAGGCTCCGGATTGGGGAAGGCCCGGACCTATCAGGAACAGAAGGCCGAGGCTGAACGCCGGATCGTGCTCCTAGCCCTCGAGGGCAACGGGTGGCAGATCTCGCGCACGGCGGAACAGCTCGGTCTGGCGGATCACGCCAGCCTGCTCAAGATCATGCGGCGACTCGGCATCGAGAAGCCTTCGTGATGTCGGTGCCGCGACGTGTCCATCCGGACACGTCGCGGTGCACCTGAACGTGTCCGAGCGGACACGCTGGACCAGAATCCCCCGACGACGTTGGCTAGACCTGCCGCCGTAAGATTCTCCAGTACAATGTCTTAGGCAATCGCGGATCGTCGCCGCGGGCGGCGGCCCAGCGCGTGCCCTTCTCTCAGCCGGAGGCAACCCAGAACGGCGCAGAAAGCGCCTTAAGAGAGGAGGGCACCATGCTGACAATCAGGCTGGATCGCGAGTGGCTGAGCCAGCGGCTCGGAGATGCCGCCGTCATCGGCGTGTTGACGCTGGCCTATCTGCTGAGCGGATGCGGTGGCTCGGACGGCAGCCAGCGAGGGACGAAGGTAGCCGAAGCGCAGCCGGTGCCGCCCCCGGTGGCTGTGACGGTGGCGCCCGGCACTCTGCCGGAGCCGGCACGGACCCCCGAGGAACCGGCGGTGACGATACCGGTGAGCTACGAGGATGCGGAGGCCGCCTTTCGCGAGCGGGAGTTCGACACGGCTGTCACCCTCTTCACGTCGTATGTCGACGACAAACCCGAGAACGCCTGGGGGCACTTCATGCTTGGGCTGTCGGCCTGGAAGGCCGGCGATCCTGCCACGGCTGAGTCAGCCTTCGAGGCGGCCCTCGAACGGGATCCGCAGCACGTGAAGAGCCTCTTGGGGCTGAGCCGAGTCCTCATCGAGACCGGACGCCCCGAAGAGGCCATGGAGGAGATCGAGTTGGCGGCAATGATCGATTCATCGGCGCAGGTCTTCCGGCTCCGGGGTCGCGCTTTGGACGAGATGGGGCGTCCGGACGACGCGGCCGATGCCTATCTCGCGGCCATCGCCCGCGACGATACCGACGTGTGGGCGCTCAACAATCTCGGGTACCTGTACATCCGGGGTGGTCGCGAGGATGCCGCCATTGGACCGCTCGCGCGAGCCGTGGAGTTCGCTCCCGACCGGGCCGTCTTCCAGAACAACCTCGGTGTCGCGCTCGAGCGTGTGGGGTACGCCGGGAGCGCCCTTGAGGCGTACCGCGCAGCCCTTGCGGCGGACAGCACGTTCGAGAAGGCTCGCGTGAACCTCGATCGGGTCGAGAGCCGTGGCGTCGATCTCGATATCGTCGCGGATCTCCCGAGGCTCGCGCAGGATTTCCTCGATGACGTCGTGGCATGGCGCCGGCCCGTCGTGCCCGATATCGAACCGACAGACAGCATCGGGGCCGTGACGGGGGATTCCGAGCCCGATTCCACGCAATGAGCAGGGGGACCGGGCGTCCCCGGCAGCGGCCGGGGACGCCCGGTCGACGTGGCCTCGACGGATCGACCAGACTGGAACAACAGGGAGGGAACGATGCTGACGCTCCTGGCAACACGATCTTTCGTGCTCGCCGGTACGATATCGATCCTGCCGATCTCAGTGGTCAAGGCACCAGGCGTCGAGGAGCAAGCGCCCACCATCGACGACATCCTGGAGCGGCACCTGCAGGCCGTGGGTGGCCGGGAGGCGGTCGAGCGATGCTCGACGCGGATCATGACGGGTCGGATCGTCACCGATCTGCCGACGTGGACGCCGCCCGTCCACGAAACGGCGCTTGTCGACACTCGCTCCGCCGTGCCGCACGGCTTCATCGTGACGCAACAGAGTCCGGAGGGGACGTGGTGGGACGGCTACGATGGAACGGTGCGCTGGTCCTCGGACGGGGGCGAGGTGAGGCGCCGCGACCAGCTCGACGCGCACTTCGCGTGGCTCCTGCATCCACAGAACGCCGTGCGGTTCAGGGAGTTCTTCCCCGACATGCGGTTCAGGGGAGAGATCGAGTTGGACGGACGTCGGGTGTACGTCATCGACATCGACGAGCACCCATCCCACGCGCTCTGTTTCGACACACGGACGGGACTGTTGGTCCAGCTCGGATACAACGGTGTGCTGAGTGACTACCGGGTGGTAGACGGAGTGAGGGTGCCGTTCCGCTATGCGCTCAGCCGCAAAGGCGGGTCCAGCACGTACACGTTCGATCGGATCGAGCACAACGTGCCGGTCGATCGCGGGCAGTTTGCGGCGCAGGGATCGGTGCACTGACAGCTGCGCTCCGTGCGGCGGTGGACTCGACCGCGCGGGCATGGGACCCGGGATTGGGGGACGGCCGAAACCCCGCATGTCGGCACGCGTACGGTAGCTCGTCACGTCCCCCGATCGCACAGCCACCAGGGTGCCCTTGATGACTCGAGCCAAGATCCTGCTCACCGCTATCCTGCTCCCGATCCTCGCCGCCGCCGGATCCGCCCAGGCTCCGGCCGATCCTGTGCTGCCTGCCGAGCGCATGTGGATCGCCGGCAAGCTGTATGCGGCGGTGGGATCGCACTTCGGTCATTGGCCCGCCGTCCCGGATCTGGACCTGGACAGCGCGTATCGCGCATACGTCGAGGAGGCACTGCGGGCGGAGGACCGCTTCGCGTTTGACCTCGCGAGCATGGCGTTCCTCGCGCAGCTGCGGAACGGCCATACCGACTTCAACGACCCGTGGCTCTGGCAAACGCGCGGTCAGCCCGTGGGTTTCCGCCTCGAGGCGGCGGACGCGTCGTGGGTCGTGGCGGAATCCCGCGTGCCACGGCTGACCATTGGAGACGTCGTAGTGGCAATCGACGGGGAGGACGTGGGGGCCTTCGTGACGGAGCGAGGGAGGTACGTCTCGGCATCCGATCCGGTCGCCAGGGTGCGCATGCTGTTCTTCCGCCCGTTCCTGTTCCCCGAGACTTTCGATCTTCTCCTGGCGGACGGGCGAGTGGTGCGGATCGACCGACGCGCTCAGGTGCTGGATCCGGCGCCGTCCCGCGCGATGCGGCAGGATACGGTCGGTCGCGGCATTCCCTATCTGGCCGTTCCCGGGTTCGACGATCCGGCGATGGAGCGCGCTGCGGTGGCCTTCGTCGTCGAGCATGGCGATGCTCCGGCGCTGATCATCGACGTGAGAGCGAATGGTGGCGGCACCACACCCATCGCCCTCATCGAGGCCCTGATGGATCGGCCGTATCGGGACTTCACGGAGGCCACGTCCTTCTCGATCGCGCTCTACAGTGCCTACCGCCAGGTCGGCCGCATTGCCGGACCAGGCCAGCTCACCGACTACGTGCGAGGCTTGGTCGATGCGTTCGCAGGCTACGAGCACCCGGAACTCCGATGGCCCGGGACCATACATCGGCCCGCGGATCCGGTCTTTTCGGGGCGAGTTGCGATCCTCGCGGATAACGGCTGTGCGTCGGCCTGCGAGGACTTCCTGCTGCCGTTCAAGACGAGCGGACGAGGTGCCATCCTCGGGGAGCGCACGCGTGGCAGCACGGGCCAGCCCTTCCTGTACTCGTTCGACAACGGGATGAGCTTCCGGGTCAGCACCAAACGGGTCTACTTCCCTGACGGCTCGCCGTTCGAAGGCGTGGGGATCGCACCGGATGTGGAAGTCGTGCCGACGATCGACGATCTGCGGGCCGGGCGCGACCCGGTGCTCGATCGGGCGATCGATCTGCTCAGCGGCGGCACCTGAACGGGTCAACCCGGGACGCCCGCACGGTCTGCCGGACGTGCGCGAGCCGTCCCCGACGGAGGTGCCGCGCCGGTCGGCCTGTTTGCCCCCGCCGGGTTTCCTCGGGTACGTTGCGAGAGCGGGCGTCCCCCAACGGATGTCCGTGCCCTCGAGCTTCCGCCGCAACTACTGATTGGGGGTATCACGTGAAGACCGCAGCTCAGGGCGACACGGTGAAAGTGCATTACACCGGTACCTTGGACGACGGTACCGTGTTCGATTCGTCGGAAGGCCGCGATCCTCTGGAGTTCACGATCGGTTCCAACTCGGTCATCCCGGGCTTTGAGAGCGCGGTCGTCGGCCTCACGGTGGGTGAGTCCACGAGGGTCGTGATCGGTCCGGAGGACGCCTACGGGCCGAGGCTGGACGGCAAGGTCGTCGTCGTGGAGCGCTCCCGCCTGCCGGAGGAGCCGGAGCCCGAACCCGGCATGGTACTCCAGGCGCAGGGTCCCGAGGGTACCATCCTGCTGACCATCACCGATGTCGCCGACGACCAGGTCACGCTCGACGGCAACCATCCGCTGGCCGGGCAACAGCTGACCTTCGAGATCGAGCTGGCCGAGATCGGGCAAGGCTAGGCGGTCGGTCACGCTCAGGGCACGATCCGGTAACGGGGCCTGCCGATCATGCCTGCCGGACACCGCCTCGGCCGCTGCGAGAGCGGGAGGTCCGCGCCAGTGTTGCCCGGAGCGTTCGATGATCCGCCTTCCGTCACCGGCTGGCCGCCGGCAATTCGGGGTAGCAGTCGCAGGAGTCCTGGCGTTCCTGGGGCAGCCGGTGCCGCTCACGGCCCAGGGATTCTGCTTCCATCCTGGCCCGATCGCGCGTTGCTCCTGGTTCTCGGTGACCGAAGCCGGTGTGGCTCTCTCTGTCCCGTCTGACGAGGATCCCAATCTCACGTTCCAGGCGGGGGCGCTCGCGAATGTCGGGCCGCGCTCGGCGGTTGGCGGCGTGCTGGTGGGCGCAGTCTTCCAGAACGACGTGCGCCTCGGCGTACGCGCGCGGTACCGGCGCTGGCTGACCGACCGGCTCACCCTCGACGTCGCTCCGGGCATCCTGCTGTACAACGGGTCTTTCACGGCCGACAGCCCAGGCTTCACGGGCGAGTTGGCGCTGGGCTATGCGGACTGGATCGCATTGACGGCGCAGCTCGACGTGGTGCGGTTCGAGTTCGGCACGGAGACCCGCGGGTTCTTCGGGGTGAAGATCGGATCGTATCCGGGGGCGGCGGCAGCCGGCG
>Ga0209536_100007288_pt1 | contig 16788 bp, 18 predicted proteins | sample DeeMarSeWOR28_12_FD_187461 | JGI IMG/M metagenome (GOLD analysis project Ga0209536, IMG submission 187461) | Marine sediment microbial communities from White Oak River estuary, North Carolina - WOR-2-8_12 (SPAdes) (version 2) | ecosystem: Environmental > Aquatic > Marine > Intertidal zone >... | reverse complement strand
TAAATGTAAGAAATGTACAACAATCTTTATATATGGGGAGACATAAATATATATTGAAATTATAAAATTATAGGTGATAAAAAATGAAAAATAATTTCAGAACACTAAAAGCTTCAATAATAATGGGAATATTACTTGTTAGTGTTTCCGCTGTAATTGTTCCTACTAGCTCTGCAGGGTTATTAGCAAACTTAAGTAGCTATGCTAATATTAGTTTTGATAGTAAGAATTTTTCTGATATACCTGTTGTACCGCGTGGGGAGCTAAGACCGCTTCCTATAGTAATTTCATATGGAACAAATTATGCTGGCCTTTTTCAATTTATTCCTAGCATACTATTTAGTCTTCATAAAGGTAGACAAGTTAATATTAAATTAGATCTCGTTGATAAGTCTCCATGGTGTACAGCTACAATTACACAATCTACAATCACCACCAGTGTTCAGGATAATGAGGTCAAATTAAATGGTAATCTTAATATTAAAGTAGATCTAGATGCTCCAGCATTTGGGTCAGGTTATGTTACTGTTAAAATAACTGTTCCAAAAATTGGTATGATTGCTAAATTTGAAAATGAATTTACCTTAGAATTTTTACCAGCTTATCTTCCATTAATCAAACAACAAACTGTTGGCAGTAATACTAAAAGAATTGGTCCTATGGATACTGCTGTATTTCCAATTGAAATAGAAAATCTTGGTAATGCAAGAACTAAAGTAAAACTCGAAGTAGTAAATGTACCAGATGGTTGGGTTGCAATAGTTACTGATATGGTAATACTTGATGAGGTTAAAGGTTCAAGTGGTACTGCTTACTTGACTGTAAAACCTCCAAAATCATTTGGATATCATGATGATAATGCAGGAATAGTTATTGAAATGACTCCAGAACGTGCAGAAAATTCTAATGATAAAGGAAGTCCTGAAAGAATCAGTGTTCTTGTAGAAAGTAGAGGATTTTCAGTTATTGGTATAGAAGCAATCGCAATACCATTAATCCTTATAATAGTAATAATATCTCTAATCTACTATTTCCTAATCAGAAAACGAAAGATATGATGATAATCTCGTATTTTTTCGTTAACAATTAATTAAAATCTCCAATAGTACTTTGGGGGGGATTTACGATCAAAAGGGCAAAAGAGGTGTTGGTAATATTCATAGTTTTCTTAATTTTTTCTAGTTTAATAAACCAGGTAACATCAGTTAATGCCCAAGGTACTGTTGAAGATCCTCAACAAGAACAAGGTCCACCAACCGGTTTAATTGGTAAACTACTTTATTCTTCTGGTAAATTTTTAGGAAAGGTGATAAAACCTATTCAAACATTTCTAGCAGCTCCTAAGGCAGAACCAGCAGCTATTGAAGTTGGTTATGGTGAGAAAGTATCATTTGATATTGGAATTTTGAATCTTTCATCCGGAAAATTTCAAATATGGGATAATCTACATCCATTATTTAACAAAAGATGGTTAAATTTTGAAATTCTTGAATATCCAGGTACTAATAGTGAAGGTGTTTGGAAAGTTACGTTTGATCCATATACTGTTTTTGTTAATTTTGGAGATTTAGTCAAAACAAATGTTACTATCAATTTGAGATCTCCACCAACCCTGGATAATGCAATTCAAAGTGGAGTTCTTAAGTTAAGAATTTTGGATACATGGGCTAATGGGGACCTTTGGCATCCTTCTAAAGGTGGTGCAATGGACAAACCAGGTCTAAGATTACTCTGGTTATATTCTGCCGTAACTATGCGATATGGTTTTTACAGTGGGACTGTTGATGTCCAGACCTTTGATGTTGATGTACTAGTAAGGGTCAAACCATATCATGCAGTAAAATTTTATACGGTACCTTATACTGAGTTCAAACCCAATTCAATAACTTCAGTTCCAATTACATTACAGAATTGGGGGAACTATAATGATACTTTTTCTTTCAGAATTAAAAGTGATAGAAAAGATATAAAAATTTCAGACCCTATTAGTTTGACATTAGCTCCAGGGGAAACAAAGGATACATACTTAGGAATTTCTATACCCCCAAATATTTTTGATTTTGGAACTATTTACAATATAAAAATAGAAGCTTTTTCAATAGATGATCCTGATGAAGTTACAATTGCAGTAAATCCGATTACTTTTGAAACAAAGGGATTACATATAACAGAGATGGGTTTTATAGGAGTATTCTTTTTAATCTTTATTATCCTTTTAGGAGCAGGATTATTTGTTTATAGGCAGAGAAACCTTTACATACAATACAGTGAGAAGCCAGATAAACCTTGGGAGATTCCTGAAGAAAAGAAAAATCTTGATAAGTTAAAAGAGAAGGACCGAACCAAATACAAAGAAACATTAGATATGATGAAATATGAATATGATTCTTCACTTTTATGGCATAAGTATTATTGTGAATCACTAATAAGAGCAGAACTAAAGAAAAATGAAAAAGCTAGAGCTGAAAGACTTAAGGCAAAGAAGAAAGAAATTGAAAAATTAAAAAGAGAAAAAGAAAAAAAGAAATTTGAAAAAAAATCAGCCAAAGAAGAAGTAAAACCTAAAGAAAAAACTGAAGAAAAACCTGAAGAAAAACCTGAAGAAACACTAAAAGAAAAACCATTTAAAATTGTAACAAAGGAGATAGTTGTTGATGAAAAAGCTCAAGCTGAGAAGCTTGAAAAAGAAAGAGCCCTTTTAAGAGTTAGACAAGATCAAGAAAGACAGAAAAGGAAATTTGGTGGATCAGATTTAGGAGGTAGTGATTAAAATGTCAAAGTACCTTAAAACTTTAATATCCACTTTCTTAATTTGTATATTTTTATTTAGCATATTTGTCTCAGTTGTTCCAATTACAACAAAAGCACAACCATGGAATGCTTTTTTTGTAGTTGATATTAATTGGCTTGATGAGGAAATATTAAAACCAATAGTCCCTAGAGATGAAGTTAAAGAAATAAAACTTAATGTAACACTACAAATAAAAACTGGAGATACTGTTGGTCGGGGGATTTACGATATCTATGAGTCAGAGAAAAAATATTATGGAGTAGTTCTTCTTGATATCATTGATAGTTCTCCATGGTGTTCTGTTGTTCTTAACCACTCAAAGGTTGTTGTTCCATGGTCTAGAATTGGACATGTTGAAACTGCAGTTTTTATTAATATTGAAGAAGATGCTCCAGCATATGGCGCTGGTTTCATTACAATACAAGCAGAGGTAAAAGATGCAGGTTTAGTACAGGGAATGAAAAATGAATATTCTCTTGAATTTTTACCATCATTTAATCCTATTTTAAAACTAAATCTACCTGAATCTAATGTTAAGAGAATAGATCCAACACTCAATGCAGTATTTCCAATTGAAGTTGAAAATATTGGAAATGCTAGGACAAAAATATTTTTTGAAGTTGAAGATGTCCCAAAAGATTGGAAGGCAACAGTTACTGACGTAATTATTCTAGATGAACAGAAAGGTTCCAGCGGAACTGCTTATCTAACAGTTATTCCACCCAAAGAAGCAGGATACCACTATGAGGAGGTAAATATTAGGGTAAAGATGACTCCTGCACGTGCGGAAGATACAGAAGATAAAGGAAATGCCATGTATGCATCTTTTACAGTACAGAATAGAGGTCTTTCAACATTTGGGTCAGAAGCTCTGATCTTTTATGGAATTATTGCTTTTATAATCATTATATTAGTAGTTTTTATTTTTAGATATATTACAAATAGACGTAAAAAAACTACCCAATAAATATTTTTTAATAAAATATCGGTGTAAATTTTTGCCAGATAATAAATAATATAGTTATAGCTGGGATAAATAGTAAGAGCCATATTGTTGGATTCCACTTGACAATTTTTACACCATCCAGTGGACCGAATGGCAAAAGATTTACAAATGCAAGCAAGGCATTAATTAAACAAATAAATCCAAATAAGGCTCCAAATTGTGTTTCAAAAAAAATAAAATAAAAGAGTGGAAAGGAAATATATGCTATAATAATATTTGACAGTGGCCCTGCAATAGCGATTTTTCCAGTTTCATGATGCCTTGAGCCTCCCATGAACATAACTGCTCCTGGTGCGGCAAATACAATACCTGTAAAAATAGCAAGGCCTAAAGCTAAAATTAAACCAAGTGGAAAAAGTCTGTATTCTGCCCAAAGACCAAATTTCTGAGCCATTAGTTTATGCGACATCTCATGAAAAAAGAAACCTGTAAAAACACCTGCAAAAGCATAAGGAATAGATTTCGGAATCAAACTTAGATCAGAATAAGCAATTAAACCACCACTTAGCCAAAAGGAAAAAGCCACAGTTAACACAAGAATAGATATTGAAATATGAATAATTTCAACTCTACTAAATTTTCCAGGTTTTTCAACCTTAGGAGAACCTTTGGGAATATACATATATTCTCGTACAGGTATGTCATGAAATGATGTGTAAATCTCTCTCTTCTCATCCATATTTATTACTCTGTAATTATTATTTATGAATCTTATAAGTTAAATAATTATCCACCTGTTACAAGATTAGCAATATATGGAAAGGCAATTATTGTTCCTATCATACTTCCTAAGTTTGCGAGTGCAACTACCATAAGAAGTCTTATAACTCTGTTGTTCAGGAACTCACGGATGCTTTCGATTTTACCTAATTCTTTAAAGTCTTTTATAACAGGTGTTCTAAGCCTTGCCTCAACATAACCAGCAACCCAACCAGCAGCAATAAATGGATTTAGCGAAGTAATTGGGGCAGCAATAAATGCTGTTCCAATTGATAATGGGTGTCCTCTTGCAATTGCAGTTCCAACTGCTGAACAAACTCCATTAATAATAAACCAATAGAAAAACATTGATAGAACAAGTTCTGTTCCTTTTGTAAAAAAAGCCCAACCTACTAAAACAACAAAAAGAACTGGAATGGCATAACCAATTGTTTTTAATATGCTAAAACGCTTTTTAGGGATAAATTCTAAATTTTTCAAATCTACTTCGATTTTTTTCTTCTTTAAATGTTTCTTGATGCCCTCGATATGTCCAGCACCTACAACTGCAATAACCTTTCCTTTTTTTGCCTCATCAGATATCTTCTTTGCAATGTACTCATCACGTTCATGGATTAAAACATCATTAGCACTTGGCGCAATTTCCCTGAATTCATCCATAAGTGCTGAGATTACATCTTGGTCCATCAACTTTTCAAGGTCCAAATCTTCAATTTCTTCATCACCATAACCAAGCATAGCTTTGAAAAATTCCCAAACAAGTCTGGACTTTTCTCTTATCCCCATCCTTCGCCATGCTCTTTTCAGTGTTATTGTTATGTCCCTATCTACAAGTGCTACGTCGATACCTTGTTTTTTTGCTACCTGCATAGCAGCAATCATTTCAGAGCCTGGCTCAACGCCATAATCTTTACCAAGTTTTCTTTGTATGGATGATAAAAAAGTTTGAGCAAGCATCAGATAGGCATTATTTGATTTTAAAAGATTTGTAACAGGTGTATTTTCCCATTTGTCCTTTTTTGTGATTGCCTCATATCTTCTTTGACAAAGTTCAACAGCGACAATATCTGGCTTGTATTTCTCAATTGCCTCTTTTACTTCTTTAACACTGTCCTTAGAAATATGAGCAGTACCAATTAATATGATGTTATCATTAACCTTAACCTGCAATTTATCTCCTTTTAGACTATATCATAACTGTATTTAAAAAATATATTTAAATCTCAGCTTCAAAATCTTCGACTGTTGGTTTAAAGTCATCGTAAGACTTAATCTTTCCCTTTTCTTTTAATATGGCTCTTGCCAAAAGCCAATAAACTAAAGCTAAAGCACGTCTTCCCTTGTTGTTTGTAGGTATTACTAAATCAAGATATTTAGTTTCATTGTTAGTATCACAAAGCCCAACTACGGGAATTCCTATATTTTCTGCTTCATGTAATGCTTGTGCATCTGCAAGGGGATCGGTAACAATTAGTAGTTCTGGTTCTAGAAATCCCTTTGAATTTGGATTTGTTAAAGTACCAGGTCTAAAACGACCCTCTAAAACTTGGATACCAGTATGTTCAGCAAGCTTTTTAATTGGTTTTTGTCCATATTGTCTAACGGATACAATTAATATATTTGAAGGATCATATTTTATAAGTAACTTTGCAGCTGTTTTTATTCGTTCATCAGTTTTTTTAACATCAATTATGTATAAACCGTCGTTTCTGACCTTGTAGATGAAGTTTTTGATATCTGCTGTTTTTTGTCTAGTTCCGATATGAGCACCAGAGGTCATATAGGTTTCTTCAGGTATAGACATCCCTTCATCTTCTTTTTTTTCTTCCTTTTTCTTTTTTTCTTCTGCCATAACTTGCCTCTTTATACTAAGATTCTTCGACTCTTTTTACAGTTATTGGTATTGCATCTTCCTTAAATTCATGCATTGCTATGTCAATGGGTGAAATAATATCTTTTGGAATTTTGATAAGAGTTGGGGCACCCATTGATATTTGTAAAGCACGAGCCCCTACTATTCGTGCTTTTTCAAATCGAGTATATTTCAACTTAATTCACCATATCTTATAAACGGTAAGAGCACCAAATACTAAAAACGTTTAAAAAGCTTACTCTTAAAAAATTTAGGTAAATAAAATAAAAATTATTAGTAAAATCATATTCAGCTTACTTACAGTTAGATAATATATTATATTATACTTTTATGATTTTACTATAGATTTATCTAATAACTATCTTTAGTTATTAATTAAATTTTTAAGAATTGGAAATATATTTGGAAGCTTATCAAATATGCTCTCTAGTAATTGAATAAATAAAGAATTTACCAATACCTTATTTCTTGGCATTGTTACTTTAAATATGCCCCATTCGCCTTCAGCACCCCAAGTGTCTTCAGCTTTTACCCTAATAGTATATGTTCCTTCTGATGCCCATGCATGGCTTGCAGTTATTTCTTCACCTGATTCGAAAGGACCGTTAATAACAACATCGCCAGTATCATCTCCCCAATCTATTACAAATTTAGAGATATTATCTCCATCTGCATCTATTGAGTAAATTTTGTAATCATATTCCACTTCAGGTTTTCCCTTTGTTTTTCCAGATATCTCAGGTTTTTCTGGAGCGTGATTTCCAATATAAATTAAATGTGGTTCAGAGTAATCGCTTTCAAATCCAAATTCATCCTTAGCCTTTGCTTTTACTGAATAAATGGCTTCAGAAGTCCATGTGTGGCTTGCAGTTATTTCTAAACCAGATGCAAATGGACCAAACCAATCTTCATTAGTTCCATCTCCCCAGTCAATATAATAGTATATATCATTTTCATCAGTATCATATGAGATAAATGAAAAGGTATATTCAACATCAATATCTCCAAATTTTGGGCCAGATACATCTGGAATTTCTGGAGGTTGATTTCCAATTTTTACTTCATATTTTGGTGACCAACTACTATCATCCCATCTGTCTTTTGATTTGGCTCTGATTTCATAAAATCCCTCTTCAACCCATTTATGATCAATTGTTACCTCCTCACCAGAATCAAAAGGACCAACCCATTCAATATCGGTTCCATCATCCCAGTCGATTTGGATAAATATCTCATCTTCCTCTGGGTCATTAGTTACAAAAGTATATTCATATTCAATATTTGGATTTCCTTCTGTTGGACCATCTATTGATGGTGCTGCTTGATCATTTCCCTGCTCGAATTTAATTATTTTAAAATCATCGATATATCCATCAAAATGATCTGTTGAATAATATGCATGCATACCAATCCTAGTTTTTGCAAATTCATCACTAGCTATTTCACACAGCCAATGGGTAACAGAATTATCCCATACACTATCTACAACAAGATCAATTGTTGGATTAGATGTAATTCCATTGAAATAAAATTCAGCGTGATGCCACTCACCATCATTATATGTATCACTTGAGAATAAGGCAATGCCACATAATTGAGTCCAGGCTTTAAACATTAAAGTTCCATTTGGACACAATTCAATTCGCAACTCTGGGTTATATCCCCATGATGCCGTTGCCGAAAAGATAATTCCTCCAGTTGTGGATTTGAACCAAAATGAATATATGCTATCATCAGTTTTATTCAGCCCAAGTTCATTTGAATAAGCATTTAATAAAACATAATCATTAACACCATCAAAAATTAATGCACAACCTGAATGTCCACTAGTGGTCCATGTTGCTCCATTTATTGCCCCATCATAACTATGTATAGAATCTGTTAAGGTATCGCCACTACAATCATCAAACTGCCAATAAACATTAACATAATCATTATTTAATAGAAAATTTGTGACAATATCTTGATTTGACCTTTTGATTGTTTCTCCAACGTTTCCACTAATATTTGGTACAATACTTGCTCCTATAAAAATTAATAAAATTCCAAGGATTATGATTTTTTTATATCTACTTTTTCTCATTGGTTTTCTCCCCTATGAACTGTAAATTAACAGCCCTTAATTATTCATAATACGCAAGTAGTATATAAAAGTTTTTTAATTTATATTTAAAAATTAAATAATTATATAACTTTTGAACGAAAAGTTCTTTTAAATATATAATTTATGATTTGATCTTCTTTTTAAGATATAATAAATTAAGATATAATATATATGGAAAGTAGGTTATTTATGTTTCCATTCTTTTAATCTTTCTTTTAGTTCCATTGTAGATTCGTTTTATGTTTTCTCTTGATATAAACCCACATTCCTTGAATTCTTCAGTTCCATTTGTTTTTATAATGCGACCGGTGATAACCCGTTTAGATGTTAAACGAAGCGCATCAAACCGCTCTTTGACTCCATCCACATAGACTATCGTCACATTTTCCAATACTTCTATCATTTTAAGCCTCCTAAGTTAATACCTATGTCAAATAACAGCATAGGTTTAGGAAATCAAACAATATTTTTATTTCCTGATTAGGATACTTGTTTCTGCACTGACATTTTCAATTATGTTTCGTCTTTGATAGAAACTTGGTGCAATGTTTTTCCATTTTATGCCAAAATTATTTTTCTTTGTTCCATTGTTAAAGGAATTTGAAATTACAAACTCTCTCCATTTTATAACACTTTCATTAACATTATCAAAACAGCTACCACATAGATTATGTTTCTTTCCCATGGTTGGGTGTTGATATCCTTCGAGAATTCCTAGCGTCTTTCCACACTCTTCACATTCTTTCATTTTTTTTCACCATATATGGATTGTTTAGAATAAATAAAAAACCCAATTCCCAGATTTTTTATCAATATTCTAAAAGAGTATACTGAATTTTATTTTTGATAAAAATAATGGCAATTTAATTATATGCCTGCCTTTAAATAATTATAAAGAACAATAATAAAAATTATTAATAATCTTACTTACATAAATTTTTTTTATTAAATTATTTATTATAACACTTTATTTTATACTTCTGAATTTTTTTTTCAATCTAGAAAAATTTATAAACTTCCGTATATTTCAAACAGAAAGTATAACATATGGTGGAGGAGAAGAAAGTATGGAAAAAGATTTGTACACAAAAATTGGAAGCTGGGCATTCTTAATCGGTATATTAATTGCGTTGTTAGTTGGTCTATATACAGCATATACAATAGAATCAGATGATGCTGCAATGTTTCTTGGTACTGATACAGGTGGTTGGGTAGTATGGTTACTAGTAATATTAGGTGCAATTGTAGGAATTATCTCATTTATTGGTAAAGGTACAATTACTGCAAAAGAAGGTCCTGGTTTTTTAACAGCTGGAATTGCTTTACTTGTGATGGCCCCAGCATTCTGGGGAATGTCAGTCTGGATCACAGGCCCCTGGATAGGTGGATTATTAGCAGGAGTATCTATGTCCTTGGCAATTTTTGTTGCCCCTGCTGTTGGTCTATTAGCAATAAAAGCAATTTGGGAAATTGGAAAGGATGTCTAATCCTTTTTCATTTTTTTTTATTTTTAATTTATTTTTTTTATTAACTTTTTAAAAAATATTTATCTTATCGAATACCATATTAAAAATGAAATACCAATAATTACAAAAATGATCCAAAAAATAATTGCAATCCTGAATCTATATATCCACTTTGCCTTTTTCTCAGGTGTATCAAAAAATCTACCAAGGATTGGATCCTCTTCTAAATCTGACATATCATGCCTTTTTTGATTCAAGTATTGCCTTTATTCTTTTTCTTCTGAAGAAATCCTCTCTTTCTCTTTCCTCAAGCTGCATTTCTATAAATTTTCGAGTTGCATGTAATTTTGGTATTAAGTTATTTTCAAGTACATTTACCCTTCTTTTTGTTTTTTCAATTTCAACAGTTAAAGATTTTATACCTGCTTCAAAATCAGCAAGCTCGATTAATTTAATTACCAGGTTACAAAAAGCTTTCTTTGCATCATCAAGTTTTGAACAGGTTTCTAAAAAACCATATGTTGGTTTCAATTCGGTTTTTATCTCATCTAGTTTCATTTTTGGAATTTTTACACCCATTATGTTATCAGTATCAAAGGATATCTCACCAATATCTTGGTTTAAATAAGATACCTCTTCAACTTTTCTTTCACCTAGAATCATCTGGGCTTGAATCAATGATAAAAATGCTACTTTGAATTCTTCATCTAACTGTGTTGATAGTTGATTTCTTTTATCAATTATATCAAAAAATTTCTCAATTAATGCATCACGTTTTTCTTCTAACAGCTTATGACCCTTTTCGGCTAATATTAATTTTTTCCGAATATCAAGTAAGTCCATTCTTGTTGGACTAATTCCTTCAAGTATTTGTTCCGCCATATTATTTACTCTTTTTTGTTAACAGGTTCTTTAAGATATTTTGTAATGTACTTTTCATCTATTTTCTTAAGATCGGCCTTTGGTAGACTTGATAGCAATTCCCATCCAATTGTTAGGGTTTGAACAATACTTCTGTCCTCGTGAGATTCTTGTTTTATAAACCTTTCTTCAAAATCATCAGCAAATTTCAAGAATTTTTTATCTCTGTCAGATAAAGCATCTTCGCCGACAATTGCAACTAAATCACGTAGGTCACAACCTTCAGCATATGCTGCATATAATTGATTAGATACTCCAGCATGATCCTCACGGGTTCTACCTTCGCCAATTCCCCTATCCATTAATCGTGATAAACATGGTAGTACTGCAACCGGTGGATAAATGTCTTTTTTATGAAGTCCTCTATTTAGAACAATCTGACCTTCTGTAATATAACCTGTTAGGTCAGGGATAGGATGAGTTATATCATCATCAGGCATAGTAAGCATTGGAATCTGGGTGATAGATCCTTTTTTTCCCTTGATTCTTCCGGCTCGCTCATAGATTGTTGCAAGATCAGTGTACATATAACCTGGATATCCTCTTCGACCTGGAACTTCCTCTCTTGCTGCAGCAATTTCTCTTAAAGCCTCAGCATAATTTGTGAGATCTGTAAGAATTACTAGTACTTGCATATTTAAGTCAAATGCCAGATATTCAGCACAAGTCAGTGCCATACGGGGTAGAATAATCCTTTCAATTGTTGGGTCATCTGCTAAATTTAGAAACATAACTGTTCTTTCAAGAGCACCTGTGTTTTCAAAATCTCTTATGAAAAGGTTTGCCTCTTGAGCAGTAATTCCCATTGCACAAAAGACAACGGCAAATTTTTCCTCTTTGCCAAGGACCTTTGCTTGTCGTGCAATCTGAGCAGCCATCTCGTTATGTGGAAGACCTGCTCCAGAGAAAATGGGTAATTTTTGGCCACGAACAAGTGTGTTTAAACCATCAATTGTTGAAAAACCGGTTTGGATAAATTCTCTAGGGTATTCTCGAGCATATGGGTTAATTGGATTCCCATTAATATCTCTTCTATCCTCTGGAATTATGGGAGGGGCATCATCAATTGGATTTCCTGTTCCATCAAAAACCCTACCAAGCATATCTTTAGCTACACCAAGTTTCATTGTTTCTCCAATAAAACGGGCTGAGGTCTTTTCTGTGTCAAGACCTTTTGTTCCTTCAAAAACTTGGACGATTGCTTTATCCATGAATGCTTCAAGCACTTGACCAGTACGTTCTTCACCAGTTGATGTTTTAATTTTAACAACCTCATTAAAAGCAACATCCTTAATATTATCAACTATTATTAAAGGACCAGCAACTTCAGTAACTGTTGTGTATTCAATGTCCTTATGTTTCATTTTAATTACCTCCCTTTATAAGAATATTAAATTCCTTATTAATTTCCTTTTCAGTTTCATTGAATTGCTTATCAAATTGTTTATTAGGAGTTGTCTTCATTCGTGCAATCATTACATGTGCTTTCATTTTTATTATATCATCAATATGAACATTTTTTCCAACCGCGTCCTGGATTTGGTCAGAAAACTTCAGTATGAGCCTTAGCATTTCGTATTGTTTTTTACTGGGGCAAAACGTATCAACTTCGTGAAATGCACTTTGCTGAAGGAAATCTTCTCTAATCATTCTTGCACTCTCCAGTAGCCCTCTTTCTCGGGGTGGTAGAGCATCTGGACCAACAAGTTTAACAATTTCTTGAAGTTCAGATTCCTTCTGTAAGAGAGCCATTGCCTTATTTCTAAGTTTTAACCATTCTTCCCCAATTTCCTTTTTCCACCAGCTTTGTATCTCATTAAGATAAAGGGAATAGGATTTTAGCCAGTTGATAGATGGAAAATGCCGTCTGTCAGCAAGATCCGCATCTAGCGCCCAAAAGACTTTTACAATCCGAAGGGTGTTTTGTGCAACAGGTTCTGAGAAATCTCCACCCGGAGGAGAAACTGCACCCATGACAGAAACAGATCCTTCTTTATGTTTTGAACATAAAAGTTTAACCCTTCCTGCCCGCTCATAAAACTCTGCAAGACGTGAGGCAAGATATGCAGGGTATCCTTCTTCACCAGGCATTTCTTCAAGACGACCAGAAATTTCTCTCATTGCCTCTGCAAGTCTAGATGTGCTATCAGCCATTAAAGCAACATCATATCCCATATCTCGGTAATATTCAGCAATTGTGATTCCTGTATACACACTTGCGTCTCTAGCTGCAACTGGCATGTTTGATGTATTTGCTATAAGAACCGTTCGATTCATCAAAGGTTCACCGGTTTTTGGATCTTCAAGTTCAGGAAATTCAAGTAATACATCTGTCATTTCATTTCCACGTTCCCCACAACCAACATAAACAACCACTTGAGCATCACTCCATTTTGCGAGTTGATGAAGCATAACTGTTTTGCCAGTTCCAAAACCACCAGGAATTGCGGCAGTTCCACCTTTTGCTACAGGGAAAAATGTGTCAATGATACGTTGTCCAGTAATCATTGGAAGAGTAGGGTCATATTTTTTTGCAACTGGTCTTGGTTTTCGTACAGGCCAGCGTTGCATCATCTGTAGTTTTACGTCACCACCACCATTTGCAATTATTGCAATATCATCTTCAACAGTATAGTCTCCCTCCTTTTCAATTGTTAAAATCTTACCAGTTATATCTGGTGGAACAATGACTTTATGAGTAATAATTGACGTTTCCTGTACCTCTCCTAGTACATCGCATCCACATATTTTATCACCAGCTTTTGCAGTTGGTTTAAAATGCCATTTCTTTTTTCTATCAATAGCATCGGCTTCAACACCACGTGCAATAAACTCACCGGTTTTTTTTTCAATTGCTGGTAATGGTCTTTGTATACCATCGTAAATATTTGTTAAAAGCCCTGGCCCGAGTTCCACAGATAGAGGCATATTTGTGGAAATGACCTTCTCACCAGGTTTTAGTCCATTTGTATCTTCATAAACTTGTATAATTGCATTATCCTTATTTAACCGAATAATTTCACCAATAAGATTTTCCTCTCCGACTCTTACAACATCATACATTTTTGCTCCTCGCATACCATCTGCTTCTATAACTGGTCCGGAGATACGGATTATTTTACCTTGCTGAATTTTTTTAGACATATATTTTTGCCTCCAATTTTTTTTATTTTTTTATTTCAATTCCGACTGCTTTTTTTATTAAGTGTGAAACAAAGTCCACATGATCCTTCATTCTTCCCTTTTTATCAGGAATTTCTACAATAATTGGGATATTATTTCTGATCCTGAATTCTCTAAGATATTTACCAAGATCTGCTGCTATTTTTTCTGTTAAAAATAAAATCCCAATATCATCTCTTTCTGTTATTTGATTCCAAATATCCAATGTATTTTTTTCTGGAATAAATAACTCATTTATACCTGCAAGCCTCATACCAACAGCTGTATCTTTATCGCAAAAAGCTGCTAATTTCAAATGCTTGCCTCCTTTATAAGTAATGGTTTAATGACATCAGAATTGATATCTTCTCCAATACCCTTTACAATAATTTTTAAGTTTTTTATTTCAAATTCTTTTGAGATAATAAATCTAAAGGTTGGGCCAATAGTTACAAAATTTTGTGTTGAAATGTCTCTTACAAGTTTTAATAAATGCCCATCTAAAGCATTTTCTAAAATCTGTACTGATTTTTCTTTATCATAATCCTCGATTACATTTTTTAAAGCATTGTAATATGAGGTCCCTTCTAAACTTGAGATTATCTGTGGTATAGAATCTGTTTCGGAAATCTCTTTTAATTTCCAAGGTGCAATTTCACGACCTTCCCCGATTATTAATTTCTTTATCGAGTCTGTATCATACCCAAGTTGCTTTGCCCTGAGAACATTTTTAATATTAACAACATCTACAAGATTATTGACAAATCTTTGTTTTGCTTTATCACAATTATATGGAACTTTTACGTTTTTAATTAGTTTGATGATATGTTTATCAATTGCGTTATCAAGTATCATATAATCAGTTTTTTCTTCTGTAAGTAAATCTGTTATATCTTTTTCAAAACCATAGTTGTTCAATATAGCAGATAAGTTTAGTTTTTCTGAATCAATTATTTTTGTTAATGTATCCTTTGTTGCTGGTAAAATTGCCTGATCAAGTATACTTTCATTGATTTTTTTATCATCTAGCTTGTTTTTTAATGCATTTTTTATTAAATATATATCCAATTTTTTTGAATATATATCATAGAAGTCCTTCATTTTTTTTGAACTGTCTTTTTTCATCATTTCAATTGTTTTAATAAAATTTTCATCAAGTGATTTCTGAATATCAAATATGTTTTCCCCAGATATATTGTAATCCTTTGAGGCATTTAAGGTGTCTTTAAATTCATTAACATCCTTGCTGTCAATTATTCGGTTGAGTTCTTTTTCAATGATATAAGGATTTCCTATTGCTTCTAATTTGGCATTTGGATAAACAAATGCAACGTAGGTTGAGAATGGACGTAGGATAGCTGCAAATGTACCAATAATAATTGAACTTACAATTATCCAAAAGGGATAATTATTCGGGTCAAAAACCACTTCTAGCAAATCATTCTACCTCACATGATTATGAAAATAGTAGACTACCTACCTTGATTCTTATCTTATCTTTCTCTCTTTTTAGAATGCCGTCAAAGGTATGATCAAGTATTATTTTTTCATCTGCAGATTTAAGAATAATTCCTCCAGAAGATTCTATAGTTCCGATAACGTTAAGCTTAAGATCTCCAGCAATTTTTTTATCAGCATCTCTAGTAATTAGTATAATGCATTTTCTACCTAGTTTTTCCTGTCCATCTTTTATCAATTTTCTTACAATTCTTTCGTATTTCTCTCCTTTGAGAATGGAAAGTTCGTGATGTGCTTTTGTAAAGCAGTTTTCAATTATTTTTTCTTTTGCATTCATGATTTCTTTTTTTACGTCTTGATTAGCCTTTGAAACTAGAATTTTCTTTAGATTTTCGCTCTGTTGGATACCATTTTTTAATATCTTTTCTGCTTCTGTCTTAGCTTTGTCTTTTGCAGATTCTGTTATTGTTTTTGCGTGTTTTTCTGCTTCTTGTTTAATTTGTTTTACTTCTTTTTCTGTATCTTTTTTAATTTGCTCTAAGATTTTTTCTGCTGACATGTTTCATTCCGCTTTATAATAATCCTAATCCAGTCATTAGAAGTATACCGACAAGTAATCCAAATATAGCTATTGTTTCAGGCATAACAGTATAAATTATCCCTCGCGCTGCAACTTCAGGATTTCTAGCAGTAGCAGCAATAGAAGAACTAGCAACTTGACCTTGATTAGCAGCTGAAATACCAGTAAGTCCTACAACAAGTCCAATTCCAATTGCAGATACTCCAATCATAGGATTTGACAAATCAGCTCCACTACCACCTAATAATCCTGCTCCCATCATTAGTAAGATTGCGGTTAGCAGACCATAGACAGCTTGCGTCATTGGTAAGACTTGAAAGACTAAGCATTTACCAAATAGTTCTGGTTTTTCACCAGTTACGGCCACAGCAGATGATCCTGCCAGCATCAATCCTAAAGCAGAACCTATTCCAGCTATTCCCATTGAAAGTGCACAACCTATTATTATTAATGATTGTGTCTCCCCTTCTACTCCTGCCAATGGTTCTGCAATAGCTGTTCCTGAAGCAATTATTAGTGGCATTACTGCTATTATTAATATTGCTGCGATTCTTTTTATCTTTCTCTCGTTCATTTTTTACCTCCTTTTGTTTACCTTTTTCTATTTTACCTCTTCATTTTTTGTATATTTTCTTTTTATTGAGAAGGGTTCAAATTTTTTCCCTCCTCCTTCATAAAACCTATTGAAAAACTCTACATATTGAAGT
>Ga0209536_100007287_pt1 | contig 16789 bp, 10 predicted proteins | sample DeeMarSeWOR28_12_FD_187461 | JGI IMG/M metagenome (GOLD analysis project Ga0209536, IMG submission 187461) | Marine sediment microbial communities from White Oak River estuary, North Carolina - WOR-2-8_12 (SPAdes) (version 2) | ecosystem: Environmental > Aquatic > Marine > Intertidal zone >... | reverse complement strand
CCTGAGGCAAGCCTTCGGGCGGTCGGGTTTTCCTTTTGGAAAAGAGGCCCACAGGCCCGTCCTTCAGACATTTTCATCCCTTTTGGGGTGCGAAACTTGAGTAAGGATTTTGGGAACGAAAGAAGAGGTCAGGTTTTGGCAATGAATAACAGGATAAAAGGGTAAGAGGTAAGAGAACAAATATGGCATTGATCGTACAAAAATATGGCGGCACCTCGGTTGCCACTATTGAAAGAATAAGAAATGTAGCTAAAAAGGTCCTTGGGTGTTACGAGCAGGGGAATAAGGTGGTCGTCGTGTTATCGGCCATGGCAGGCCAAACCGATGGGCTCATTCAGATGGCTCACGAAATGACTGAGAATCCTGATCCCAGAGAAATGGATGTACTCATGGCCACCGGTGAACAGGTCAGTGTGGCCCTCTTCGCCATAGCCCTCAAATCAATGGGTTACGAGGCACGATCATTTCTCGGGTTTCAAGTGCCGATCCACACGGATCAGATTTACGGAAAAGCCCGGATCAACAACATCGATACGAAATCCATTTTAGAAGAGCTGGATCAGAACAAGATTGTTACTGTGGCCGGCTTTCAGGGGCTGGATGCGGAGGGAAACATAACCACCCTGGGTCGTGGCGGTTCCGATACCACGGCCGTTGCGATCGCCGCTGCCCTCAAGGCCGACGTGTGTGAGATTCTGACCGATGTCAATGGGGTCTACACAACCGATCCCAACATATGCCCCAAGGCCAGAAAGATGGACTACATATCCTATGATGAGATGATTGAACTGGCCAGTCTGGGTGCGAAGGTTTTGGAGATCAGGTCGGTTGAATTTGCCAAAAAATTCAATGTACCCGTGCATGTCAGATCAACTTTTACGGAGGAGAGGGGCACTATGGTCGTCGCAGAAACGAAGGACATGGAAAAGGTCATGGTTTCGGGTGTCGCTTACAATAAGAACGAAGCCAGAATCACGATCGTAAAGGTCCCGGATATGCCGGGAATCGCCGCACAGGTATTTGAACCTGTTTTCAAATCCGGTATCGTGGTGGATATGATCGTCCAAAATACGAGCGAAGATGCCTTTACGGATTTGACGTTTACGGTTCCAAAACCTGAATTTTACAGAACCATGAAGCTGGTGAGCGACGTCGCCCAAAAGATAGGGGCGGAAAAGGTCCTCGGAGATGAGGATATTTCCAAGGTCTCCATCGTGGGTGTGGGTATGAGGACGCACGCAGGTGTAGCCCGGAAAATGTTTAAAACCCTGGCGGATGAACACATTAACATTATGATGATCAGCACGTCGGAGATAAAAATCTCCTGTGTGATAGAAGAAAAATATACGGAATTGGCTGTCCGGGTTCTGCACGAGGCCTTTGGTCTGGAAAATGGTCCCCATGAAGATCAGGAATAAAAGCGCCAGGGTAATTGATAAAAGTTCCCAACCGCGGGTCAGCTCAAAACGTAAACTAAGAGACAGGAGAATCACCAGGCCTACAGCTAAGCCGAAATACTTAAAAATCACAATGCCCTTATTTTCCACCATTGGGAATTATATATCTTGCAAGAGTTGTTGAAGACCTTGGACATAAAGCTGAGGTGTTTGATTTTTTTGCATAAACCAATTTTACGTGGTCATATGAGGAATTAACGATGGTCAGAATGGTTACTTTTTTCTTACTGTGCATCTCTTCCTGCAATTTTGCGGAGGAAAAAAACAACGATGGTGAAATCAGGGGTGTTTGGTTAACAAATGTTGACAGTGAGGTACTTTCAAGTAGAGAAAACATCAGAGATGCGATGCAGTTTCTCGCTGATCATCATTTCAATCTGGTTTGCCCGGTTGTATGGAACAAAGCAAGGACGCTCTATCGAAGTGAACTTATGGACAGTCTGTTTGGAATCACCATTGACTCGCTGTATGGTGATCGCGATCCATTGCAGGAGTTGATTGCAGAGGCTCATCAGCGAGATATTGCTGTTATAGCCTGGTTTGAATTTGGCTTCTCATCCTCATATAACATGAACGGTGGACACATTCTGAAAAAATTTCCTCACTGGGCAGCAAAAGACGAGAAAGGTGATTTGCTGACTAAAAACGGGTTTGAGTGGATGAACGCTTATCACGAAGATGTTCAGGCGTTTATCTGTGGGCTGATAAGGGAAGTTGCCTCACGGTATGCCGTTGACGGTATTCAGGGAGATGACCGCCTGCCGGCTCAACCTTCAGAAGGTGGGTATTCCCCATATACGATAAGTCTTTATAAAAAGGAGCATCAAGGTATTTCACCGCCCAAAAATCATCTTGATCGGCAATGGTTGAAATGGCGGTCCGGAAAATTGAACAAACTCGCCGGAGATATATACGATCTGGTAAAAAATATCGATAAAGATATTCTGGTCACCTGGGCACCAAGCATATATCCCTGGGCTTATGAGGAGTATTTGCAGGAATGGCCCGTGTGGGTGAAAGAACAACATGCAGATCTGGTAATCCCGCAGCATTACCGCTATTCGATAGAAGAGTACCGGGAGACGCTTGACAGTCAACTTAGAGTTATGGTTGAATTCAATTTAGATAAGGCAATTTTTTATCCTGGCATTTTACTCAATATTGCTGATTATTTAATACCGGAAGACTACCTCTATGAAGCGATATCATATAATCGCCAAATGGGGATTAATGGAGAAATCTTTTTCTTCTTTGAGGGTTTGCGAAAGGAAGAAGGTAAACTGGCCAGATTCCTGAAAGATAACTTTTATCAAAAGAGAGCGACGCTTCCATTTATTCCCCGCTATCAAAAATTAAACGCTGCGAACCAGAACTAATGAAAAATGATTTTCATTAATAAATAAATAGTCGTTGAAGGCGCAAAAATTTATATAATAGTGGTTGTCAAGTGACCTGTTTTTTAATTATATTTCTCATATAATTTAGTTAGTTAACCTTATAAACAAACACGGAAATTTACCGTGAATGCTATATTAGTTAGGATTTGTTCTATTTCTTGTTTTCTTCTTTTACTACAGGTAAAAGTTTCTGCCCAACCTACCGGTAAAATTGCCGGAACCGTTTATGATATAAAAACCAATGAACCACTGCCGGGTGTGAACGTGCTGGTCAGTAACCAACCGATTGGTGCGTCGACGGATCTGAGAGGTGAATATGTTATTCTTAATGTCCCGCCCGGTGAACATGTTCTTGAATTTTCTTTTATTGGTTATCAATCTTATATCGTTAATAACGTAATGGTAAATATCGATAGAACCACTGTTATTGATGCACAGATGAGTGAATCGATTATCGAACTCGATGATGTTGTCGTTGTTACTGCTGAAAGACCGATCGTGGAGAGGGATAAAACAAGCAGTTCGATTCATCTTGATGCGGAAGAAATCGTCGCTCTACCTGTTGAAGGTTTGAGAAATGTCCTCGAGCTGGGTCCGGGCATTAACCGTAATGCCGATGGTACACTCAGTGTACGCGGCGGTGGCGCTTATGAAATAAACTACACCGTCAACGGTATAAAAAATCTGAATACAAATACAGGGGTACCTGCTTACGGAACCGGTACAAAATCTGATAATAACTGGAAGTATGATCTGAATCCACTGGCCATTGCACAGATGGAAGTGATCACCGGTGGCTTTAATGCAGAGTATGGAAATGCACAATCCGGTGTCGTAAAGGTTGTCACCAAAGAAGGTGGTGAGAAATTCTCCGGAGGATTTATATTCGAATACAGACCGCCTGGTCAGTACCACTGGGGAGACTATTTGTATTCTAAAAATCAACCAGAATGGCAACAGTGGGGCAGTCAGGAATCCTGGTATGATGCTTATCGTGACAGTAGTGGAAATTTAACCCCGGAATTAGCAGAGCTGGCAGAGATTAATTATAATCTTTGGATTACAAATCATACGCCGTCTGAGGACAATATTCTCGGTGTTTATGATTACACAAAAGATCCCTATACACGTTATTTATTTAGTTTTGGTGGTCCTTTGGGTAATATTGGATCGAATTTTAGCTTTTACTTATCGGGGGAACTCAAAAATAATCCAACCCGTCTGCCGACAAGAGAGCAAATTCAGAAATTGCAAAATTATTCTCTTGTTTTATCCTTTAGACCAAGTGCTGATCATCATTTTAAGCTGACAAATCTCTATCAGTTTTATCGATCCGGTATGGGATCAGGTTCTGATGATGTGCGCTGGGCCGGCCTCTGGGGATCATATGGTGCTCGAAGAAAATATACGCTAATTTATGACTCCCCCCGTGAAGAGAGTGTGTTCGCCCAAAATTTGACATATAAATATATTTTTTCGGCTCGCTCATTCCTTGAAACATCTTTCACGCATCAACATGAAATTCTCTATGCACTTCAAACGCCAACACCGGGAACCGATCGGGATAAACAATTACATCCGGATCCGGCTGACCGATTGTTAGAAGATACAGGTGTTTGGCTAAAAGGATCTTCAAAGGAGTACCGAACCTATTACACCTGGTCCAGTTTATACAATCAGGCATCGGAAACCGATTTTTACGAGCTTCGCTCTAATTTTTCATCTCAGTTAACGAATACAAATTTATTGAAAATGGGTTTTGAGGGATGGTTGATGGATCAGGATTACAATGCGTCCTCCTCACTGGCAGTTTCCGCTTATATTTGGCGCACGGGATTTGCAACCAATTATAAGGCGCAAACCTGGTATGCTGCCGGTTATATTCAGGATAAGATTGAATTTGGTGGCATGGTGGCAAACCTTGGCGTCAGAGTGGATGGTTATAATTTTGGAGTCGACACACCTATCGATGAACAGGATTTTTTCTATCCGGCAGAAGGATTATCCGATCCGGGGAACCCGGGCACAGAAAAATCGAAAACATTCTGGTCTGCTTCACCGCGGGTCGGAATTTCATTTCCAATAGGTGAAAAAACGGCTTTCCGCGCCCAGTACGGTCATTTCCGTTCGATGCCCACGATTAATCAGGCACTAGATAATCAAACCTTTAGAGGTTGGAATAGTTACGGTAATCCGAATCTTAAGCCGAAATTAAGTGTCAATTACGAAATAGGTATTCAGCAGAATCTATGGAACTCACATCAACTGGATATTGTCACGTATTATAATGATCTCAAAGATCAGATATATGTGGTGTATATCAAAAGCGCTACCGGCAGTCAAAGTCGAGCCGGGGATTTAAACAGCACCTACTTAACCTATCGCAATAATGGTTATGGTAACTCGAGAGGAATTGAAGTGGTCTTTAGAAATGTAGGGCGTTCAAATTGGCGCTATATGCTTTCATATACACTCAACCAGACCAGCATGGGTTACCATGGTACCTATTTGATCGATCCACAGATCCCGGAAAATTTGGATCGTTATATCTACAGTGGAAATGATTTTCTCGGACCGGAAGACCGCACACATCGTTTCAATGGATCTCTAACCTATTCTATTCCTGAAGGTGCGGGATTTGATATCTTTGGGTTTTATCCCTTTTCAAATATGAATATGAGTCTCATCTACCGAGTGGCCAGCGGGTTGCCTTATTATTATTCACCAGAATTTGAGGCCAGTTTTACAGTTGAGTCAAACCGTCGTTACCCGATTGAATCGACGACGGATCTTCGCCTAGAGAAAAATATCCGACTGGGTACATTCAATATTATGCTTGGTCTGCGGATATTGAATGTATTTGATAATAAACATTTTACCCCGATCAGTAATGGTGAAGAACTGGAAAGATGGGTGCTGCGCGGTGTGAGCTATATGCATCGTGATTACAACTTGCAGCGCGAAGAAATATATCGACCGGGAACAGTATATAATTATTTTCAAACCTATAAAAATATCCCAAGGCAGATATTTGTCAGTTTTGGTCTGACGTTTTAATGATTTAAATGAAATGTATTTAACTGTAAAAATATTACTTATGAGAATTAAACATGGTGTGTATCCGTTGGTACTGCTTTGTCTCTTTTTGTTAATGATTGCAGCCGACAGCACTGATAGCGTAAGAGCGCAATCGTTAGAGAATAAGGATATTGTGTTATTCAACAGAGGGAGATTGTGGCATCTTTTTCACTATGGTCAGGAATGTATGCCGATGTCTGACTGGCAACGAATGGGTATCGGTCTTGACTGGCCCGGGTTCGATCCCGGAAGTGAGTATGTTCCAAATATCGGGGGCAGCAACAGTTATTTGGTTTCAGGCGGATTTTTCATTACATCACTGAATGATACGGGGGCGGTTCAGGGGTGGGATAATTTTGCCACAAACGGCATGGCTGATAAGGGATGGCAAGGTGATTTCAACCGTTATCTGGTAAAATATCATCAAAAAAGGTGGAGTAAAGGGGAAAATTATTGGCTGGCGACTGATCCCTTTGAGGCAGAGGAGGTGATGGATTCCTATATCGAGTTCAATGGTGCCTGGTATCAACCATGGGATAATCAACCGATCCGGGTTGGGATAAAGCGGACAGCCCGGCAGTGGTCGGGATCACGTACTGATGAAGATTATATTATTATTGAATATACGTTTAGAAATACGCAAAGAAGAGATCCCCTGGAAGGTTTATATATACTTTTTACCTATGCTTTGTCCCCGAATAATCGCGGTTGGAGTATGACCTTCCCAAATCTTCCTCCCGGGGCACGCAATACCCAAAGTATCTATAATGAAGATGAGCGACTCTTGCTTGCCTGGGCAGGGGATTTTAAAGACACGCCGAACGAGGACGAATCGTTTGATTATTACCGGTATTTGCGCTATAATCCGCTCACCGACCGGACTGAAGAAGATCCTGAATTTATTGCCCCTGGCAAAATGGGGATAAAATTTTTATATATATCTCCTGACAGTACAGGAATCGAAAACCATATCAATCAATTTGTTTGGTCTGCCGCTGCTCCCACCCAGGACCATTCAGGACCATTTCTCGGTGTCGCCGGATTGGATAATAAATACAGAGCAATGGCAAATCCCCTCCTTCTGTCAGAAGCCTTTACGGATGAAAATGATCCCCGAATGGCCAGCGGCCGGCTTTATGCCAATTTTTCATTAGGACCTTTCAATATCCCGCGGCGAGATTCAATTAAAGTTGTTATCGCTGAATTTGTCGGAGGAATTTCCTATCGCGAAGCAACACAAAAAGATATGACCATCGAAAAGGTTCGTACCTCAGCAGATTCTGCTATTGCTTATTTAAATGAACGGATCCAGTTTGTTTATGATCAAAATTATATTGTGCCGATGCCACCTCCCCCTCCAAAATTTGATATATCAAGTTATAACCTGGAAAATAACATTGCCAATTTGATAGCCTTTGGCAATGAATCAGAAAATATTCCGGATCCACATCAGGGTATTCCCGATCTGGCGGGATATCGTATTTACCGGTCATGGAACTTGCCATTCGGACCCTGGGAGATGATCGCTGATATTAAAAAAGGGGATCCTGCCTTTTATGATAGTGATTCATCACTATACCGCTTTATAGATACTGGTGTTGCCCTCGGTTATGATTATTATTATTCACTTACTGCATATGATTCAGGACACACCAGCTGGGCGATTGATCCTGCCGTCACTGTTCCGCCACTTGAATCTTCCTTATTTGCCGGTATTCAGTCTGAACCATTTACATCAACGTTATCTCCAACCATCCAAACAGTCAGCCGGGTTGCGGTCGTTCCCAATCCTTTTTACCGGCAATCGGGATTGCCGAAACTGGGCAGTGAAAACAGAATTCAATTCGTAAATCTACCGGAGAAATGTACGATCAGGATTTTTACGATCAGAGGAGATCTGGTAAAAACGATTTATCATAACAACACAGAGACAGGCGTTGCTTATTGGAATCAAATTAGTGAAAACGGACAGTTTGTGAAGAGTGGTATGTACTTTTACCATATTGAAAATCCCCAGGGTGAAGTCAATCGCGGGAAATTCGCGATTATCAAGTGAGAATTTATCATGAAGCGTTATTTAATTTTTATACTTCCGTGTCTTCTTTTTAAGACACTTTTTGCCAGTGAATTCAGTAAGGTTGGGACAACCGGTTTTGTCTTCCTGCAAATTCCGGTCACCGCCCGTTATGCTGCACTGGGGGAAACCGGGATCACCCTGCCGGACTTGCAATCTGAGGGAATATTTGTCAATCCGGCATTAATCGCTCTTACTGAGAGGAAAATTCTGGTCAATCTAAGTTATGCAGATTGGTATGTAGAAACGTCCCATCAGGCAATAGGTATTAGTTACAATCTCGGAACTCTTGGTACTATCGGTGTGAATGGTCTTTATTTTAATTTTGGTGATATTCAAAAAACAAGAAATCCTTTTCCGACAGAGACAGGTTCATATATAGACCTGGGCAGCTATTCAGCTGCCGGGATGGCCTTCGGATTGAGTTTCGCACGTCTGCTTACCGATCAGTTCTCTCTTGGTACAACGGTAAAATACGTTCGGGAAGAAATTGATCAATATCATGCGGATAACATTATTGTAGACATTGGTTTTTTGTTTTATACAGGTTTTCAAAGTCTGCGCGTGGGTGCTTTTTTACAAAATTTTGGTTTGGATGCAAAATATGTTGAGCAAAAATTCAAGATGCCGCAACAGATGAAATTAGGGATCTCTGCAGAAATCTGGGGATCGTTACAAGATGATAATCATTTGACAGTCCTCGCCGAAGTAGCTCATCCCAATGATATAAATGAACACATACAGTTTGGCATGGAAAGTGTTTTTTTTAGCAGTCTGATCTTGCGCGCCGGATATAAATTTGGTTACGATGCAGAAAATCTGACCCTTGGTTTGGGGTTGCGATTTGATTTTCAAGGTAATCTTGTTCGCTTTGATGCAGCATATATGAATCATGAATATCTGGAATCAACGCTTCGCTATACGCTGGTATTGGAATTCTAATGAAGACATGCGGCAGAAATATAAAGTGCATTTGCTTGCTTCTTTTGGCCTTACTCCCGTCAGCCCGTGGGCAAGAATTGCCACTTGAACTTCAATTAGCTGTCTCACATTCAAATCCTTTTGATACCAGGAATAGTGATGCATACAGCGGATTTGCTTTTCCCTATTTTGGGCTTCCCGATAGTGTAAACGGAGGATTCGGCGTTAGTGGTATGTTTCGTTATAAACTAAGCGATCACTTAAATGTTCTATTCGATCTGGGTTATGACTATACTTATCTATATCAGGATGATGTTCTCGATGAATGGGAATGGAGGTATTGGGAGGATACCTATATCGAATTTATTCCCGGTTTAACTGTTGAAGATGTGAACCGCACACTCCGCTATAATGCCGAATCGGATACAACCCAGTTCTCTGCAATTTTTATTCCGACCCAGCGATTACGTGAACTTAAGATCTCAGTCGGCGGAGGATTTCGACTTCAGATTATGGAACGCCTCTCTATGAATATCGATATTAAGTTTGGGGCCAGTCTATTTTCGCGTGAATTACGTATGGATGAAAAATGGATTAAGCGATTTAAACTCGATCCTGAAAATCCAGAGAAATACGACTATGAATATAAATTCGACCTGCTTCACTTTGCACCTTCAAAAACCGGAACCCGATTTTATCTTGCTCCTTCTGCTGGAATACAATATGATTTGGGAAATACCTTGGCCCTGGGATTTGACTTTATTTATGTGCAATATTTAAACAGGTCTCAAATAGGTTGGCTGGAGGATATATTTAGAATTTCCCCAGACAGTCATAAATGGTTTCCTCTTATTTCAAAGTATCAACTGCAGATTGGTCTGATTTTTAAATACTGAGGTGTTGAATAATGCGAGGCGCATTATCTATGAAAAATATATATTTGGTCATTTTTTTAATGAGTATTTTGATCGATAGCTCTCTTGCTCAAAGTAAGAGCAAGATTGGACTTGCCGCTTATGTGACCTATAGTAGCCCGGTGGCCGGCTTATCCGAATGGTTTGAGCCAGCCTTGAACTATGGTGCAGGTATTGGTGGCAATTATAATGACGATTGGTATTTTGAGGGACTTATTGACTATTGTCAATTTGAAGAGGAATATCAGAACAGTCAGGCTACCGGCAGAGTCGATCTCTTTTTGCAGCATCTCGGCTTTATTTTTAACACGAAATATCGTTTTGCATCCCTGGGAGTCCTGATTCCATATCTGAATTTTGGTATTGGGCTTTATTACTGGAAAGGTAGCCGTGGCGCGATAGAACCGGATGACAGTATTGAGCCTCCTATTCCCTATATTGAACAACTCATATTAGAGGAATGGAACTTCGGTTTTCGGACAGGTTTGGGTGTCGAACTGCAGTTTTCAGATCATATAGCGCTGGATCTATGCGGATATTATCGTTTTATAGTCGGAGAACTCTGGCCGACACTGCAACCACATGTGGAATTAGAAAATGTATCCGGTTTTCAGACGATTAATCTGGAAATGATGATAAGATATTATTTTTAATTAAATTCATACTATCAATTTATTGGATAGGGGAGAAGATATGTCAAAAAAGATAGCCTTATGTTTCTTTCTAAGTGGTGTGTTTTACACATTGTTTGCCCAATATCCGGTTAATTGGATTAATTATGATTACATTAATCCTGCCAGTGATGTTACAAGAAGCGCCGTCTATAATCCTCATACAGACCATGTTTTGGTCGCGACCCGTATATTTGATGAAGACATTATTATTTTAGATGCGGCCACCGGTGATTCTATCGGTTCATTGTCTATGGAGGGAATTGATAAAACTGGTAACACATATCATATCAATACACTCGCCATAGCAGATGACGGTACGATTTATCTCTCTAATTTAATTTCACAAGTCTATACGCCAGGTGGAACATTCAAGGTGTATCGGTATGATAACGAAGATGCTGATCCGGTTCTCGTCTTAGATGATGCTTTAGATGATCGACGCTATGGTGATGCTCTTGCCGCCGTTGGATCGGGTACGGATAAATATATTTATTCTTCGGGCAGCGGTCCGGGAGAAGCCCATGATCATCTGGTTGTCCTCCGTGATGAAGGGGGTGATCAATTGATTGTTGATTCTTATTTGACCGTCCCTCAACCGGGAAATGCCAAGCATGGAATCTCGATTGCCAAAGTCGGTGGAAATATCTGGATTAATGGTGTTGAAACGGGTGCACCGCCACCGAGTGTCATAACAAATGACGGATCATTTATTGCTGCCTGTCCTGATACAATTTTATCTGCCGGAGGAACCTCGAGCATCGTATATAATAAATTTGGCCAGCATCAGATGATAACCGTAATAAATGCCCATTATACACATACAATTAAATCCGCTCGCGTTTTTGAAAATGAACTCGGTTCGATAACCTTTGGCTATATGGGATTTGACTATTTTAACTTTCCAGGAGATACAGCAGCTCTGTATCATAATACAGGGCCAATTTACAACCAAAATTGCTCAGGCACATTAAGTTACGATTCAAGACGTCATAGTTTAATCACTGTGATGGGTGTCAATAGCATTTCTTCGGTAAGCCTTGATCAGATCTTCAAAGCTTCCACACCACGGGATAGTATATACTCAGTGAGTATTGACGGGATCAATGACTTTTACCCAACGGATCATGTCGGAATGAGCAATAATCGCGATATGTATCTTACATGGGATGCAGGTAAGGTGTTTATTGGCGTAACCGGTCAGGTCTTGATAGATCCGACCGAGACCAATCGACTATATGTGGTTTTTGATTTCGATCCTGAAGGAGAAAATGGTTCCAATACCCCTCCGGAGAATGCCGGTGGTGTCGGCAGCTATCCAGTGAATGCCGATGTGGTTATTATGGTTGAATCCTGGAATCAAGCTGATTATATGATCGGAGCGATTTACAAATGGAATGGAAGTTCATGGAGTAGTTCTGAGTACGATGGTGATATTGCTGCACAGGGCGTCCTCGCTTATGCAGATGAAGGAGAAGAAAGGTTGGCTGAGGTGGCTGCTGTACGAAATGAACCGGGAATCGGCACCGATTTTACATCTCTAAATTTACTTGTCTATGTCGCCGAGCAAGGTACTTCCGGTGAGGTTCTCGCCGCATTCCCCGATGGTAATGCGGTTGGAAACGGTGTCTCTTTTACCCAGTATTTTTATATGGATTCGCTGGCTTCCGGTCTTTTTCCGACCGATCCCGACCATGTTCAGATTAAAGGGCAGGCCACTGCGATTGATCAACAACGAGTCATCAAGCCAGAAGATTTGCGTTTGGATGCAAATTTTCCAAATCCATTTAATCCCTCAACAACAATTCGCTATCATCTGCCTAAAGCAGCAACGATCAAACTGGAATTGTATGATGTCAGCGGACGATTGGTTGATGTTTTAATGGAAAAAAGGCAAAAGGCCGGCAGCTATGATTATAAGTTTACAGCTAACCAATTAAGCAGTGGTGTCTATTTCTATAAGTTGGTGGCTAATGAGCAAACAATTCGTGTCAGAAAAATGGTCTTGCTTAAATGATGAATTACCTAAAATTATTATTAATCCTTCTTGTATATTTTCCGGTCAGTCTCGATGCTGCGGAGAAGGAAGTGCGTGGGGCCTGGTTCGCCTGGGCTGGATCGGATATTCCTAGCCGGGAGAACATTATTATGACAATGGAACAATTGGCTGCTGCAAATTTTAATGTAGTTTATGTCGATGTCTGGCGGTTTGGATATCCCTATTTCCGCAGTGAGGTTTTTTACAATCATACAGGCCTATATACGGATCCATCACTAAATCCAGGACGTGATGTGCTCCAGGAGGTTATTACCGAAGGACATCGTGTCGGTTTGGAAGTGGATGCCTGGTTTGAGGCAGGATTTTCTGCCTGTACAGGTAGTAATGATGACCTCTATACTGCCCATCCCGGCTGGTTTGCAAAAAAACAAGACGGATCCGTCATTTTTACCAGTAACGGCGGCATAGAGTATAAATGGTTGAGTCATTGTAACCAAAATGCTCAACAATTCCTCATTGATCTTACTCAGGAAGTGGTTGAAAAATATGATATTGATGGGATTGAGTTTGACAGGGTTCGCTATCCGGAGTTGAATTGCGGATATGATTCGGCTACGATTGAATTATATCAATCAGAGAATGGCGGGCAAGATCCTCCCACAAATTATAATGATGCCGGGTGGATCCGCTGGCGGGCGGATAAACTGACTGAATTTGTTGCAACTCTTTATGACTCGATAAAAGCACTGAATCAGAATGTCATGATGAGTAACGCTCCCTTACCATGGGGATATGAACAATTCTGTCAAGACTATCCGCCCTGGATCGATAATGGTTATCTGGACCATATGGCCACCCAGATGTACTACACAAGTGATGACGTATATACCTGGCGACTTGATTTGGAGATGCAGAAAATTGACCCAACAAGTTTGCTGTATTTATATCCTGGCATCTCAACAGTAGCAAATTCAGATGTAACACCGGCGGCCGAACTGATTAAAATGATTGAAACCACCCGTAGTCGTGGTTTAGAGGGAAATGTGATCTGGTATACGCGTAATCTGCTTGAATTTGATGAGGAATATTTAGCGGCATTGAGTGCGGATGTTTATAAAGAAAAAGTCGATCTGCCTTATAGAGAGGAGACCTGGCGACCGGCTGCTTTGATAATCAATGAAACCGATTCTACTGTAGAGAAATCAGGGAACTGGTACTCTTCGGCAGCGGAAGGATTTGAGAACGGTATATTCATAAATGATGATGGTGAAAAGGCAAATCTTGACTATTACATTCATGTCCCATTCGCAGCCTGGTTTGATGTATTTGTTTACAACGTGACCGGACCACTCGCCTCTAAACAGGCAACATACGTATTATATTCACAATCAGACTCCAGTGAAATCATTGTTGATCAGACTAACACCTATAATGCCGGGTGGTTTAGATTGGGTTCTGCCTTTATAAATGCCGGGGAACAATATATTGTCAAATTATCAAATCGGAATGCGACTGCAGGAGAGAGGTTGACTGCCGATGCCGTCATGATGCAAATAAACCGTAAATTATCACCGGACGTGATTGTAACCTCAAGTAGGAACCGGGCCGGGTATCGACAATCGATTGGTGTAGCCGACGATTTTTCTCTGAGGATCTATCCGAATCCATTTAATCATCAAACGGTATTTAAAATAGATTTGACTAATCCCTCGGCGATCAGAATTAAAATTTACAACATGCTCGGACAGAAAATAGAAGAACTCTCCGAAAATAAACTGGTTGCCGGAGAACGCAGTATTTTCTGGTCCGCAGGTGAAATCTCCAGTGGTATCTATTTTTATCTGATAGAGGCTGGATCAGTCATTAAAACAGGCAAAGTCGTATTGCTTAAGTAGGGTCCTACTGTGCATTCGCAATCATTTCCCTCGTCATGCTTCCCGGAAGATCATCATGGTATGATCGGCAATATTGCTTATTGTTTGGAATAACGTATGAGAAAATTTTTTTTTATTTCATTTATAATTTTGTGGAACAGTGCCTTTAGTTGCTCAGATAAGGAAAAACCAGTCCTGCTCACTAAATTGAAAGCTGATCGAACAATTGCCGATAACCGATCATTCTTTAAAACAGATCTTATAAAGAACAAAATAGAAAAAACCGTTCAAATTCTACCTGACCAATCAACAGAAAAAAGATGGCTTGGTTCTTTTTGGGCAATGAGTCTGCTCAGGTACCGATCAGCTGCAACTGATCAGGCAATCCGGATGGCTCTTGATAAATTTGAATCGTACTCCTTGTCCTTTCAAAGGGCTCTCCTCGAAGTGATCATAACTTTGTATCCGAATGAATTCGTGCCGCAAATCCAACACGTATTGTTAAAAGTCAAGAATCCCAAACTATATGCCATGTGTATCCATTATCTGACAAAAAACCTGCAGGACAGTTCCGAATCATTTCTTTCTCATATGACTGAAAATTTTAGCGACTGGCGGCAAAATCCGATTTTACAGATGCTCCATCTTGGCCTGAAAAGAAATAAGATGAACGATATACCGTCTCTTCGGGAGCTACTCAGTCACCCGTTTCCTGATAACGCTGTCGTTCTCTTCAGTCTTCAGCGTGCTGACCGGCGTTTTCCTGGAATCGTGATCATCAGAAATCGAGATGGGACATTTCTACGACATCAATCTGGAGAGCTTTTTTACATTCAACAACTGACATTATCTTCATCAAATATGCCTGGTTACCTTACGAATGGAAATTCTCCCCAGGGAATTTATTCAATGCAGGGAAGTGACAAGTCAGAAAATGTCTTTATCGGACCTACACCAAATTTACAACTTGTTATACCTTTTGAAGTACCCCCCTCGCATTATTTTCATTCTCGTGAATATAAAATACTTGAATGGGATATAGAGATCTACGAACGACTTCTTCCTGAGGGTTGGAAAAACTACATGCCATTTTATGAAACCTATTTTGCAGGGCAGGCAGGAAGAAGCGAAATTATCGCACATGGCACAACGATTAATCCGGATTATTATTTATCTGAGGTATTTTATCCTTTAACCCCCTCCCAAGGTTGTCTTACAGCACTAGAAAGATGGGATCCAAATACAGGCAGGTGTCTGCGGAGTGACCAGGTTTCATTGATAAACGCTCTCATAGATATCCAGGGTTTGTTTGGATACCTTGTCGTTGTTGAAATAAACGATGAAAAACGTCAAGTCGAAATTGAAGATGTGAACCAACTCATTTTTCAGAATTAAAAATGAACTTAATCCTGATGTTTTAATATCCTTACTAATCGCACTTAAGAATTGGTTTACGATACAGTAATAAGAAAAAAATGACAAAATGAAATTAATAATCGAAAGTGAAAAGCAAAAATGTGCAAGAATTTAGAAAGAAAACACCATTTAATTTTTGTTTTTGTACTTATTATCACCTTAATTCAATCCATTAGGGGAGATGATATTCTGTGGACTGTTGATACGACTGTTGCACTTCCTGATGGCGTCAGCCTTTATAAAGGCAACAGAAATACACCCCTCTTACAACTATTTTATCTTGACGTCGATCTCAATAAATCCGAACTGGCTTTGCGTCCTTATTTAAGTGGCGTGAACATGATAGTGCCGACGTTTACTGAAGAAGTTGGCGCCTATGTTGCCATTAACGGTGGTTTTTTCGGCGGCAATACTTCGTATTCAACAGTCGTTATCCCGGGCGAAATACAAGCGATAAACGTAACTGCTGTTACGCGAAATAATTCCTCTTATCCTATTATTAGAAGTCTTTTCAGCATGGATACATTAAAGAGCCTATCCGTGGATTGGATCTACCACTTTAATCAGACAGTAGAAGGACTTTATCGGTTCGAACAACCTCTTCCCTATATTAACAATGATCCGAATCCCTTACCGGCCCCTCAGATACAGGATGGAGTTCCATATACGACAATATTAACCGGGATAGGCGGTGCTCCCACTCTTGTTAAAAATGGTCAGGTGAACATCACGTATGATGAGGAGATCATGTGGGATTCTGGAGTAGGATACGATAATAGCGATCCTCGCACGGCTGTCGGATATACAACTGAGAATCATGTTATCATGCTGGTTGCTGATGGTCGTCAACCATCAATCAGTGACGGTGTGGGCCTCCCCGAACTAGCGCAAATTATGATCGACCTGGGTTGTGTGGAAGCAATGAATCTCGATGGTGGCGGTTCAACCCAAATGGCCCTACCTGGATCCTATATAAACTCACCGTCAG
>Ga0209536_100007286_pt1 | contig 16793 bp, 5 predicted proteins | sample DeeMarSeWOR28_12_FD_187461 | JGI IMG/M metagenome (GOLD analysis project Ga0209536, IMG submission 187461) | Marine sediment microbial communities from White Oak River estuary, North Carolina - WOR-2-8_12 (SPAdes) (version 2) | ecosystem: Environmental > Aquatic > Marine > Intertidal zone >... | reverse complement strand
TAGACTATCTCTTTGTAAAGTATTTAGAAAGAAACTATAGTGCAGTCCATGCTTCTCTTTTACTATTTGGGATAATTGAAGAGGAGGAAATCGAAAACACAGATAATACATTCAAAACTGACTATTTAAAGCGTGTAGTTCATTGGGGGAAAATAACTTCCTTTTTATCAGACCCGATAAGTTCTATTAAGGACACCTTCATTTCTGATGCACAGATTCATTTTGATAAGCTCTTATATTTATTAAATGAGTTAGGAAATGCGATTGGTCTACGAACAGAAATCAGCCATCCGGAAATTGATTGCTTAGACGTTTTTAATAATGGAAATGATCTGACAATATTACCTGATTATGAAGATTTAAGTACTCTAATATTTCCAATTTACGAATCAGAAACCACACAATTGATAATAGAGGTATACCCAATTATTGAAACTGGGACTGGAAAATATGAAGGAATTGGCTTAGGTATCAGTCTCGGTGGTGAGATAGAAATAGCGATTAATAATTTATTAAAACTTCTTTTAAAATTGAGCGGTAATCTTCAAAATAGTCTTGGTTTTACTCTCGATCCAGCGGGTAATTTCGAATTCATTAATAATCTTTATTCAAATCCACAAAATTTCTTAGCAAATGCTCAGTTTGTACTGAAAATTATCCTAGTAGCAGGTAATTCGGATGATAAGTTATTATCATTGGGAAGTGAGGATGGGAGCAGATTTGAAATAGGAAAATGGAAATTGAGTTTTGGTATAGAAAAGACAGATTATACTAATCTTTTTATTGAAACAGAGGTTTCAGGTGGAAAAATCACACTGGTTCCCACAGAGGCAGATGGTTTTGTATCGCGATTGCTCCCTCAGGGTGGTTTAGAATCAAATTTTGACCTAGGTCTAGGATTTTCGTCTAGACATGGATTATATTTCCGTGGGAGTGGCGGCTTAGAAATAAAAATTCCAACCCATGTTAAATTGGGGCCAATTGAATTTCAGGCTCTAACAATCGCTCTAAAGATTTCAAGTGGTGAAATTCCTGTCACCGCAGGCGCAACTATCAAGGCCAATCTAGGTCCGCTCAAGGCGACAGTTGAGAATATGGGGATACGGGCGACCTTCTCATTTCCCGATAATAATGATGGTAATCTCGGGCCGGTGGATCTGGCTCTGGGCTTTAAACCACCAAATGGCGTCGGTCTGGCCATTGACGCCGGTGTGATTAAGGGCGGCGGCTATCTCTTTTTTGACTTCGATCGGGAAGAATACGCCGGAGCGCTTGAACTTACCGCCGTTGACTTTTTATCTCTTAAAGCCATTGGACTCATTACAACCAAAATGCCGGATGGTTCCAAAGGTTTCTCCTTAATTATTATCATAACGGCAGAATTTACCGTTCAACTGGGTTATGGCTTCGTGTTTCTCGGCGCCGGCGGTTTGTTAGGGCTAAATCGTACTATGAAGCTCCAGCCTTTGGCTGAAGGCGTTCGCAGCGGCGCTACGGCTAACATAATGTTTCCGACTAATATTGTGGAAAATGCGCCCCGAATCATCAGCGATATCCGCATATTTTTCCCAGTGGAGAAAGATAAATTTCTGATCGGCCCCATGGTTAAACTGGGCTGGGGCACCCCAACCTTAATCAGTATATCACTGGGAATTATTATAGAGATCCGTACCAAAAATGGCGTTGGAATTGAACGTATCGCTATCCTGGGGGTGCTGAAATGTATTTTACCTGATGAAGAAGCAGCACTAATTGTTCTCCAGGTGAATTTCATCGGGGCGATTGATTTTGAGAAGAAAGTAGCATTCTTTTTTGCCTCCATGTTCGAATCCAGGATTCTTTTCATAACCATCGAGGGGGAGATGGGTGTCCTGGTTGCCTGGGGTGCAGATGCGAACTTCTTGGTAAGTGTGGGAGGATTCCATCCCCGTTTTAGCCCCCCTCCTTTGCCTTTCCCGGTGCCTAAGCGTGTTTCACTGAATATCCTGAATAAATCCTGGGGAAAAATCAGAGTTGAAGGCTATTTTGCCGTTACCACCAATACCGCACAGTTCGGAGCCAAGGTGGAATTATACTTTGGTCTAAGTTCATGTAGAATTGAAGGGCATGTTGCTTTTGATGCTCTATTTCAGTTCAATCCCTTCTACTTTATCATTGAGATATCCGGCAAAGTTTCTCTTAAAGTATTTGGCTGCGGTCTATTCTCCGTCAGCCTGAAATTTACGCTTGAAGGACCTACTCCCTGGCATGCCAAAGGTTATGGCAAAATTAAAATTCTATTCTTCAGTTTCAAAGCACGTTTTGACAAGACTTGGGGTTCAAGTCAGAACACTTCACTACCACCGATTAAGGTACTGCAGATACTTAAAAAAGAATTCACAAATCTTCATAATTGGCAGGCTATCGTTCCGGATGCCAATAACTTGCTAGTTTCGCTCCGCAAGCCAGAAGTTTCTGCCGCTGCTTCAGAGATTACTCTTCATCCGCTCGGCTGTCTCAGAATAAGTCAGCGGGCAGTTCCACTGAAAATAAAACTCGATAAAATTGGTAGTCAAAAACCTGAGGATGCCAATATATTTGAGGTTGAAGTAAGCGGCGATCTAACTAAAAAACAGGACTACAAGGAATCATTTGCACGGGCTCAGTTCCAGAATTTAAAAGACAGCAAGAAACTAAGCAGCCCTGCCTATGAAAAAGAAGTTGGTGGACTCGAGCTCATCGCCACTGGAAAGCAATTTCGCTTTGGTCGTATAGCCATCCGGCATGTACGCTACGAATTGGTCACTATTGATACTGCCTTTAAACGGTTCAAATTGAAATTTTTCAGTTGGATGCAGGTTCTGTTCGGTCATTTTTTGAAGAATAACGCCGCTTCACTCTCCTCGCTTTCTTTCCACACTAAACAGGAATTGCAGCCATTTGTTGATAAGATTGATGTGCTACCGGATGGTTATGCAGTAGCATTTAATAAGGACAACAAACCATATACAGCTCAATCAACTGTATTTTCCAGCCAGGCGAGTGCGGAAGCATTCATGGCTGAAGAGATAAGCAAAAAATCCCAGATGACGGATGCTTTGCATGTTATCCCTTGTAGCGAGGTTAATCAAGCAGCATGAGCAAGACACTATCAACTTATACGTTTTTACCCTGGTTGCGTCAGGGTATATCCAATCAGATTCAGGCGGCCGACAATGATCCCGCTACTAAGCTGAATGCCCCCATTAATGTAAAGCTCAAGATCGTAGGGAAAGGGCTAGCCGAAAATCCTATTATTGAAGATATTATCAAACCGGTGGGACTAGATGGTCCCGGTGCTTTTAATGGCATTGATAGAAAGGCTATTATTAAAACCGAACCCCTGAATTGGATTACGAACTTTGAACCCAATTATCTTGCTGCGATCGAATTTTATGATGAAGACTTTCCCTGGCGTTATACCCCGGCGAAACCTGATTCAAATGGCAGGCTGCGTCCCTGGTTGACTCTGGTTGTACTAAAAGAAGATGAGTTTAAAGACGGAAAGGACATGACCAACCGAAAGCTTCCGTATATCGAACTGCTCAAGCCTGCTGATAACATTCTCCCACCGGCAGAACAGTTGTGGGCCTGGGCGCATATTCATGTAAATCGTGACCTTGTGCAAAATGACATTGCCACTACATCAGTCACCGGGCAGCCATATATCGAAAAAGTTTCATCAGAAGCCACTGATGAAATAATTGATGAATTTGAAAGCACTTTAAAGGAAAATCCGGATTTGGCATACTCTAGAATTTTGTGTCCGCGCCGGTTGGAAGAAAACACCCCTTATCATGCCTTTTTATTGCCCACCTTTGAAAGTGGCCGCCTGGCCGGATTGGGACGGGATGTTGAGGCCGAGTTTAATAAAACCGGCTCCCCACTTTATGCCACATGGTCAGCATGGAAAACTTATCCAGATCGACTCGATACCAATCTGTACCCCTATTACTATCGCTGGTATTTTCGCACTGGAACCGTGGGGGATTTTGAATACCTAGTGCGCTTGTTAGAACCAAAACCGATTGACAGCAGAGTGGGTAGACGAAATATGGATGTCACCGACCCTGGTGCTAATATTTGCGGCATTAAAGATGATCCTGAAAATGGCGTAGAAGTCCCTCAACTGGGAGGAATACTCAGATTGGGAGGCGCACTTAGGATTCCATTTGATAGTCTTGGAGAAGATGAAAAAACTATTGTAAAAAAATATAATGAATGGGCTAAACCGTATCCGAGAGATTTTCAGAAACAACTGGCCGCCTTTATTAACCTAGCCGATGACTATTCCCAAAAAACTGCAAAAAATGCCCATAATAATCCTGACCTTCCGGGAAAAATCAGAAATGAGAATGGTGGAGAAGACGAGACCGATCCTTTGATCACAGCCCCTCTTTATGGCAAATGGCATGCCTTAATAAAAAGATTATTAGATCCCAACGATGGTGTTCCCAACAATAACTGGATTCATGAATTGAATCTCGATCCTCGCTTTCGAATAGCCTCTGGTTTTGGAACCCAGATAGTTCAGACAAATCAAGAAAAATACATGGAATCCGCCTGGAAACAGGTTGGAAAGATCATTGCCGCCAACCAGCGCATTCGCTGGGCACAGTTGAGCCAAGCCGTAACAAAGTATTGGTATGCTAACTATGTGCAGCCTATATATAAAAAAAACACGGGAGCTTTTCTGTGGCTGACCCAACCTGTTCAAGCTAGGATTCTGTCGGAGGGATTAACCTTGGAGGGGAACCAAGACGTGCTGACAGTCCATCATCATGTAAAAACCAGCAAGGTTCCAGTGGCAGCTTTTTCAGCGAATATGAGGAAACTTATCCGGCCAAACGGGAGATTGCAACAAGCTTTAGATTTTGACCCGATAAATCATCCCGAGACGGCTCTGATTAAGCAAATTAATGAAGATAACGCCTTACCTGCACCACAAAAGACCGCTCCGACCAAGATCATGACCATCGAAGATATCGTTACAGCCACAAAACCAAAACTGCCTAAATTTCTTTTAGAATGGATTGAGAAATACCGGTGGTTAAAATATGTGTTACTGGGTATAGCAGTAATAATTCTTGCTCTATTAAGTATATTTGTTGGGCCTAACCTCTCTTCTCTCACACCCGGCATCGGAAGTCTTTCCGGAATTGCAATGTTGATAGCTCTGGTACTCCTGTATGTCTCTGCTCGTATGTTCTCATGGGAGAAGAAAGTTGAGCACTCTAACACTCTAAAAGAAGACAATCAGACACCCGAAGCTGTTGACAGTTTGCCGAAAAGTGTGGATTTCTGTTTAACCGTTCCTGGACAGGAAATTTATTTTACTCATGGCGATTCCGACAGTGAGGAAAGCCAGCGGTTTAAAGCGGCACTTAAAGATGTTGGAGAATTGATGCAGGCCAATATGAAGGCCGCCGATAGGCACACTCCTCCGAAGTTGATGTTGGAGGAAATCGCTGACGCAACTGTGAAGACTCTTGATCCGGAAATAAGTATAAACAAGTACATTCTTGGGAACATCAAGATACCTGAATGGATCAGGGCAAACTTTGTTTATGAAAATATAGAGGAGGCCATGGCCTACCCTGAAATTGACACTCCCATGTACAAACCATTAATCGATATATCTGCGGATCTTTTCCTGCCTAACATCAATCTCATTGAGCAAAATTCCATCTCTCTTTTGGAAACAAATCAGAAATTTATCGAAGCCTATATGGTAGGATTAAATCATGAATTCGCTCGGGAATTATTGTGGCGTGAATATCCCACCGATCAGAGAGGCAGTTATTTTCGGCAGTTCTGGGATGTAAGCGATTTTCTGTTTGATCCTGATCAAATCAAAGATTTCGTTAAAGAAATAAAACAAGAGTTCAATACGGAGGACAAGAGGGAAATAGCTAAGAGACTGCAGGAGAAGATTAAAGAAAAACTAAAAGATATCCCTCCCATACATGAATGGAAGAAAAAATCCAAACTAGGAGATCATGACCACCGGGAAGAGAAGGGCGATAATGAGCAGGAGGCAGTATTGGTAATACGGGGAGAATTGCTGAAAAAATATCCGAATGCCGTAATTTATGCTCACCGGGCCAAATGGAAGCCAAAAGAGGGAACAACCGATGAGCCTGATAAAGAACAGGAACGAGAGCTTGTTCCTGTACCCTCCGGATTAGAAGAAAATCCACCGCGCGATACGGTAAAAACCCCCTTATACGAAGCCAAGGTCAACCCAGATATTTATTTCTTTGGATTTGACCTTACTATACTTGAAGCCCAGGGGATGATGGAAGGAGAGCCTACAAACCTTGAAGACAGAGCAGGTTGGTTTTTTGTTATAAAGGAACGTCCGGGTGAGCCACGTTTTGGCTTGGACATTGGCACTACAGCACCTGGTGAGTTGGAAGTGTGGAATGATTTGTCATGGGGAAATATAACTCCATTAGTACCTGAAGGTGGATTTTTGCAGGTAACATCGGCCACCCAAATTATTGATGTGAAAACGAATGCACTTGAAAATGATGATGATGAGAAAAAGCCACAGCGAGAAGAAGATATCCAGATTACCTGGAACAAAAATATGAACTCGGCCGAACTGGCTTACATTCTTTTTCAAGCACCGGTAATGGTGGCTGTCCATGGAGCGGAAATGCTCCCCCAAAAATAATGTTAAAAGAAAATTAAAATGCTAAAAATGGAAAAGACTCGAAAAAAATTAAATCAGCAACGAGATGAAATCGACTCACTTCAGAAGAAATATTTTTTACAAAAAGAACGTCAAAAAAAGATAAAAACCAAGGAGGAAAACCTTGAACGCTATTACGATCCAGAAAATCCCAGGCACGATACGCTTAAAAGTCAGTTGAATAAACAAAAGAGTGCTACTATCCAAGAACTGAAAGAGTCAAAGCAAAAGCTTGATAGGGCAAGGGTGGAATTGGTACAGACTTGGAAAGCTTTCTTGCCAGCAACAGATCCAAGAGACAATTTGAATCAATTGGATGATAAATATCCTATACTAATGATGCCGCTGAGACTTGAAACTAGATTTAAGAAGGTTCCAGAAAATAACACTACTATTGACCAATTATGGGTTAGGATATACCCCGATGATTGTGCCATAGACACCTTTGAAGAGACTTTGTCAGAGTCGGAGATAAAAAATGCACAGGATTTTTGGGCTGATTGGTGGATAGCTGCTGGAGAAGAGAGCGGCCGCCGTGGTGCTTGGCGTACACTGGTTGATAGTCACGGAGCCGGCCGGGCCCAATACATTTTTAATCATTACAAGCCATTAAATCCCGAAGATGAGCCACAGCCGGATGAGGAGAATACAGGTCCTCAGGTATACCTGATTATTGCTAGCGAAGAGCAGTTACCAGAGACAGATGCTGATGCCGTGGTTAAATATTGGCAAGCAATATGGCGAGCAGATGGCGATCCTGAGAAGATAAGAACTGCCAATGAAAACCTAGTAAATGATGTTGGTCCTGAACGGGGCGATTTTCTGACTGAGTTTTTTGTACCTAAAAATATCGATGCGGATTTCCCGGTAGATTTAGACCGAGAAAGCGCTGACGTAAATGTTGTCCTGCTTTATTTTCCTACAAGTGATGATATTGATTCTCAGCAGGAAACATGGTCAAAAGCACCCCGAGTTAGGGTGATGCCCGAACGTCTTGTGCTTCTTGGTTATAGGAATAATACTTTAGAAATAAACAGGTTGGGGGAACCGATTTCTTTTCCCTTGGTGGTTGGCCCCGATCCCCAGGTCGAATCGGATGAGCAGGTTGAGCTGGAAGAGGGCGATATTGTTTTTAATAAAGATATGCAGTGGATGGTTGATTTCGATGAAGCTGTCGAAAAAGGCATGGGATTTAAAGTTAATCTCACTCCTGCTCAGGTAAGGACAGGATTCGAGCGTCTAATGGTGCTTGGTGTTAAGATAAGCGCCGACCAGATCAAAGGAAAAGAGAATTTTGAGGAATTGATCAACCATCATTATTTTGGAAATTCCGGCTTCAGCTTTCTCCCGGTGGGTACACCTACCAATAATACCGATAGTACCATTTCTGGCTATACTGAAAAAGAAGATGCTGACGAATCGTATGATTTGCTGTTCCAGCAGGAATCGGAAGAAACAGATGCTGAAATTCGATCTTGGTGGTCTAAGTCAGATCGCCATTGGTTTGCAGATATGCTGGGAATATCTCCAGATGTCTTTAGAGATACTATTAATACAGACGGACAGGATCAATGCGAAGCTAGGGCCATGAACACTGCTTTGTGGCCGGCTACATGGGGATACTTTTTCGAATCGATGATGCAGCCTCTATTTAATGCCGAGCAAATTGAACAGCTTCGTTGGTTTTTTATTAACTTTGTTGTAGGCAGGGGAACGATCCCATCCATCCGAATCGATGATCAGCCTTATGGAATTTTACCAACCACAGTTTTCTCCAGGATAACATGGATGGATGAAGAAAATTTCCTGCGGCCGACAGAAATATACACTCCGAAAGATTTGCCCCGTTTCCTATCTGATCTTTATGATATGTTTGTGAAGATCCAGGAACATTGGAAGACGATGGGAAATGATGTGTCTTTTGTCGGCAAAGAAGGGAAACCGCATCAACTACTGTTGGACATCATTGGGCTCCATGATGGCTCGGTCGAATTTTACAAACGATTCGGCGAAAGCCTAAACCATATCTTCAATTTATATAACCTGTCTACTCAAAAAAAAGATGCTAAAAAAACTGCTGCGACCACGAGCAACTGGATCACTACTTTTGATCCTTTTGCCAACGTATCTTTTGAACAAGCTTGGAAGGCTCTTTTTTACAGCAAAGCTGGATTTGAACTGTTACGAAATCTTGGATATACGGAAGAACAATGGCCGGAAATATTGGAAAAACTCTTCGTACTTACTCCGGAAAAACTAACCGGGCATTTGATTGATGACCAGCCATTATCAGAAGTGAATCCTATTCGCGCTTATACCAGTGACCCTGAACCATTTAACTATATAGAGTGGTTGATTGCAGCAGCAGGAGAATCCTTGGATAAATTGCGGAAAGAAGAGGGATTCAAAGACAATATACGTCCCAATGCTTTGTTGTATCTTATGCTTAAGCATGCATTGGAATTAGGCTATTGGGATTCAGCTTTGCGGTTATATCAAAACAACCAAGTTATGACGCCAGATAAACTGCGTTTAGCTAAAATTGAACCTGATTTTATTCATATCAGAGAAGTTAGCAGCAGTGTTCAACCCCATCAGGGAGAATTTTTATCATCAAAACCATTGGATTATCCATTTCCCAGCGAAAGCAAATACAGCTTTCTTTACCAGGTAGAGCCTTCAATAACCAACAGTAATACTAAGCTGGTTGCAGAGTATATCCCGGAAATATTGAAGACAGATGTAGCTGCAACGTATCTTTGGGATCAGATCAAAGCATTGAGACATTTGACAAAGACACCTACTGCTAGATTGGAACGGATTTTTGTGGAGCATATTGACTGTGCCTCTTATAGATTTGATGCGTGGAAAGCTGGTTTGGTGAATTATCAACTGGCTTCTATGCGATACCAAAGTTCAAGCGAGGATAGTAATACCCCCCAGCCTGTGAAAGGGCTATATATTGGAGCATATGGATGGTTGGAAAATGTAAAATCGGAACACAAGACACTTACTCCTCATGATCTTGATTATGAGCTCAGCGAAATCTTTAAGCCGACGAAGAAATCACCCATTTGTGATGATACTACCAATGCCGGTTATATCAATGCCCCCTCTCTGACTCACGCTGTGACCGCGGCTATACTGCGTAACGGATATCTTTCCAGGGCAACAAAGGAAAATCCAGATGTATTCAGTATCAATCTTTCCTCTGAAAGAGTGAGGAAGGCTTTGTTAATTCTGGAAGGAATTCGCAATGGCCAAAGTCTGGCAGCACTACTAGGTTATCAGTTAGAAAGAGGTATTCATGATAAGAACAAGAATGCCGAAGTGGACAAGTATATCTTTATTTTGCGTCGCAAATTTCCTCTTGTCGGAAACCGATTGAAGTCGACCCAGGTGGTAGATGAGGATACTCCCATTGAAGCTATTGAGGCCAGAAACGTTGTTGACGGTCTGAAGCTTATCCAGTTTGTTGAAAAACGCTTAGATTCCAATGGTGCTGCTCTCTATTTTCCGGATCTGAATCTTGCTAATATACCGAGTACAGACAAGAAAATAATCGAAGTTGAAATAAACAATATCCGCGATATCAATGATGCGGTCGCAGACCTTGGTATGGCCGAAAGTCTTCACCAGGTTGTTCAAGGAAATATTGACAGAGCAGCCGGAACTCTGGATACCTACAGTAAAGGAAATTATCCCCAGATTCCAGATGTTGTACAGACTCCACGCAGCGGTGTGAATATAACCCATCGCGTTGGCCTACAGATCAGAGCAGATGCTGATCCTACGGTTCCCGGTTATACACCTAGGGCTATGGCTGAGCCGGGTCTAAACATGCTGCTTGAAGATATCTTACCGGATTTAAGTAAAATAATCTGTAATGTCTCCTTTTATCATGTTAATACTGATACTCAGGTCGAAGATTTTACTGTTAAGATGAGCGACCTAGGGCTACAACCCATCGATCTTCTCTTTCTGATTAATGCTGGAACAGACCAAGCTATGGATAACTTGGATGATCTTGTTGTACACTATATCATGACCAACTATCCTGATCCTATGAGCTCGGATCCTCCTCGGCCGGATGCGAATGTTAAAATAAAATATTACGTGCAAAAAGATAACAGCATTTCAATTTTTGAAATTACACCTTTAATAAAACATCTTAAAGCAGTGCTACTGCGCTCTCGCCCATTATGCCCCAGTGATATTTCCCTGAGTGATGAAGCGAAAGACCAGGTTGATCTCAAGCAATACCTGGATAAGCAACGTATTGATTCTGTCTTGGCTTATCTTAATCCCCATAAGACTGACTTGGACACCTTTGTTACTAGTATGGAAACATCATTGGGCGAAGGGGGTGACGATGACACGACTATTATAAGTAATATTGACAACCGCATGAAAACTCTGGTTGATATTTTTGTGGCTCTAAATACCACCGGTTTACCCCAGACCGGGGTTGGTTTTGCCTATCTTTGGCGTCAGACTCAATTGGTACTACTCTATCAGAAGTTAAAAGCTTTAATAGAACGATGGGATAAAAAACTGGCAGATTTTACCCAGCTCATGGGGGAATATACAAGTCTGACCGATGATGAAGAGAAATTTGCGTTGTTGTCAAGAGCTGAACGTTTAGTTTCCACTGCCCCGACTCTGGATCCAGGAACCGATCCCGATATATTCAAAGCCAAGGTTGAAGGTAAAAAGGATGATTTTGATGTTAGAAAATCGGAATTTGAAAAGTTTACTACAAAAAATCATCAACGACTATACGATGCTTTAGCAGAAACGGCACCTCTTCTTGCCTACGAACAGTTTAACAATATTCCAACTGATATAACGGACATAAAAAAAGCCTGCCTTGTTTTTGCCCAGGATTTACTCACAAAAGCAACCCAAGTCCAGACCGATTTATCAAAACGTCAGTCTGCGGTTACAGCCTTGATAAATAAATATAATGCTGAAGTTAATCCCAAAAAACAGATTCGACTTTTGCAGGAGATGGCTAAACAACTTCTAACCGAAGACTTTAAATTGATTCCTTCTTTTGCTTTGTCTCAGGACCAGATAGCCGAATGGCAAAAAGCCCTAGCAGCTGAATCCCAATTATTGTCGTATCAGACCGATGTCCTTAAAAATGTGCTTCCCGTGGACGATTGGTTTTATGGAGTAGCACGAGTAAGAGAGAAAATGGGTCACATGGAACAGATGATTCAGTTGGTTGAAGGCTTCAATAAGAAGGGAATAGAGTTGAATCCCATACAATTGCCCTACCGGGAGCCTTATTGCTGGTTTGCCATGGAATTTGGGGCCAGTGACGAGGAAACACAAAAAATTCTGCATCGGGTGTTTCGAGAAAACGATCATCTTCTTTATACTGCTTATTATCATGAGCCTTTTGATGCCACGGGAAACCAATGTGGGCTGCTAATTGATGAATGGACCGAGATCATTCCCACCGAGGAAGAATCCACTGGTATTGCATTCCACTTTGATCGCCCCAATTCAGAGCCTCCACAAACGCTTCTGTTAGTTACTACACCGCAGTTTACGGGCAATTGGCAGTGGCAGGACTTGGTGGATGCCTTACATGAAACTCTGGATGAGGCTAAATTAAGAGCTGTGGAGCCTGAACAGATCGATAAAACCGGGCTTGCAGTGTTCTTACCCGCAACTGTATCTACAGTAACTAAAGTTCCCATAAGCATAATGATGAATTATGCCCTAAATAACCAAATAATTGCTGTTACTCAAACCGATAATGATGGATAGAAAACAATGAGCAATCGTGTAATTATTGATGATATGCAAATAGCATTGAATAAGCGTTTGTTTCATACTATCACCATGTGGAACCGGTTGGAAGGCCGACCACGAAAAAGTGATTTTGACAGGGCGCTTAAAGCAGAAGTTCGCGATCCGCTCTGGATGCTTACAAAACAATGGCAGATGGGCGAATTCTTAGGCGATGATGCCGGATCACCCATTATGGCCAAACTTCATATTGCCACCACACGGTTAAATAAGTATCAACCGTCTGATCATCCAGCACAACCTTTTCGAAATGATATTCCTCTTGAGGGATTGGTAGAGCAAAGGCCGATTCCTTTAAGTTTGGATGGAAAAGATTTTTCACTCGACCTGCGATTGATGATGGGGAGGCACTGGATAAGGATGGTGGAAAAAAGTATTGGGGATTTTTTTGATCTTTTCCTTCAGCAATATGCCGTTAAAATGCCTGCTTCTCCCGATAGTGATGCTTATATCTTTGCCCATCCGGAAGCGTGGCAGCGCTTTGCTGCAGTTGCGGGCAGAAAGATAGATGGATTTAGTTTATATCAACATATTAAAAATGGGGGAGGTGCAGCCGATGGGATTGGTCTCGACGCTACAGTTGTGGATCAAGTCAATGACCTGGGGAAAGTTTTTGAAATATGGGTTGATGGTTTTTTTCTCCAGACGGATAATCCCGATGATAATGCCTGGCTTCCCTCCCATCTGGAATATCAATTTGCCTGTTCCGCCCCGCAGCAAAGTAAGGAAAAAGTTTATGAAGCCGAAGAATACTATACCGGAAGTCTCGATTGGTTTAACTTCTCCATAAATGACAGCAGACATGAGTTGGAAGTTTCTTCAGGGGATGTGAATAATGATGTTGAAGATACCATAACTGATTCCTTCATCCCGGTAGCTGTGGATTTTGATGGTATGCCTAATACACGCTGGTGGACGTTCGAAGATCGTAAAACCTATCTTGGGGATATCAAGCCCGATACCAAAGAACTGGGCAAGCTACTGTTTATGGAATTTGTGCTCGTCTATGCCAACGATTGGTTTTTAATTCCTCAAACATTAAAAGCGGGAACAATCTCACAGGTGAAAGGCTTGGTGGTCACGAATGTTTTTGGAGAACGAATATGGATCGATGCCACTGGAACAGGAGCGGATGACGACTGGCAGCGGTGGACCATATTCACTATCAACCGTAAAGGCAAAGACCTGCAGCAAGCAGATAACAGCTTGATGCTACTGCCTACCGTACCGAAAATTCAAGAAGGTCCGGCCTTTGAAAAGTTTATTATGGTCAGGGATGAAGTGGCAAATATGGTGTGGGCCATAGAGACCGAAATCACTCTTCCTTCTGGAGATCGGAAACAAGGTGCGGAAGCAGGAAGAGAATTGTTTTCTTTTCATCAGAGATTGATTGATGAACCTGAAGAATCAGAAACAGCGCCTCAGCCAAATGCTGAAATTCAGTACCGGATCATGAATTCGGTTCCGGAAAATTGGATTCCTTTTATTCCAGTCCATAAGGAAAATGATAACCGGGAAACTCAGCTTCAGAGAGCAGCCATGCCGAGAATTATTTCCGGTGATGATCAGGAACCCAAGAGAGTGAGGCCCAGGACTATTCTACTTAGGGAAGGAATCGACCAGGAAAAGAAGAAAGCCTATTATATTCATGAAGAAGAAGTTCCCAGAGCAGGCATTAGTGTATCCCAATCCTTCCAGCGAACGCGCTGGTACGGTGGCAAAGTATTCATCTGGCTTGGTGCTCATAAACAAACGGGACGGGGCGAAGGATCCAGCGGATTGGCTTTCGATCAGATTGCGCCTGTTACTCAAGCCAAAACAGAATAAATATTATGTACCGATTTTTTTCTGTGGAACGATGTGAAAGGAATACTGTCATTATGTTTTTATAGAATGTTCACTACAGACGTAGCGCATTATCTTTGTGCTGGAGGCGGGAGAATTCTTTAGAAAGTTGTTGACAAAAAGCTTGTTCATATTGCAGTCCACTTGTGTAAAATAGCTCCAGATAATGCTCCATAATCCAAGGTAAATCTTATCCATAGTGAGAAGAATATGTTTCGTCTGATTATAAGAAATGGTGGGGGCCGGATAGCAAAAGGCAAGCGGAACGATCAAACACCGCCCCGGCCGGGGAATTGGCTACGTCAAATAGGAATTGTAGCAGCAAGTGTTTTATTCCTACCTATTGCGATACTCTCGGTAACCATTTTTGTCGGGCTTTTTCTGATTTTTCTCATAGCTGTACTAGCATATGGTTTTTGGTTGCGGTCAAGACTCCAGCGAATTGAATCAAACCGAGTCATTAATGGTGATTTCGAAACAGTCTCAGACGAAGGTAACCAACAGAAGTTGATAAAAGGAGAAGGAGACGATCTTAAGCTAAATTGAAATCACGTACTGTCCGCAAAGCGACAACTATTGTACCTATGAATAGAAATCATAGGAAGTACAAGTATTTCTGGACAATATAAGCATAGGTTATTTAGCTAAACTGAATTGAATAACGCGTGAACAGTTACAAGAATATATATAGAGAAAGGTGAAACCTCAAATCTTTGGGGTACTATTAGCTGTTTTAGAGGCAAATATCGTCCGTACATAGCTTAATTACGAAAGGAATTAAATTGATTGAAATTCTAAAAGCTTAAGGTTACCCACTTAGTTCAATTGCGGTTCTTGTTCTGCTTGCATATCTCGGTCGGAAAACCTTTGAAAAACTTCTCGACTCAATCGTTAGTAGGGACTTGGGAATTGTGAAAAAGCAAAACATGGAAGCCTTAGGGGCAGTCAAGAATGAGTATGCGCTCGTTCTTGAAGACAAAAAGGCAGAGTTGGCGAATGAGGCTGAGCGGCTCAAGGCTACCCTTTCTGTTGAAGCAGAGACTTACCGCTTGGCTGCGCAAAAGCGATTTCAAGTACTCTTGGACCTATGGGAGACTTCGGAGTCTCTTTTCACCGAGACAGACTTCTCTGAGGTCACGGAAATCAAAAAGGGTGTTGAGAAATTGGTGTCGGTAGTTGCTAATCTTAACAGATACTCAGTTGTTTGCTCCCAGTCAATAACAGCAGCAGTTGAGAATTACTTACAAAAAATGTTGAGTGTGCTAACAACTTCAGAGGAGAAGGTTCAAAAAGGAGGGATCACGGCTAAAGGTATCACAGAATTACTGAACATGATTGCAAATCTTACAATCCCAGTTTCAGAGCAGGTTGGAATGCTAGCCCGGATAGGTGCGAAGCTTGTTCCCTCTGTCGGGAAGTATCTCGAGGAACGACGATACGAAGTAGCACTCAAGGCCCGTGAGGACCTTCAAACTACTCTAAGGGAGGAATTTGGAGTCTGGGTAACAGAGAATAGGGCTTTATCGAAAACATTACTTTAACATGAACATGTCCTGGAAAGGATTTAAGACAGTCAACGTTCGTGTGAAGAATCTTATGTTGTTTCCAGATAACACCCCGAAGTTGCTGTAGTTCATATCTTATCCGCTGGACTCAGAATTCCATGAGGCCCGCGGATCAACACATATGTGTAGATCATAGTGGTTTCAAATCCTTGTGGCCAAGAAGTTCCTGGATTGTAACGCCACTGACGTCATTGCCCTTCGAGATCGTATACCTGCAGATACCGCATGGTGCTCAGGATGGAGCTACCACCGTATAGAAGAAACGAAGTCCCGTGATGATGCCATGGCAGCTACCGACGGCAAGTTGACGCTCGCTCAATAACCGTAAGCGTTGGGTTGCAAGGTTACGATCTTACTGTTTATCACTTCTGTCAAGGGACGCTTAAATCCAGTCACATTGAGTGTAGGAAGGTTTGCTTAAGATGGCTATCAGAAGGTTCACGTTAGGTGTGATTTATGAAGCCGTAGGAATTTCTTCGATATTCCACCTCCCCCAAAATGGCATTTCATTGTTATCATTCGTAACGCAAACTCTTGTCACTGTTTTGTCTCTATGTCTAAACATTTCGGTGGAAACTGTTTATGATAAAACCCCTGTCAAGTTAAAAAAACGAGCTTTTTCCATTTTATCGGTCTGGAAATAGTCCTTGTTGACCGATTGCCGCTCAAGAAAGTGGCTTTTTTTCGCTTGACAGAGGTTTCTGGAAGAAATGATTCATCGGAAATAAGGATATGTAGTGACATTATGGTGAGTGCGCCGAGGTAAGCTGTTGTGAATCAGCTGGACAATCCAGCCTGGTTAAAGGTTAGCCACCGGGCCAGAACTGAACTTGATGTATATTGAG
>Ga0209536_100007285_pt1 | contig 16795 bp, 17 predicted proteins | sample DeeMarSeWOR28_12_FD_187461 | JGI IMG/M metagenome (GOLD analysis project Ga0209536, IMG submission 187461) | Marine sediment microbial communities from White Oak River estuary, North Carolina - WOR-2-8_12 (SPAdes) (version 2) | ecosystem: Environmental > Aquatic > Marine > Intertidal zone >... | reverse complement strand
TAAAAGAACTAAATCATTTTTAGATACAAATTCGGGCGGAGTATAATATAATTCTATGTTAGAAAGATGCTCCAAGATCAATTATCCATTCTGTTTTACCTTGTTCATTAAATGCCAGTTCAAATCTAAAAATAGCATAAGGTAAAAGAAGCAGAGATATTCCCGTACCATAACCGGTATCAAAATTATTTATACTAATTGATTCACCAGTATTTCTCGTTGCCCCGGTATCACCAAATAATTGAGCAATTATGGCAACCCTGTAGGATAAAAGCGAACGCGGTAGCAATGGAATAAAATAAAGATTTAACCGTGTCTCTTCGATAATCGGGTAGTTCAATTCAACCGAACCAATGAAACTGTCGTTACCCTCTCTTTTATCACCATGAAAATAACCACGCACTCTTTCTGAGTAGCCAAGATATGAGTAATCATAATATGGTACCAATCTGCCACCGGTATGCCTAAAAGCTAATCTCCATTTAGCAGTTAATTTTTCAAAAAAACTTCTGTATTCTCTAAAATCCAAATTAGCCACTCTGTAATTTATATCATTTATTCCCAAGCCTTTAAATTCCAAATTAACAAAAGTGAATATTCCATTTTTAGGATATTGTACAAGATCACGTGTATCATAAACATAACTCACACCGAGCATCACAGTTCTATCAATTTTATCATTGGATGCGTTTATTCCTTTAAAGTAAAGCGGGGTTTCAATGTAATCAAAACCAGTATTTAGTGTAAGCCAGTGAAATTTTCCGAATCGCTTTCCGAATCCTATTCTTGAAGTAAAAAGTTTCTGTTCAAAATTACTGCCATATAAATTTTCAGCAGTGTTACTTTTATTTGTAAACTCAGTGTAACTGAGCCTGGTTTCAAAATGCAGATTATGATTATAAGAAAGATTCGGATTGAAGTATGAAAAGCTGAATGATGGATCATAGCCAAGTGCCAAGACTCCTTTGAGATTTTCATTTCTACCTCTAAAATTTTTTAACGATACGGAAATCCCGTACGATATTTTATCCCAATCCTTATCTTTTAATGAAATAAAAGGAATTGGATAAATATACCAGCTTTCCTCAATATCAATTCTTAATACGTTTTTTTCATTAATTGAATATGGTACAAGCTTTACATTATTGAAAATATTAAGACTGTATATCCTTTCGCGGTTGTATGATGCCAGTTTTGAATTAAGTGTATCACCCGGTTCAATTGTAAGTTCCCGTAAAATAATAAATTCTTCCGTTGTTTCATTTCCCTTAATTTCTATCGAGTCTATGACAACACTGTAACTCCCCGAGTAAAATAACGTATCTGTTTGACCTTGGGATACAGAAAAAATGGCAGCTGTTAAAAATGCTATTATAAAACTGATTTTCACAACGAAAAGATAGTTAGTAGGAATGCATTATAAAAGAAAGAAAATGATTACTGTAATTTTGTTCAAGTAAATAAATATCAATTATTATAATTTTTCTTTAAGTTAAGATGTTTTCGAAATTAAGAAACAGATTCTTCAATATATTCATCGAGAGGAGCACAACTGCAGACCAAGTTTCTATCACCGTATGCGTTATCAATTCTCCCAACAGAAGGCCAAAACTTTTGTTCTCTTGTAAACTCCAGGGGATAGGCTGCTTTTTCTCTTGGATAAGGATATTTCCAAATATCGGAAACAACTATATGCATTGTGTGTGGTGAATTTTTCAAAACATTATTTTCTGCACTAAACTTTCCCTCTTCAACTTCTTTAATTTCATTTCGGATTGACAATAAAGCATCACAGTATCTGTCAATCTCTGCTTTCGATTCACTTTCAGTGGGCTCTACCATTAAAGTTCCGGGAACAGGAAAAGAAACTGTTGGCGCATGAAATCCGTAATCCATCAATCTTTTGGCAATATCTTCAACATCAATATTTACAGAATGTTTAAACTCACGCATATCAAAAATAAACTCGTGTCCGACTCTTCCGTTAATACCGGTATATAAAACTTTATAAACCGATTTAAGTTTTGCCATCATATAGTTGGCACTTACAATTGCAGCTTGTGTTGCTCTGGTTAATCCTTGTGAACCCATCATTTTTATATAAGCATATGATATTAGCAGGATATCGGAACTTCCCCATGGCGCAGATGAAACAGCAGTAATTGATTTTTCTCCACCCGTTTTTAATATTGGATGACCAGGCAGAAATGGTGCAAGATGATTTTTTACACCAATTGGTCCGGCACCCGGTCCGCCACCACCATGAGGAATACAAAATGTCTTGTGTAAATTTAGATGACAAACATCTGCGCCAATAATTGCAGGATTTGTAAGTCCAACCTGTGCATTTAGATTTGCACCATCCATATACACCTGACCACCATTCTCGTGAATAAGATTACAAATTTTAATAACATTCGGTTCAAAAACACCGTGCGTTGAAGGATAAGTGATCATTAATGCAGAAAGGTTTTCTTTATTCTCTTCGGCCTTTATTTTTAAATCGTCTGTATCAATGTTACCGTACTTATCGCACTTAACAACAATCACTTTCATACCAGCCATTACCGCGCTTGCAGGATTTGTTCCATGTGCTGATGATGGTATAAGTACAACATTTCTGTTTCCCTCACCCTTATCTTTTTGATAAGCCCGAATAACCATTAAGCCAGTAAATTCACCTTGTGCACCTGAATTTGGCTGCAATGAAACCGCATTAAATCCTGTAATTGAGCAAAGATCTTTTTCCAACTCACTAAAAATTTCTTTATAGCCACTAGTTTGATCTTCAGGTGCAAACGGATGAATATTCGCAAATTCATCCCAAGTTATGCCCGCCATTTCACTTGTAGCATTTAACTTCATTGTACACGAGCCCAGAGGAATCATAGAGTGAACAAGTGAAAGATCCTTATTTTCCAGTCTTTTCATGTACCTTAAAAGCTCAGTTTCCGTTCTGTAAATTTTGAAGACAGAATGATTCAAATAATCGGACGTCCGTGCTAAAAATCCATTCACATAATCATTAGGAGATTTAGAAAATTTATTGAATAAATTATCACCAAAATCTAATCCAGCAGCTAAAGAAAAAATTTCAACCAATTCTCTGATATCTCTTTCCTCAGTTGCTTCATTAATGGTAATTCCAATTTTATCCATATCAATGTAACGCAGGTTTATATTTCGCTTCATACATTCTTTTTTAATTCTTTCAACCTTTGTTTTTTCCATTTCAACTAAAAGAGTATCAAAATAATTTTCATTCAATTGACTATATCCGAATTCCTTCAACGCAAAATCGAGTATACGAGTAAATTTTCTGATACGGTTTGCTATGGCTTTCAAACCCTCTGGTCCGTGATAAACTGCGTACATTCCGGCCATTACAGCAAGTAGCACCTGAGCAGTACAAATGTTACTGGTTGCTCTTTCTCGCTTTATATGCTGCTCCCGTGTTTGAAGAGCCATTCGATATGCACGGTTGCCATTCGCATCAATTGAAACACCAATTATTCTTCCGGGAATGCTTCGCTTGTATTCCTCCTTAGTTGCAAAGTATGCCGCGTGCGGTCCGCCGAATCCCATTGGAATTCCAAAACGCTGCGAGCTACCCACAACAGCATCAGCACCAAACTCTCCCGGAGGCTTGAATAAAGTTAAGCTCAGTAAATCTGCGGCAACAACTTTAAATATATTTTTCTCTGCGGCTTTCGCAAATATTTCCGAGTAATCTCTTATTTCACCATTTCCTGCAGGAAATTGAACTAAAATTCCGAATACATCTTCTGTTAAATCTATATTTCTGGGATCACCAATTTTTAATTCAATTCCAATCGGATTTGCACGGGTTTTTAATACATCCAGAGTTTGCGGAAAGCATTCATTGGAAACAAAAAATACGTTTGCATTCTTTTTATCTTTTGGTCTTAACGCATAAAACATAGCCATTGCCTCAGCAGCAGCTGTTCCTTCATCGAGCAATGATGCATTTGCCAGATCCATTGCTGTTAAATCTGAAATAACTGTTTGAAAATTCAGTAGTGCTTCTAATCTGCCCTGAGCAATTTCTGCCTGGTATGGTGTATACTGTGTGTACCAACCGGGATTTTCCAAAATATTTCTTTGAATTACAGAAGGAAGTATTACGGGGTGATACCCCATTCCGATGTAAGATTTAAAGGTTTTATTCTTTGCAGCTATTTTTCGCAGGTCTTCAATATAAGTGTGCTCATTAACAGGCGGTTGAATTTTCAGCTCTTCCTTTAGTCGTATTTGTTCGGGTATAGTTTCACTGATTAACTGCTCTATTGAATCAGCTCCACAAGCTCTAACCATTTCATCCAGCTCTTGATTGGAGGGACCAATGTGTCTGTTTACAAATGTATCGGGATGATCGAATTCCTTCATTTTGTTTGCTTTCTATAGAATCATTGTTTGAAGAATTAAATAATTTTGAAGAATAAATTTAATTAATTAAAGTAATTAATTTGGGGTATGAAAATAGAACCTGTTTGTGTTAATTTCTAATTTAGATCATCGGTAAGTTTAATCAATGCCAACCGTGCCGCATTTTGCTCAGCAGACTTTTTACTCATTCCTTTGCCGACGCCATATTTTACATCGCCAATTAAAACTTTAACTGTAAAAACCTTTGCATGATGGGGACCTTCTTCTTCAACAGTCTCATAAACAGGGGTGCTAAGTTTATTAGCTTGTGCAAATTCCAATAGCTGGCTTTTATAATTTTCATCAATCAGGTGCTCACCTTCTTCTAAAATCGGATTAGCAATGACTCTTATTATAAATTTTTTACAGGTTTCAAGTCCGCTGTCTAAATAAATGGCACCAATGAGAGCTTCCAAAGCATCGGATAATATAGATTTGGAGTTAGAAATAACATTTTGAGAAATGTTGCTGCTGAGTAGTAAAAAATCAGCAAGATGAATGTTTTCTGCTACAATATTAAGAGCATTCCGGTTTACCATTTTAGCTCTTACTTTTGTTAGAAATCCTTCTTCTTCTTCGGGAAATTTGTTAAAAAGATATTCACCGACAATAAGATTGAGAACAGAATCACCTAAATACTCCAATCTTTCGTTGGAGAACATATACTCTTCATTTTCTTCTAAAAACGACCGATGAACCAATGCCTGTATATAGTACATGCGGTTTTTAATCGATGCACCTATTAATCTTTCCAGTTGTTTAAACTTTTCTTTAGTAAGTGATTGCTGGATGTGCTTTTTAGCGAGTGTTTTCTTCCATTTTTTAAATATGCCCCTGAGCATGGAAGAAGACTTTTCCAAACTTAATTAACAAATTTTTTAAATAGAAGAGAAGCATTGTGCCCACCAAAACCGAATGTATTACTAATAGCATAACGAATTTCTTTATTCGTTGGTTTTATCGGACTATAATTCAAATCACATTGAGGATCGGGATTAGTCAAATTAATAGTTGGCGGAATGACACTGTTTTCCATTGCAAGCATAGTAGCTATTGCTTCAATACCTCCTGCCGCACCTAACAGATGCCCTGTCATTGATTTTGTAGAACTAATAACTAATTCATAAGCATTTGCACCAAAAAGTGCTTTAATGGCCTTTGTTTCATTGATATCATTCAGTTCAGTTGATGTACCGTGTGCATTTATATAATCTATATCCTCCGGTTTTAATCCAGCGTCTCTTAAAGCTTCTTTCATAGATCTATAAGCCCCTTCTCCATCAGGAGCAGGGGCAGTAATATGGTGTGCATCGCCAGTAAGTCCAATGCCAACAATCTCACCGTGAATTTTGGCTCCTCTGGCTTTTGCATGCTCATATTCCTCCAAAACCAGTGTTCCGGCACCTTCTCCCATTACAAAACCATTCCTGTCCTTATCAAAGGGTCGTGAAGCTTCCTTATAGCGATCATTCCAGGTGGAAATGGCCCTCATAGCATTAAAACCGCCAATAGAAATTTCAGTGATAGCAGCCTCTGAGCCTCCACAAACCATCAAATCTGCACTTCCACGCTGTATCATAATAAAAGAATCAGCAATAGCATGTGAGGCAGTTGCACATGCGGAAGTTGTTGCATAGTTGGGTCCCTTTAATCCATATTTAATCGATATCTGTCCGGCAGCAATATCGGAAATCATCATCGGAACGAAGAAAGGACTAATTTTGTGAGGATCATTTCCATTGAAAAATTGAAAATGTTGTTCTTGAAGAGTTTTCATTCCACCAATACCGCTTCCGTAAATAACCCCAAACCTGTCTCTATTAATGTTTTCAATATCCAAGCCGGAATCTTCCATCGCCATTATTGCAGTAACTAAAGCGTATTGAGCAAATGGATCTAATCGGCGGATACTTTTTTTATCCAGATAATCTTCAGGATTAAAGTTTTTTACTTCTCCGGCAAATTTCGTATCGAATTTTGTAGTATCGAAGCGGGTAATTAAATCAATACCATTACGCCCCTCAACCAAGCCCTGCCAGTAGTCTTTTACTCCAAGCCCAATTGGTGTAATTGCACCCATTCCTGTAATAACTACTCTTCGTTTACTCATAAAAATCTCCGAAGAAAGAATCTGGAGTTATTTTAACAAAATAACATATGAAATGATTTATAAGTAGGATATCTTTTTATCCTAATTTTTCTTTTAGATAGTTTATGGCATCGCCAACAGTACCAATTTTTTCTGCATCTTCGTCGGGGATAGAAATTTGAAAGGCGCTTTCGAATCCCATAACCAACTCTACTATATCTAATGAATCCGCACCTAAATCATTTATGAATGAAGCTGCAGGCTCAATCTGGCTTTCTTCGACACCAAGCTTATCCATTATTATTTCTTTTACTTTTGCTTCAACGTCCATTTTTGTTCTCCTGGAATTATTAAGTGTTATTTACTATTAAGCTTTAATTGATAGTTAATTATTCTTCAAATTTAACAAAATTACAATTTATGATACAAATGAACCCTAAAAACAGGTTACATCGTCATTCCACCATCTATGGCTATAACCTGACCGGTAATATAATTAGCTTCCTGGCTACAAAGAAATCCTACAACTTTTGCAACGTCTTCCGGTGTTCCTAAACGACCAAGTGGAATCATCTCTGCAAGCTTGTTTTTCTGCTCATCACTTAATTTATCAGTCATATCAGTCTGAATAAAACCCGGTGCAACTGCATTAACGGTAATATTTCTGGAAGCTAATTCTCGTGCCATAGCTTTTGTAAAACCAATTACGCCCGCTTTGGAGGCAACATAGTTAGATTGACCGGCATTTCCAATTAATCCGACAACAGATGCAATATTAACAATTCTACCGTAGCGCTGTTTAATCATTGGTTTTAAGACAGCTTTTGTATAATTGAAAACACTTTTCAGGTTTGCATCAATTACATCGTCAAAATCTTTTTCAGGCATTCTTAAAAGAAGATTATCCCTCGTAATTCCTGCGTTATTGATTAAAATATCGACACCACCTAATTTTTCGATTGCTTCATTAACAGTAGCTTCTGCCTGCTCGAATGATGTTGCATCTGCTTTGAAGCCGAAAATCTTTGTTGCAGGATTATTTACTTCTTTTTGAAGCTCATCCGCACATTCATCGCAGCTATTGTATATAAATGCAACATCCGAAAATAATACTCCGCAGCAGCTTTTGGCAGCAAGCTCTTTTACTATTGCTCTACCAATGCCGCGAGTCCCGCCGGTTACTATTGCTCTTTTATTTGGCAGCATTTTCCTGTACTCCTAACTGAAGTTCTTTTAAATATTCTTCTCTATATTTTTCAAGTTCTATAAAACCTTCAATTCCGAAAAAATATTGAAGCTCTTCTGCTACTGCATCAAACATTGTAAGAATAGGATTAACATTACAAGAGTCTAAGCGTTCAATATGTTCATCATCGATTGTTAAAACACCTTCATAAACTGTAAGCGGAAATAAGACACAATATAGGGGTTTATATTTCCACTTGAATTCGCCTTTGCTAATAGCAAGCTTTTGAAGTGTACACAATCCATCCTTATCAAGAAATGTACATTTGCCGTTTATTACTTCTGTTCCTACAGCAACACCAGATTCAAAATCTTCATCATCTTCAGGAGGTTCAAACCATTTATCAATATTTTTAGATTGAGTTTCATCGAACAGGGGCAACAGCTTTTCTTTTAGTCCTAAAATGGTTTTGTACTCTTTTAAATCTGTAAAAACGCCATAATTGCAGCATTCACCTTGGCAGCTACAAATAAACTTGTACGTAAAAATTCTGGGATCAATCAAGACGTTATTAATTTTCTTACTGAATTTTTCAGCAAAGTTTTCAGTTTCTTCAGCCATTATAAATACCTTTCAAGATCTTCATATTTATCAATTCCAAATCTTTTTACATCGGGATTTATTCTTTTTAATAATCCCTGAAGCACATTACCCGGTCCGACTTCATAAAATTCTTCTACACCATTGTTAATCATATTTCGCATAGAATCTTCCCATCTTACAGGAGCGGTAATTTGCTCATAAAGCATGTTTTTTATTTCTTCAATCGAATTAACTGGCATAGAGCTAACATTTGTATAAACAGGAAATTTGGATTGATAAAAGTTCGTTTGATCAATTGCATTTTTTAGTTTTTCTTTTGCGGGTTCCATTAAAGGTGAATGAAAAGCTGCACTAACCACCAACTCCTTAACAACTTTAGCACCTGCTGATTTACACAATTCCATTGCTTTTTTAACTCCATTTACAGAACCTGAAACAACAACTTGCCCGGGTGAATTAAAATTAGCACATTGTACAATTCCATCAGCAGAAGCTTGGTTACAAATCTCATCAACATTACTCGCGTCTAAGCCAATAACTGCTGCCATCGTTCCTTTATTTTGCTCTCCTGCTTGTTGCATTGAAACACCGCGAGCCCGAACTAATCTAATTGCTTCGTGAAATTGAATTGTTCCTGATGCAACATAAGCTGAATATTCCCCAAGCGAATGACCTGCTGCAGCATTTGCATCAACTGTTCTAATCATGCTTGCAAGTATTACGCTATGTAAAAAAATTGCTGGCTGAGTAAACTCAGTTTGCTTTAGTTCATCCACAGGCCCACTAAACATTATATAAGAAAGATTAATCCCTAAAATATCATCGGCAGTTTTAATCATTTCTTTGGCTTCTACCGATTTATCGAATAAATCCTTAGCCATTCCGACGTACTGCGAACCCTGCCCGGGAAAAATGAATGCTTTTTTTGACATAAAAGTCTTTAAAAAATTAATTTACTTTAATCAATTGCCCAAACAACTAGAGATGAGCCCCATGTATATCCAGCGCCAAAAGCAGATAGAATAAGTTTATCTCCTTTTTTTACCTTCCCGGCACGATAATATTCTACCAAACAAGATGGAATTGTTGCAGCTGTTGTGTTTCCGTAACGATCAATATTAACCATTACTTTATCTTTGCTTAGACCCATTCGTTCAGCAGTTGCATCAATTATTCTCATATTAGCCTGATGCGGAACTAAGTATGCAACATCATTCGGAGTTAGATTATTCTTCTGCATTAATTCAAAAGAAACATCTGCCATCCCTTTTACAGCAACTTTAAATACTGCTTTGCCATCCTGATAAATGTAGTGCATTTTTTTATCAACGGTTTCGTGTGTAGGAGGATTCAAGCTTCCGCCGCCTCTCATATGTAAATACTTTTCACCTGATCCATCTATTCGTAAAATATAATCCTGCAAGCCTAAGCTTTTATCTTCTGTGGGTTCCAATAAAACAGCAGCTCCGCCATCACCAAAAAGTATACAATTATTTCTTTCAGTATAATCGGTTATCGCAGTCATTTTATCTGCCCCAATAACCAAAACTTTTTTACACTGCCCGCTTTCAATAAATGAACAACCGGTTTGAAATGCAAAAAGGAATCCCGAACATGCAGCCTCGATATCAAAACCCCAGGCATTGCTTGCTCCAATATTATTCTGAACGATACATGCGGTCGCAGGGAAAAACATATCAGGAGTCACGGTCGCAACAATAATACAATCAATTTCATCTGCTTTTACGTTATGTTTCTCCATTAAATCTTTAGCAGCTCCGGTTGCAAGATCACTAGTTGCACCGTTCTCAAGTATTCGTCTCTCTTTTATACCGGTTCTGGAAACAATCCATTCATCCGTAGTATCTACAATTGATTCAAAGTATTTGTTATCCAAGACCTTTTCCGGAAAGTACATCCCTAAAGCCGTAATTATTGCATTATATTTTTTCTCTCTATCCATTTATCTCCGCTTTTTCAATTAGATTTGAATATTCTAAAATTGACTTTGTTAATTTCTGAACTAAATTTTTCCCGTGCATTTCATTTGCTCTAAGCACCATATTTTTAAAGGCTTTCGGGGTGCTGGAGCCATGCCCGATTATACTAATTCCATTTATACCGAGTAGAGGTACACCGCCATACTCCTGGTAATCTAAAGATTTTAAAGCTTTTTTTAATGTGCCTTTAGTCAAGCCGATTTTTAATTTATCAAAAAAACTTTTATCAGCTGTTTGCTGTAAAAGATGCTTTAATAATTTAGGTACAGCTTCACCAAATTTTAATAATACATTACCAACATAGCCATCACACACAATAACATCAACCTCACCTGCGAGAATATCTCTGCCTTCAACATTGCCGATAAAGTTTAGTTTTGTCTGCCTTAAAAGTTTTGATGCAGCTTCCGAAACTTCATTTCCCTTCCCTTCTTCTTCACCCATACTTAAAACACCAACTTTCGGATTTTTAACACCGCCCATTTCTTTTGCATAGATAGAACCCATTACAGCATATTCAAAGAGATGAACAGGTTTTGAATCTTTGCTTGAGCCGACATCATAAAGATAACATATTCCGTTTACGTTTGGCATTTCCGCGCCGATTGTCGGTCTGCTGACACCTTTTATTCTTCCTGTTATAAGTGTTGAGGCTGCCATCATCGCACCCGTATTTCCGGCACTAACGAATGCATCGGCTTCATTGTCTTTGACTAATTGTGAACCAATTACGATGGAGGATTTTTTTTTTGCTTTCAATGATGCCGCGGGACTTTCGCCCATTTCAATCACTTCATCTGCATTGATGATATTACCAAAATCTAATTCAAGTTTGTTATCTGAAATTATTTTTTTAACCTCATTTTCTTTTCCGACAAGAAAAAGATCGAACGCCCCGGATTGATTGTAAGCTTCAACTGCACCTAAGATTGCATTTAAAGGTGCATAGTCACCTCCCATTGCATCGACCGCAATTCTGCAACGAGGGCTGTTGTTGCCTGTAATATTCATCAATTAAATATAAAAGGATTTAACTTTTGGGTATGAACATAGAACGACCACCGTAATATCCGCAAGATGGACAAGCACGGTGTGTTAATTTCATTTCTCCGCAGTTTGGGCAAGCACCTAATGATGGAGCCGTAGCTTTATAGTGAGTTCTTCTTTTATCTCTTCTGCTCTTAGAAATTTTTCGTTTTGGATGTGGCATAATAAATCTTAACCTTAATTTATTTTTACTTGTTTTTTAATTTCAACAATGGTTCCCATCTGGGATCAATTTTTTCTTTAACGCAATTGCATTCACCTTCATTCAGATTTTTGCCGCAGTGGTAGCATAATCCTTTGCAATCTTCACTGCATAATTTCTTCATCGGTACAGCAAGCATCGCGTAATCTTTAACATCTTCACTAATATCAATTTTTTCCGCATCAGGATGAATATAGTTAATCTCTACCTTTTCCTTATCCGAATCAGGAATTTCACTTTCAAGTAGATAAACCATACGATAGCTGCTTTGAATTTTCCTTTCAAAATCCGTTGCGCACCTATCACAAGCAAGATTTGCTTTAATGCTTGTTTCGGCATCCAGTATCATCTGGTTATCAAATTTTGTCAGAACTGCTTCTGTTTCGTAATTGCCAAAATACGGTTCGGTAATCTTTATAGCGTCAATTTTGCCTTCAAACAGATAATCATACGTGCCGTTGGCAAGGTTTGAAATTTTAATCTTCATAGCAGTGAATTTACGTAAAAAATGGCTACAAATATATCCATAGAATCCTATATAATCAAACAAATTAGGGGATTATATTGCTGATTTAGAATTGAATTAAAATGTTTAAATAAGGTTATCTTAACATTGTATTTATTAAAAATTAATACAAATCACATCAATTAAAAAGTTTAACGCCAGCATCAGATTGATCAAATGTTAGTTGTTGAAAATCTTACCAAAGAATTTAAAGACACAGTTGCCGTAAATAACCTCTCATTTACAGTTGAGCCGGGTAAAATCTTCGGTTTGCTCGGACCAAACGGTGCAGGGAAAACAACTACGCTAAGAACAGTTCTCAATATCATAAAACCAACAAGCGGTACAATTTCTTTTGATGGGAAAGCAATTACAGATGAATACTACAACTTAATTGGCTACCTGCCGGAAGAAAGAGGTTTGTATCAACGAAGCAAGGTGATTGACATTTTAGTTTATTTTGCTTCGCTCAAAAATTTAAGCAAAACAGATGCACTGTTCAAAGCCGATGAATGGCTTAAAAAATTAAATGTCAGCCATTACAGAAACAAAAAAATAATTGAGCTTTCAAAAGGTAATCAGCAGAAAATACAATTGATTGCAGCTATAGTGCACAATCCTCGGCTGCTAATTTTAGATGAACCTTTTACCGGATTCGATCCGATAAATCAGCAGGAAGTTAAAGAATTAATACATACATTTATTTCCGAAGGAAAGACGATCATTCTTTCGACTCACCAAATGGAGCTTGCAGAAAAGTTGTGCGAAAATATTTTATTGATAAATAAAGGGAATGAAGTTAAAAGCGGAAAGCTTTCAGAATTGAAAAGAAAATTTGGCGGGAATAATGTTAGACTGGAATTTTCCGGAATTCGTAATTTAATTGACCAATTGCCGGAAGTTTTAAAGTTCGATTCTTACAATAATTATACTGAAATACATTTAAAAGATGATGTTTCACCATCAAAATTTTTAAAGCAAATCATTCAAAAAGTTGATGTAAAACATTTTTCTGTAATCGAACCAACCTTAAATAAAATTTTTATTGATTTAATTAATGAAAATACTTAGCGGCAAATGAGAAAAATCTGGACAATAGCTAAATGGGAATACCTGGAAAAAGTGAAAACTAAAACTTTTATAATTTCAATAATTATTACTCCGTTAATAATAATAGCTTTTTCACTTCTTCCTACTTTACTCTCCGATGAAGAAATGCCGAGAGTAAAAACAATTGGCGTTGTTGACACATCCGGCACCTATTTTAATTTGCTGCGAAAAGAACTTGAAGAGTTCAAAATAGAAAACGAGCAGCCGCAATACTTACTTATAAATCTGTCGGAAGAGAAAAAAACTCTCGAGCAAATTAAAACCAATGCAAATAGTGCCGTTCTAAAAGGCAAATTAGAAGGCTATATCTGGTTACAGTTCCCTAAAAAAGATTCCTTAATTGCAGAATACATTAGCGAATCAATCGGAAATTTCAGAGATGTTGGCAGATTCGAACGTGCCATAAACTCGGTTAGAATTCAGAAAAAGTTACAGCAGGAAGGTATTCAATCTGAATTAGCATCGTTTATTCAAATGAAAATTGAATTAAGGCAGATTAAAGTTGAGGACGAAGGTGTTGAAGGAGAGCAAGATTTTCTTATTACGTTTTTTTCGTCTTTTATTTTCATTCTTTTATTAATGATGATGGTTGTTTATTCGGGACAAATGCTTGTGCGCAGTATGCTGGAAGAAAGATCAAACAGGTTGATTGAAGTTTTGGTTTCCAGCAGTACACCAGAAGAACTGCTCGCCGGTAAAGTAATTGGATTGAGTTCGTTGGGATTCACTCAGATTTTCATCTGGTTTTTAATAGGATTAGCACTTGCAGGCAGTTCAATTATTCCATTAGGTGCATTTGAAAATATTTTACCTATGCTAATTTATTTTGTGTTAGGATTTCTTTTTTACACTACACTATTTGTAGGCATTGGCTCTGTTGTTACAACTGAACAGGAAGCACAACAAATTGCCACATACATTAGTTTAATTTTATTACTGCCCGTAGTTATTGCAATGCCGGCTATTCAAAATCCTGATTTTATAGTTATAAAAATATTTTCATACATTCCGTTTACAATTCCATCTGTTATGCTTTTGCGCTTAAACATTAGTCCGGTAACCAACTACGAAATAATTTTTACTATTTTGCTCATGCTATTATCAATAATTATAATGATAAAAGTTTCTGCAAAGATTTTTAGAATTGGAATTTTATCATACGGAATAAAACCGACGCTTAAAGAAATTCTATCGTGGATAAATGAAAAATAAAAACAAAGCTTTGGCCGTTATTTTAATATTAAATTTAAACTGATGATTATTTTTGCCTCTCTTATTGCTGCGGTCCTTCCAATGTTTATTTATTTATTGCTAATCTGGTATTTTGATTTATATGACAGAGAACCTTTCAAAATTGTGCTTCAAAATTATTTTTGGGGTGCATTCGGTGCGGTAATTTTTGCTGTGCTCGGCGGATTGCTGCTCACGCAAGTTTTAAATGGGCTTACCGAAAATAAAGCAGAAATTGATTATATCGGTACTATTGCTGTAGCACCTGTTGTTGAAGAAATAACAAAAGGAATTTTCCTCTTCTTAACCGTTAGCAGAACAAAATTTGATAACATTACGGATGGAATTGTTTACGGCGGTGCAATTGGTTTGGGATTTGGAATGACTGAAAATTTTCTTTACTTCATTACTTATGCTGAAAATATATCGGGCTGGATTTATCTCGTAATTATCAGAACATTTTTTTCTGCAGTAATGCATTGCATTGCAACCGGAACTTTTGGTGCATTTTTAGGATTTGCTAAATTTAAAAGATCTTCCATAAAAGTTCCGTTGATAATTTCAGGTCTGCTGCTTGCAATTTTTATTCATTTTATATGGAATTACAGTATAATTACAAAACACTATGCTCCATTGGGTTTTGTGTTTATGGGAGTTTCAATTATACTTTTCTGTGCGATATTTATTTCATCTGTTATGAGCGAGCGAAAAATAATTTATAATGAATTACAAGAAGAATCATTATTAGGAATAATACCCTCACATCATACCGGCATTTTAAGCTCACTTAAAAGAAATAGCAAAGGCTGGATTGATGAATCAATTAGGAAAACATATATCACCACAGCAACTGCACTTGCTTTTAGAAAGTATCAAATCAGAAATATTACCAGTAAGAAAAAGTTACTTTACGAAAACGAAATAAAACAGTACAGAAATTTTATAAGCAGTATGCTGTCACTTATAGCTAATGAGGATGAATAAATATTATATTTTTCTTATTGCACACAAACCAATACTTAATCCCGAAAAGATTAAAGTGTTTGAAAAACTAAATGAATACTATTCTGTTTATTTAAATTCGCTTCTGTATTTAAATTGGATAGAAATTTTATCTTCGCTTAAGGAAAATATTGATTTTCATCTTATTTTCAACCAAAAAGACAAGGATTTTATTCCTAAGAATTTTATACCTGATTCAGGAAAATTAATTCTGCTTGAATCTGGTACAGGCAAATCGTTACTTAACGTATTTAAAAACTTACAATTCAACCGCCACACAAGACAAATTTTTATTTTTTTTAATTCTATTAAAATTAAAAGGGAAGACATTACCAAAGCCCTTGATTTGCTTGCAATTGAAGATCAAGCAATTGTCATAGGGAAATCAGAGAAGGAACGAATTGCATTTTTAGGAACTAATTGTGGAAATGAAAAAATTTTAAAGCAAATGTTTTCAAAAAATACCGCTTATGGCAAGCTTCTCAATGGCATAAGTAAAGAGGATATTTTTATTCAGACAATTGATAATTTTTTATCAATAGTTAATTTTAACGATGTAAAAAAACTTTATATTGAGCTATCAAAAAAAGACAGTCTTTCGTTCTGCAGTGAAAATATGCAAGAACGTTTTAACGATTTATTTGTGGAATACAAAGATTTATTAAATGAGTAAAGTTGGAATTTTCGGCGGTACATTCGACCCTATTCACATGGGGCATCTTATTACCGCACAATCAGTCAGAGAAATTAGAAAATTGGAGAAAATTATTTTTATCCCCGCATTCATTTCTCCGCACAAGACTTCCGCCGAAGCAAGCTCAACCGAACACCGTGCAAATATGATTAAAATTGCAATTGAGGATGTTCCTTTTTTTGAATTTTCGGATATTGAAATTAAAAAAGGTGGAATTTCTTACACGATTGATACGCTTCGTGAATTAAAAAAGGTATACGATGAAATTGAATTTATAGTTGGTTACGATAATATTTTTTCATTCCATAAATGGAAAAATCCCGATGAAATTTTAAAACTTGCAAAAATCATTGTTTTAATGAGAAAATCATCATTGCCTCCCCCATTTGAGGATAAATATTATCATCAGGCAATTTTTGTGCAAACCAGAGGAATAGAGATAAGTGCAACAGATATTCGTGAAAGAGTAAAAAATAATCAACCGATTCATTTTCTTGTTCCACAAAAGGTAAAAGAGTATATCTACGAACAAAAATTATACGGGCAGTAAGTTGAAAATTCTTGTAACCGGCGGTGCAGGTTTTATTGGTTCACAAGTTGCTGACGCTTACATTGAAAATGGTAATGAAGTCGTAATAGTCGATAATCTTTCAACGGGCAGAAAAGAAAATATTAATCCAG
>Ga0209536_100007284_pt1 | contig 16795 bp, 8 predicted proteins | sample DeeMarSeWOR28_12_FD_187461 | JGI IMG/M metagenome (GOLD analysis project Ga0209536, IMG submission 187461) | Marine sediment microbial communities from White Oak River estuary, North Carolina - WOR-2-8_12 (SPAdes) (version 2) | ecosystem: Environmental > Aquatic > Marine > Intertidal zone >... | reverse complement strand
GCAGGGTGATCACGTCGGTCTGTACCGACTCGTCCCAGTTCTCCTGGATCATCACACCTGCGGTGGCACCCTGTACATATACGTTGACCAGACCGGTCTGTACTCCGGATTCAGCTACGATCGCCTCCACCTGCCGGGTGATGTCGTAGAGGCCGTTCTGGGCGGGGGTGGAGATCTGGATGGTTTTTTGCATGGTAAACTTTCTCAGTATAATTAGACTCAATAGCTGATATCTAATTGTTCGGCTACCAGCCTTAAAGATTTGTCTCTGGTCCAAATAGGAACCTGATGTATCAAAGCTGAAGCAAGTAAATGAATATCTATAAAGCCCAATCCCTTGTCAAAGAGTTTCCTTTCTTCAATGAGTATGAAAACTTCTTCATCCAGCACCAGGTCAATACTTTTAAGTGTTCTGAGAAGTGAAAGAACTTCTTTTCGATTTCTAATATTACCACAACTCAATTCACCAAGGATATAGGGATGAATGCAAACCTGGTTCGATAGTAATAATTCTTTTAAATACTCATCCGATTGATGAAAGTGATCAACCCAAACAGATGTATCTACTAATATCATTCAGTGTTGGATTTTCTCCTGGGAATGCTTTTCATCTGTTTTTCTGTACCTCCCAGCGCTGCAAGCCTTTTTGCACTCTCCTGTTCTATCAAAGCTTCCAATCCCTTCCTTACCAAAGCTGTTTTTTCCGATATTCCTGTAAGCCTTGAGGCCTTTTTAAGAATTTGATCGTCTATGTTCAATGTAGTTTTCATGCTTGCAAGATATACAAATTATATGTATTTGTCAATACATAATGGAAATATCAAGCAGGTACTTATCTGTTGTGGAAGGGGTACATTCGAATGAAAAGAATCATTATCGCACCAGTGGCACCTTGAGCGTACACGTAAACCAAGCCTGTCAGGACACCGGATTCAGCTACCATCGCCTCCACCTGCCGGTTAATATCGCAGAGGCTGTTATGTGCGGGGGTGGATATGTGGATGAAAACCACACGACAACCGTATTGGTTTCCGGGGATACATACAAAAACTGACCGGTTCGGCCTGATTTATGCATATCACCATCTGGAAATACTGCATCCCACTGATAGGAGGCTCCGAAATCTGCTTCTCCGGAGTCATGCACCAACCTCTTGCGGCAGTAGTGTCATACGCACCTGTGAAGGTGGTCACCTACCAGGATCACAGTGGCGACTTTTCCAGCTACATGACCCACAGTCTTTTGGGCTGGCATGACGGAAGCAAGCTGCTCAACAATCCATTTCCCGGTCTTATTATGCATAGTGTCGCGGTCAGATTCTGATTTGATCTGGAAAGGGATCAGGTAGATTACAAAGAATAGTTATCTCATCCAGGGAGACATTTTCAAATCCAGGGAGCTTCTTCAGATACCTGTGTATTCTTATTCAGCTCTAAAGTCCCTTTTTGCGGAAACTTGCAAGACCGTTCATAAAGAATCTGTTTCCGTAGATGATTTATTATTAGAGAAGAACGTTGAAACCATGGTTTCCTGACTCAGCCAAATAGTCTGAATATGGAATAATTTGCAGCCATATGCTTGACTTCATTTAATCATCTTCCTATATTATGAATCAGAGACAAACGAGTTTTGTCTGCAGCCTGGAATTCAAGTGGAGAATGGTTTGAATCAATTGCCATGAGATCACCTATTCTTCTTCATGTATTAATTCTTCTTTCGCAGGTAGTCCACGCACAAGATCTGCAGAAAATTGATAGCCTGAAATTACTGCTAAAGGATGCTGATCATCCCGCTAACGTTCTTAATCAAATTTCTGAGGCCTATATGAGGGTCGCGCCGGAGAAGACCCTCGAATATGCAGAAATAGCCCTGCAGGAGGCAACTAGGGAAGAGAATGAAAATGAACTTGCGGTAGCGTTTAAGAACCAGGCTCTTGCTTATCAATCCCTTGGAGAATATGAGAGAAGTCTTGGCAGGATAGATTCAGCTGAAACTATTTTCGACCAGTTAGAAGATGGTGAAAACAGTCTAAAATGTCAGGAAATCAAAGCAACAACATACATGTTACAGGGGAATTATAATGAAGCCCTGTCCTTGCTGAATAGTGTGACAGATATGGCAGAGGAAAACGGTTTGAAAAGTATATACCTGACAAGCCTCATACAAATTGGCAGGATCCACAGGGCAAGGGGAAATTCGGCCGAAGCATTAGATAACTTTCAAAAGTCGCTGGATCTGGCCACAGAGATCAACAATGAGTATCTCAGGGGACATGCTTATCATTTTATCGGGCTGACGTACCAGGATCAACAAATGTTTGAACTGGCTATCGACAATTATCTGAATGCCCTGTATATTTTCGAAAACGAACATGTGATTACCCAGATCCCGTATTTGCTTATATCCCTCGGACTGGCTTTACAGGAAACCATGAATTTCAATGAAGCGCTGGGATACTTCCGGAATGCATTGCCTTATTACACAAAATTAAAGGACAGGTGGGGGTTGGTGGAGATATATCGCTACCTGGGGACTACATACTTTCAAATGAATTCACTGGATTCAGCCAGGGTTTACTTCGCAAAATCACTGGAACTTAGTAGAGAAATCAACCATAAAACCGGGGAATGTATAGCGTCGAACAAACTGGCTGAAGTGTACATATATCTGCAACAATATGATGAAGCCCTGGAATACCTTCAAAGGGCACTGGAGCTGAATGAAGAAATCGAGAATAAATATGTCCTGGTCAATATCCTTTACAACACAGGAGTTTGTTACGCATTTTCAGGGAACCTGGTAGAAGGGCTGGAAATCCTCCAGCGGGGGCTGAACCTGGCTGACAGCATGAATCTAAGATATGAGCAGATGATACTGAACAAGGAAATATCCGGTGTTTATTCCAGATTACAAAACTACGGCAAGGCTCTTGAGCATTATCAGTACTATGCAGATCTGGATGATTCTGTCTACCAGGAGAAGGCCCAAAGGAATATGGTTGAGATGGAACAGAAATTTCAGGCTGAGAAAAAGAATAAAGAGATAAGTCAGCTCAGACTCGACAACACGGAAAAAGAATTAACCATACGGAAGCAAAAATCTGTCAGAAATCTATTTGTTTCCTTTTTTATTTTCGCATTAGTAACAGGAGTTCTAATATACAGGAGCTATCAGCGAAAAAAGAAGGCCGACAGCGAAAAAGAAATACTGTTAAAGGAAATACACCACAGGGTGAAAAATAACCTCCAGATCATATCCAGTTTGCTCAATATTCAGACGGAATACGTTACAGATCTAAAGGTAGCGGGGGCAGTACAGGAAAGTCAAAGCAGGGTAAAAGCCATGGCTTTGATTCATCAGTTGCTCTACCAGGAGAAGAATTTTACAAAGATAGATTTTGCAGAATATTTAAACGAGTTAGCTTCCACCCTTGCAACCATTTACCAAAAACCCGGCACTGATATTATAGTTGCTATTCATGTTTCTGATACTTTTTTTGATATTGAAACTTCAATACCTCTGGGATTGATCATTACCGAACTGGTTTCCAATGCATTCAAATATGCCTTTAATGGGTCCGCTGGAGGCAGGATAGACTTGGAACTGAAACCGCTTTCAGGTAATAAGCACCTTCTGGTGGTATCTGACAATGGAGTCGGGTTGCCTCCGGCTACAGATATATACAGCCCCAAAACACTGGGGCTTAAGCTGGTCAACATTTTAACCAACCAACTGGATGGCACTTTTTCTTATGAATATCAAAAAGGAGCCCGATTCATGATTGAGTTTGCTGAAAGTATTTAATGATTTGATGAATAAATCCATAAAGCTTACAGATTGATGAGATATCAGCTGAATGAGTAAAAACGATTCCGCATGACCCATCTTAAGATACTGATTGTTGAAGATGAACTGATTATCGCTGAAGATATAAGGATTCAGCTCGTAAAACTGGGCTACCAGGTTACCCGAATTGCCAAATCCTATGAATCTGCATTGATTCTGTTGGAGGAGGATACACCTGATCTTGTATTGGTGGATATTGTGCTCAAAGGTGTGAAAGACGGGATTCAGCTGGCAAAAATCGTCAAAGAGAAGTATGATTTACCCGTCATTTTTCTTACCAGCCATGCGGATAAACTGACGGTGGAGAATGCAAAAAAAGTAAATCCAGAAGGATATTTGCTTAAACCATTCCAAAAGGAAGCTCTTTACACTTCAATTGAGATCGCTTTTTCAAACTTCATTGAAAAGCAGACGGCCATTCAAGATTCGAGGGCTTTTGAAAACGAGCAGAGCCACGTAATCAAGAAAAGCATATTTGTTAAAAAAGATCATCTGCTGATTAAAATCAGATTCGATGAACTTCAGTGGTTGAGAGCGGAGCGGAACTATGTCGAACTGCATTGTGACGATAAGATGCATCTCACCCGTTCCACCCTCAGGGAACTGCTTGAAAAACTCCCGGCTTCCCAATTTATGCAGGTTCATCGATCCTTTGCGGTAAATATTGATCATATCTCAGCGATTGAATATTCAGCATGCTTTATTGGCAACACTGAAATTCCTATCGGACGTTCTTTCGTTGACAGCATCAGAAAAAGACTGAACCTGGAAATGTGAAGAAATTTTCCTGAAAGCAGGAATACGTTTCGTCCCTCTCTGAACGGCATGTGTCCCCGCCGTGCGTGACCCGGCACAAATATTTGAATCCAGAAGCCGCACATTGTATTTTTTTTCAGAAGAAATCTGCACTTCTGTAACCCGCGAACCCGTCATGCACTTGCAGAAACCCGTCTCTATCATTCTATATCAGATGCGGCTTGAATAGGCCCAAACCTCTGCTCAGGTCTCGGTTGAACAAAGCTCTTTATTCTATTTAAAGCGTTATAAATGTTTAGGTTATGAAAAAGGCATACAGAGAATTGTTCCTCTTATTTTTGCCGCTGTTGACCATACAGCTCTATGCCCCTGCGCAGGATGCATCAGGAACCTATAACATGCTGGTTCAGAAAGATGCTTACGTGTTTGAGGAAATACCGAATACGAATTATGGTTTGAGTGCTGAATTAATAGCCGGAAGAGGATTGGAATTCGGGCATTATTACCGAATCTACCTGCAATTCGATCATACACCTATTCCTGAGGATGCACAAATTATTAGTGCAAACCTGTACATGTACATGCACTCTGCAACTACAGATCAATATCGCATCACACTTCAACATAATAGCCAGTCATGGGATGAAGGATCGATTACATGGAATTACCAGCCAGCCGATGCGTATCGAATAGATGTCCATACTCAGACCGTGGGGGATACCGAGGGATGGGTGCAATTTGATATCACCGGCACCGTCCGGCAATGGATGGACGGACTGGAAAATGAAGGATTGGTGGTCCTGGCCGATGATAAAGAATTTGCAATGCAAAACTGTGTATTCTACAGCAAGGAATCAGCTGGATGTGAGCCATATATCCATGTTGTCTATACAAGCAGCCAAAGGATCCCTGATTCCCCGGATGCACCACTATGTGACCTGACCGGAGATATAACACCTCCGGAGCTTACCCTGAGTTTTTCATCCGATCCGGTAACAGTTGGCGAATCTGTAGTTGTGGAAGCGACCGCTGAGGATCCTGAGGGAATCTATCGTTTACAAATTTACCATGGAAGCACCCTGATACGCAACACCACTCAGAATGCAACCTCCCTGAGAGCCAGTTCTACCCAGATGCCACAAGATCCAGGCCCCACCATGTATTTTGCAGTAGCTTATAATGACCGCATGCAATGCACACGGGTTTCGCGCAGGCTGATGGTTCTTGACGATGGAAAACCACCGGCTGTCGTTATTTATCACCAGCCAGAGCATCCATCGCTGGGTGAAATGGTAACGCTTTATTACTCTGTAAAGGATTCATCTGGTATAAATCAATTCGAAATTGAGGTTAATGGAGTAAAACACCGTATTTCGGAGGCCCATGGCACATTTCAGACATGGGGATCCATGAGCATCGAGGATGCTGATATTTATTATGATCCGGCAACCACCAGGGTGATTTCCTATTCCGCAACAGCCTATGATAAGGAAGGGTACCACACAAACAGCGGAACCTACCATATCCTCTATGACAATGGTTCCGGGCCGGATACAGATTCGGACGGAATTGACGATGAAATTGAAGAAATACTGGGTACTGACCGCACTTCCGACGATACCGATAATGACGGATTGTATGATTACTGGGAAGTTATTGGCTTGGACAGGGATAATGACGGGGAGATCGATCTCGATTTGCCCGGTCTCGGAGCATCGCCCCACCATAAGGACTTGTTTATTGAATGCGATTGGATGGAAGAGGGATCCCACTCCCACAAACCCCATCCATGGGCTATACAGACGGCCATAAACCAGTTTCTTTGCTACGGGATCAGGTTACATGTCGATGTGGGATCAATGGGAGGAGGCAATGCCATACCCCATCTGGAAGACATGGGAGAGGATGATGTTAAACTGAATCATCTGTTAAGCACAAAGCTATCCCATTGCGATCATGCCCGGTTCGGAATTTTCAGGTACGTGTTATTTGGCCATGGATGGGGTCAGTATTTCGGCACAGGAAATATGACCGTCAGGACCGATCCACCCAATGGGAATGAAGGTTATTACGATGAACCCTATTTTCAGGCCAAACAATTTATTCATGAGATCGGCCACTCACTGGGACTGGGCCACGGAGGTCAGACACGGGCCACCTTGACGGAGGCATATACACTGGATCAGCAATGTTACCTCTTCAGAAACGATGTGCCACGGGGTATCAATACCAACTATAAGCCAAACTACTTAAGCATGATGAATTACCTGTACTCGGAGCGGAATGGTCTGAGGGCCCTTACTTCGGCAGGAGATACCATTAGTTTCTGTGGATTCAGTGAAAACATATACAAATCCAAAAATCTGAATGAGAACCATTTAAACGAATCCGCAGGATTCGATTACCCATTGGATTGGGGAATGTACACCTGGCGAAGGGCTGGAGATACGCACCACAAACTGAATGGCTGGTTTGAGGGAACTTATTTCCTGGTTTACAACAATAAATGGATACTGGCCGACGGCAGTCCCATCGACTGGGATCTGGATGGGAATGATTCGGAAACCGATGTAGCCGCACATCTTAATCTGCGCTATGATACGGCTTATTCTACCCTGACTTTTGAGAATGATGTGGACAATTTCATACTTAAAATATGTTCGTACTGGCAGGACCGGTTCCTGGCCAACGGAGATTCCAGGAGGGAATATGAATTAAAAAATGAGGTTTGTGACGGGCTGGATAACGATTTTGACGGGATGATTGATGAAGGGTTTCCCGATCTTGACCACGATGGGGTGGCTGATTTTATTGATAATGCCCTGGAAACCTATAATCCTGATCAGCTGGATGTTAATAACAACTTCATTGGTGATGCCGCTGAGGTCCCGCTGGCAAAAGTAACAAACCTTGGGGGTAAATTTGACGGGGATCATATGTATGCCGAACTGACCTGGTACAGGCCAAAACCGGCCGGGGGGTTACTGGGCTACAACGTATACATGAAGGACCGTTCCGGAGTATTTAAAAGAATGGGCATCTCGTATCCCAGTACCCTTGAGGAACAATTCTCCCACAATGGTCCCTTTTTACTCGGCTACGAGGATACGCTCACCTATTATGTCAGGCCTGTCAATCTTTATTTAATAGAAGGTGAAAGATCGGATTATATCACCTTTCGTCCGAAGGTATCCACACTGGGCACTGAAGTCTGGGATCACTTGAATCCACCGTTAAAATGTTATCCCAATCCCTTCACTTCCTTTACAAATATTTCCTATATGTTACCCGTATCTGAATATGTTACGGTCACCATCTACAACCTTTTAGGTGAAAGGGTCAGGTCCCTGTCAAGTGAATATCAGTCCGGAGGGGAACATAATCTGGTCTGGGATGGGCAGAGAGATAACGGTCAAATCCTCCCTTCCGGTATCTACTATTGCAAAGTGGAAGCAAAAAATACCCTGCTGATATGCAAGATGATCATTAGCAGGTAATTGAACAATAACAGTGTCAGAAATAAGTCAGTCATGAAAAGATACTTGATATATCCGTTGATCTTTTGTCTCCTGCCGGGCATCCTGCAGGGACAGGTAACCGAATCGGATTCTCTTGCCCTGGTTGCTATTTATAAAAGCACGAACGGGGATTCCTGGACAGATAACACCAACTGGCTGCAACCAGGACAGCAGGTAGCTTCCTGGTACGGAATAGAGGTACAGGATTCCTTCGTTGAACATATCTACCTGGATCAGAATAATCTTACGGGGGCACTTCCTGAGGAGATTGGTGATCTGAACCGCTTAAAAGTGCTTGATCTCAAGATGAACCAGATTGCAGGAGAGATTCCTCCGGCAATTGGGAAACTCAAAGATCTTGAGGTATTGTCCCTTCGAAGCAATCAGCTTACAGGATCCATTCCCACTGAAATCGGAAACCTGATCAACCTGGAACACCTCTATCTTTTCGAAAACCAGCTGGATGGATCTATACCCCCTGAAATAGGCAACCTGACCAGACTTGATTACCTGTTGCTTCAAAACAACAACCTCACAGGATCGATCCCCGTGGAATTGGGCTACCTTACCAATCTCACGGTGCTGCGTCTGAATTATAATCTATTGACAGATTCCATCCCCGAGGGGATTGGTAACCTCACCAAACTAACTGACCTTCATTTGAGCAATAATGAACTCATCGGGAACATTCCTGTGCAAATAGGGAATCTGAACCAGCTGAACCAACTCAATTTGTCCGAGAATAAACTGTCGGGCTCAATTCCCCGGGAGATCGGGAACCTTGAAGAGCTTACCTGGTTTGCACTCCACAGAAATCAAATTTCCGACTCCATCCCTTCCGAACTAGGAAACCTGATTCAGTTAACCTATCTGTCATTACATAACAATGAATTATCCGGAGCGATACCGCCGGAGATCGGGAAGCTGAACAACCTACAATTTCTTTTTCTAAGAGGCAATCAATTAACCAGTTTGCCTGCTCAAATCGGTAACCTGAAGAATTTGAAAAGTTTATCCGTACGTTTCAACAGTTTACAGGGTGACCTTCCGAAAGAAATCGGAAACCTCGACAGTCTAGAGGTGCTGAGTCTTGAGTACAACCAACTAAGCGGCACCATTCCTGCTGAAATCGGTCAACTGAAAAAATTAACGAATTTACTGCTGCAGTTCAACCAGATTGAAGGTTCAATACCGGTTGAAGTGGGGAACCTGACTAACCTGGAATCGATCAATCTGAGCAATAACAGACTTGAAGGCCCCGTACCCCATGAAATAAAAGACCTTCCATTGCTTTCCAATTTGCAGCTGCAGCAAAATCGCTTTAATTTCCACGATTTGGAACCATTGATCGGGAATGCCATAGGAACATTATACTATTCTCCCCAAGCAATTCTGCCATTGACATCTACCCAGGTGAACCGAAGCACAGGTGATGATTTGAATGTGGATATAACCAATCATACGGTCAATCAATGCATTGCTTCAAAAAATAAATATCAGTGGTGGAAAGATGGTCTTTACATTACCGGCTATTCCGATTCCCCGGTTTTAAGCCTGACCGAAATGGACCAAACGGACGCAGGGGATTATTCCTGTACCATGATCAATGCGGATTTCCCTGACTTGACGCTGGTAACCGATGCCCTGCATCTGGTGGTTGATGGTCCGGTTGATCTAATACTTAGTTCCGATACTGTTGCTGAAAATGTCCCTGCCGGTACTTTTGTGGGAATCCTGACGACCAGCGATCCTGATCAGACCGATGGGCACACTTATGCGCTGTCAGGCATGGACGGGATTGTGGATGCGGATAATGAGTTTTTCACCCTGAATCAGGATAGCCTGTTCATCAAACTGTCACCTGACTTCGAAACCAAAAATGAATATCGGATTCACCTCACAGTTACTGATCATGACGCCAAAACTTTCAGCAAAGCCTTTGTCATTTACATTGATGATATCCAGGAACCTGCAACTGCTGTGGCTGCCTGGCCTTCCGCTCATTTGAAAGTATATCCCAATCCTGTGAAAGATTACATCAGGATTGAACTGGAGTCCCCGGCAAAAGGTCCTGTTTGCGCAGAATTGCTGGATATCAATGGAAGACTGGTACAGAGCCGGAAATTTGGCGCTTCCCAAACCGGGGGTACCCGGGAGTTCATTTGGTCCATTGACCCCGCTCTTCCACCGGGCAGTTATTTTGTTACACTTTCATTTGACAATCTGAAAAGGACTATGAAATTGATAAAAGACTGATTTGCCGGATGCGATCGCTTCATGGATTGAAAAACATCTGATGCCAGAAATGTCATTTAAATGAAAATCAGAGTAAAAAAATGTCTGATGAAGAAACTTAAACTTGCAATTGGAATATTGTTTCTGATCCATGCGGTTTCTTTTTCTCAAACTGTCTGGGTTTTAAACAATGGGGATCCCGATCGGGAAAACCCTCCGTTTAATGATAGTCTCAAATTATTTGCAGACTTTGGGTATCGAATGGCGGAATGGGGAAATTTTAATATTTCGGAATCAATCAGTGGTATCAGGCGCCTGGCTGTTACCCTGGATGGATCGAGTTGCTGGGTGAGTGACGGTGATTCACTGAAGCGAGTGCATAAGCGAGCCAGTACGGTCCTCAGTATCCCAAGGAGTATTGGGGCCCTGGATATTGGAAGGGATGATCTGCTGTATGCGTTAACATCCGGTGATACAATACACGGTGACAGTATCGTTGTGTTTGATCCGCAGGGAAATCTTGTAGACGGAAAAGAATTCGGGGGAATGGACATTGTTGTTGATGATAAAAATGGTTCTGTATGGATCGTAGGGTCAGAGATAACCAGACTCAATCTGGATCTGCAGCACCAGTTCACGATAGATCCGGTTGCATGGACTGCAACATCGGTGGATTATTCCGATGACGGCAGCGTATGGATTGGCGAGGGACATCACCCGGATGTTCCCGGAAGCAAGAACAGATTGTTGCACATTGACCTGGATGGTGAGATTCTTGACTCGCTAAACCTTACGTCCCGCCCGAATTGCGTAAGAGTGGACCGCACCGACGGATCTGTCTTGATTGCCTACGATGGGCTGATCAGGTATATTCCCAGCCTGGTCCACTTTGAACTCATCGATGATGTTGCAGGTTTTACTTTGAGCATCGATCAGGAAAAAGATCTGATCTGGCTGGCCCACAATTCCGGTGTCAACAGTTACAGTAAAACTGGTGAATTGCAAACCGTTCTGACCGATTTCGAAGGCAATGATCAAAAATTCATTGCTACTGCAAAGTATCCGGCAACTTCTGTAAAAACTGAAATAAAGCTATTAGCAACTGACGGAAAAGCAGGCGACACATTTGGCCAGTCTGTAGATATTCATGGCGAATTTGCTGTTGTCGGATGCCCTTTTGACGATAATGCAAATGGAACAGATGCGGGGGCAGTTTATATATTCAGGTCTGATGGGAAGGAATGGATGAAATGGCAAAAAATCACAGCCTCGGATGGCACGGAGGGAGACATATTCGGATACTCGGTCAGCATGGTCGGAACATACCTGGTTGTCGGGGCCCCATGGGATGATGACCATGGAGGCGAATCAGGTTCGGCCTATATTTACAAACGTGAAGGTACCATCTGGACCGAAGAAATGAAGATTACAGCCAGTGATGCCGGTGCAGATAACAGGTTTGGGATAGATGTGGACGTGAGTGGCGACCATGTAATAGTCGGGGCTTTTTTTGACAATGATTTCGGACCCCGGTCGGGATCAGCCTACATTTTCAACCGGGAAGAATCCGGATGGGTCGAGCAAGAGATACTCAGGGCAAGTGATGGCGCGGAAGCCGATTGGTTTGGTGTTTCAGTTTCCATCGATGGTGAATATGCCGCTGTGGGATCCAGGTATGATGACAATGAGAACGGTGTGGACGCCGGTGCCATCTATATCTTCAGACAGGATGGAAACAACTGGCCGGAACATCAGAAGCTCACTGCCGGAGAGGGTGCAGAAGGGGACCTTTTTCATGTGAATACGATCTGCGGTGATGTTCTTTTAGCCGGTGCATACCTGAATGACAAGTGGGGAGAGAATGCAGGAAGCTTTTATATATATACGACGGATGGATCTCAGTGGAAAGAATCTAAATCACAATCCTCTCATGTGCCTGGGGAGATGTTCGGTTGTTCGGTCGCAATGAGCGAAAATCGTTTTGCCGTGGGGGCTTATGGAAGCGATGAAAATTCCGGAATCGTATGGCTGTTTTATTACGATAGCTACAGATGGTTGGAACCCATAACCGCCAGCGACAGGAATACGGGAGATAATTTCGGGCTCTCCATCGCATTGGATGGGAACAATCTTATCGTGGCGGCAAGAAAGGATGATGATCAGGGAGAAGATGCCGGAGCCGCATATATCTACGAGTTGGTTGAACCAGTCCTGACAAACATGGACTCCAGGCATGAGACCAATCCGCCCACTCGCTCATTGCTTCAAAAGGCCTATCCCAACCCATTCAACCATGCTGCAACCATACCTTATTCCTTACCCAATGCAGGCCACGTAAATATTTCGATTTTCAATATGTACGGACAGAAAGTAAAAATGCTGGCAGACGGATTTCAGGAAGCCGGTGCATATACGATTCAATGGGAGGGTGACGATGATCGGGCTAACCCTGTTCCCAACGGGCTTTATTTCTGTCTGATTGATTGGGATAATTTCAGGCAGTCCATTAAACTTTTGCTTATTAAATAATATTCACGTGGTTACATTTCCGTAACGCATAGCCATTGGCTTTTCTAATTGGATAGTCCAAACGAAATGGGAACTTTCAATCCGAGGTAGTTTTGAAAGATATGGATATGTGGATTTAGTTGCGTACCTTATTCGATCGAATCTTCAAATACTCTGGTGCCATATCCATTATTTTCATTGATACTTATCTAAGCACCCACAAAAAGGATCATTATGAAAACTTTGAAATCCATTCTCATGACAATGATCCTGTATTTGGGTATAAACACTTTTGCCCAGAATACAGAGATCATCCCTGATCTCATAAAAAGTAATGAGCCAAGTACCTGGGTATTACATAACAGGGACCTGACCATCCTTGAAGGTGGTTCCGTTCATCTGGACGGGAAACCCGGTGATGGTTTGCTATGGATCAAAGAACCGCTCTTTTCCGACGGTCGCATTGAACTGGACATAAAAGGAAAGGACCTGCAGGGAAGAAGTTTTGTGGGCCTTGCATTCCATGGCCTGAATGATAGCATCTTCGATGCGGTCTATTTCCGACCGTTCAATTTTAGGAATGCCGAAAGGAACGGACATTCGGTCCAGTATATATCCCATCCGGAACACACCTGGTATCTGCTGAGAGAGGAGCATCCCGGGAAATATGAAAATAAGCTGATCACCGTTCCGGACCCCGATGAGTGGTTTCATGCTGCAATTGTTATCAAATATCCGCTTGTTGAAGTTTATGTGGATCATGCTGAGAAGCCCTCGTTGAGGATCGAACAGCTCAGCTCACGAAAGGAAGGATGGATCGGTTTCTGGGTGGGCAATAATTCTGAAGGATACTTCAGAAACCTGAGAATCATTCCTGCCTTCGAATAATGAACCTGAAGTAGAGGTAATCCCTTCCTTTTCCTCCATTGGTTTGCATAACTAAAACTTTAGTTATACTTTTGAACTAAGCTCTTAGTTGAAAAAATGAGAAAACTAATTATTTTGATTTCATGTCTGTATGGCAGCCTGGCCCATTCACAAACACTTAATGTTGAACAGATCAGGACGGACCTTGATTCTGCAATTTCGATGCTATCCGAAATCCATCCTACCTTTCATGGATCCTCCAACAGACAGGCACTGCTTCATCTGAGGGACACAATCAGCACTCCCCGGACCAGCCATGAACTCTTTAAAATGCTTCAGCCGCTCGTTGCCCTGGACGGTCATACCACGCTTCAATTCACCGGCACTGTTCTGCCTGAGGTGGACAATCCCCTGCTGCCATTCGAGACCGTGATTTTTGACAACCGTCTGTTTGTGAAACGGAACCTGTCAGACAATGCAATGCTGGAAACAGGGACCGAGATCCTTTCGATCAACGGTAAAGCTGTGGTGGATGTGTTGAGTGACATGCTACCCTTCCTTCCCGGGGAAAGAACCGAGAACAAAATCCGGAAGCTGGGCAACAATGCGTTTCCAAACTGGTACAGGTTGGTATATGGAAATTTTGAATCCTTTGAAATTGAATACAGCGGTTCAGGCTCAACCGGCTCAGCGATCGTGCAGGGTATTCACTGGAAACAGTTCCCGGAATATGAAGAGGAGCCATTTCAACTTAAATTTCCGGAAGAGGATATCGCCTATCTGAAAATTGGCAAGTTCAGACCCCCCAGGGAATTCCTTCCTTTCGTAGATTCTTCATTTACGGAAATTCAAAATCGGGGATGTGACCATCTCATCATTGATGTTACCGAGGGGGGCGGATTTTCGGATCTGACCGATTCGCTCCTGAGCTATATCACTGAACAACCTTATTGTGTGCTTGTAAAAAAGATGATTAAGATAAGCAGGGAGACCAGGGAATTCATAGCAGATCTGGGTGATGCGGGGAAACAGGCCGGCGAATTCTTTGTGGTGACCAGGGAGCCGGTGCCGCCGGCCCACAGAACCAACAGGTTCAAAGGAAAGGTTTACCTGTTGACGGGCCCGAGGACCTATTCGGCTTCGACCATGTTTGCAGCGATGGCAAAATGCTACACCGATGCGGTCCTTATCGGTGAGGAGACGGGACAGCCACTGATCAGCAATGGGGACATCGCCCGGGTATCTCTGCCAAACTCCGGCCTCCGGTTATATACGAGTCTCTCCATTTACCATCTACCCTGCGCCCGGAATGATCGGGACGGTGTCCGGCCCGATGTGGAGGTTAGAATGAGTCTGGATGACCTGTTTCATGAGAGAAACAGCTACCTTGAATATGCCCTTGACTTTATTAAAGGAAATACTAGCGGATCTTTCCAGCAAGATCAACCGGTCAGAATATTGAAAGGGCACGAATGGAGCGTTACAGCGCTGGACATGAACAGAGAGGGCACGCTCCTGCTCTCCGGAGGATGGGATAATGCAGTGATCTTATGGGATATGACCCATGATTCAATGGCATATAAGTTTGAAAATCATTCCAATATGATTTGGGATGTGGCTTTCAGCCCCAATGAACGATACGTGGCCAGTGCGTCATGGGATGCAAGCATCAACCTATGGGATATGGAATCCAAAGAACTGGTTCTGAAATTGAAACAGGATCAGAAATTCAGAAAAACCCAGAAGGAGCCATTTTACCAGGACCGGCTCCTTCCCAACATGGTAAACTCCATCGCTTTTCATCCTGATGGATGTTTGCTGGCAAGCGGATCGTCCGATGGAAAGATACGGTTGTGGGATATTACCACCGGTGCATTGACAGAGGTCATAGATATACATGAATCCCTTTCAGTGAACAAGATTCTGTTCAACAGATCTGGTACCGGACTGATCAGCAGTTCAGATCGGATCAGAATCTACAATTTGAATGAGGGGGTGGTTACAATGACCCTGGATGGACACCACGGGCAGCTGATCGGGGCCATGGATATCGCCGATTCAATCGGATATTTAATCAGTGCAGACATTGCCGTGAGAAACCCGCTGATTGTATTGTGGGACCTGGAAACGGGTGATCGGATCCGGGTATACAATGGACACCAGAACGTGATCAGAGATATTGTATTCTCCAATGATGAAACGATGTTTGCAAGCGTTGGAGAAGACAACCTCGTCAGGGTTTGGTCTGCTGATGATGGTGATCCCATCACCACCTTTACTGATCATGACAACAAAGAATTGAATGCCGTTTGTTATACCCCGGATGATCAAATAGTCATCTACGGTTCACAGGATAAAACCATCAAATTCAGGAGAATCCATAACCATGTGGAATAAGCTCAATATCACATTGATCATCCTGGTTCACAGTGCCGCAGTCGCCGGTCAGAACAGCATTATTCCGCCCGCCATCACCCTCAAGGGCCATCAGTACAAGGTCAACCACATCTGCTACAACAAGTCCGGAGAATTAATGGCCAGCTGCGGCTGGGATAATACAGTCATAATCTGGGACATGAATACATGTACCGTGAAGTATGTAATGCAGGGCCATACAGACAATGTTTGGACAGTGAAATTCAGTCCGGATGAAAAATACCTGATCAGCGGCGGAATGGATGCCACCATGATCATCTGTGATTTTCAAAGCGGTAATACCTTCAAAAAGATCACCGCTGAACCGGAGCAGGTGAATAAGATTGGAAAATATCCCGAAATAAAATATTTCTTGCCAAACTCACTCTCTCCCAAGGTCTTTAATAAGGAAGGCACTCTTTTATATGCAGGTTCTACCGATGGGTTGATCCGGATCCTTGATTTGAATAGCCTGGAATTCACAGATACACTGTACGGTCACAAAGGAGCCACAAGCAATATGGCCATCAGCGGCGATGGTTCACTGCTGGCAACAGGCTCATGGGAAAATGAACTTTTAATCTGGGATCTGGAAAGCCAGGAAATCATTCACAGTCTGAAAGCTAAGGAGCATAGCGCATACTCCCTGA
>Ga0209536_100007283_pt1 | contig 16796 bp, 19 predicted proteins | sample DeeMarSeWOR28_12_FD_187461 | JGI IMG/M metagenome (GOLD analysis project Ga0209536, IMG submission 187461) | Marine sediment microbial communities from White Oak River estuary, North Carolina - WOR-2-8_12 (SPAdes) (version 2) | ecosystem: Environmental > Aquatic > Marine > Intertidal zone >... | reverse complement strand
AGCCGTATTGGTAAGGATTTGGGGTATGATGAGGCGCAACTGGAAAGCCTGTTTATTTTTACCGGTGCCAAGGTCGGTGATTTGATGGAAATCGCCATGCAGCCGGAGGAAGCAAAGCGCTGGTTTGGTGTGGTGCCACCCGATCTATCTGTCGTATCCCGCTCCCGTGGGGTCGACTGGATTTATACCTATCTTCGTTCTTTTTACAAGGATGACTCCAGGCCCTGGGGTGTTAACAACGCGGTCTTTAAGGACGTCGCCATGCCTCATGTATTATGGGAATTACAGGGGCTTCAAGTGCCGCAATTTGAAGTGCTCACCGACGATGAAGGTGTAAAACGGAAAATCATCAGTCGTCTGGATCTGATTGAGCCTGGGGAGTTGTCACCGGAACAGTTCGACATTGCAATTCGGGATCTCGTTAACTACCTCCACTATATGGGGGAGCCTACCAAGCAACAACGATTGCAGTTGGGTAAATGGGTGCTGCTCTATCTGGCTGTGTTTTTCGTGTTGCTTTTGTTACTCAAGAAAGAATACTGGAAAGACGTCCACTAGTTCACTTGCGTATTTTTGTTATGATTATCGCTTCCTGCCTGCGTTCACTGTAAATCATTTCTTCCTCCGCTAAGTATATAAAAAACAACAATTTACAAGCTATTTTCCGCCATTCTCGAAATTGTATTGTATAATGCCGGCTTTATTTTAATCCCGGGTTATAAGTTCAATTCCGCAGAAGTCTGGAGAGTTAGTGATGGCCTTGATTGCCAATAGAAAGTCTGTAATGACGTTGTTTTCATCTGATAACGATGTTCATTGTCATCGTGTACGTATCGTTCTTGCCGAGAAAGGTATTAATTTTGAAGTTGTGGACGTGAATCCCGCTAATCCACCGGAAGACCTGATAGAGCTAAACCCCTATGGTGGGGTGCCGGTGCTGGTTGATCGTGACCTGGTGCTTTACGACTCTCAGGTCATTATGGAGTATCTTGATGAGCGGTTTCCTCACCCGCCACTAATGCCGGTGGACCCGGTTTCCCGAGGCAGGACTCGAATGACGCTACGGCGTATTCAGCGTGATTGGGATGGTTTGGTTGATCAGATCGTTAGTGGTCAGGACATTGCCCAGGCCGCTAAAGAGTTAAGAGAAAGCCTGACGGTTATCTCGCCTATCTTCGAGCAAAAACCGTTTTTTATGAGCGACGAATTCTCTCTAATGGATTGCGCAGTGGCACCTATTTTGTGGCGCTTACCGGCCTATGGTATTGAATTGCCGCCGCAAGCCAAAGCCATCAAAAATTACGCGGAGCGCTTGTTTGACCTGGATGCATTTCAGGCAAGTTTGACTGAGGTTGAACGCGAAATCCAACAGTAATGGTATTGATAAAATATAAGAAGCGGCAGTTTATCCAGGCAGTCTCAGTACTGCTAACCAACAATATGATTAATCCCATTTTCCAGAAAAGAACAGGTGTTACATGACCAGCAGTCGACCTTATTTATTGCGGGCGATTTATGACTGGATTGTGGATAATGGATTTACGCCTTACTTATTGGTGAATGCCAGCGTTGAAAACGTCATCGTGCCTACCGAATACGTATCCAATGGCAAGATTATTCTCAACGTCGCGCCCGCAGCTGTTAATGATCTTAATATTGGTAATGACGAGGTCCATTTCAACGCCCGTTTCAGCGGTAATCCCATGTATGTTAGTGTGCCGGTGACTGCAGCCATGGCAATTTATGCCAAGGAAAATGGCCGCGGCATGGTATTTACTGATGACGATGATATTCCACCCGGCCCCGATAACGGAAGTGATACTGAAGATAGTAAGACCAAGGCAAAAACCAAGTCCAAACAACCGCGATTGCGCGTCATTAAATAATGCTTGAGATTGTCCAGTCTGATATCACCACATTGACGGTGGACGCCGTTGTTAACGCGGCTAACTCAAGTTTGTTGGGTGGTGGCGGCGTGGATGGGGCAATTCATCGTGCCGCAGGACCGCAACTGCTTGAAGCCTGCAGGCCGTTGGGTGGTTGCACAACCGGGGACGCTAAAATCACACCCGGATTTAATTTACCGGCGAAATTTGTCATTCACACTGTTGGACCTGTTTGGCACGGGGGTAGCCATGGCGAAAGCCATTTGTTGGAAAGTTGTTACCGGCGCTCCCTCGATCAGGCGCTGGCAAATAACATCAGGAGCATAGCATTTCCAGCCATCAGTACAGGCGCCTATGGTTATCCCAAGCAGGATGCGGCAAAGATCGCTTTAACTGTACTCAAAGAATATGAAGCGCGTTTTGACAGAATCATTGCGTGTTGCCATAGCCGCGAGGATGTTGAAATCTACCAGGCGGTTAAGCATCAATTGATGTAAATACGTGGTACTTGAGAAGTAAGCTGAAGTTAATCAGGGTTGGATATGGGCAGCAACGGAGCGCTTATCAGCCCGGCGGAAAATAATATAGGTAATCAGCCCCATCAGCGCGCCAAATAAATGGGCATCTACAACAACGCTGCCGCCGGCGGTTTTTTCAGAACCGGGTAATGGGCCGTACCATTGCTCCCATAGGAGTTTGCCGATGATGAGCAAGAGTAATAATTTTGAATCCCAGCGTCCGGTGCGCAAGTCGTATAGGCAGCCAACAATAAACATGGCGTGTAATACACCGGATAAACCCACGTAATAGAGTAAATGGGAATCTACAACCAGCAGCAGGAGGCTAATGCCAAAGCCACCGAATAGCATGACGTGGAACCAACGCTTGGTGGGAAGATGGCGGTCAAACAGACCCCAAACGAGTGCGAGTCCGAGTAAATTCATTGTCAAATGCGGCCAGGATAAATGTGCGAGATGACCCGTAAATAGGCGCCAGACTTCCCCGGACAATATGGCGTTTCGGTCAAAACGCAACCAAAGCTGGACATCAGAACCAAAAAGTCCAATAAATGTCACAATAAACGCAATCGTAATGGGCAGTATGTGCCGCTTGACGACTGGTTTTAATGTGCTTTCTTTTCGAGCGCGAGGATTAACCATTAACTGCAAATATATTGATTTTCTGATTGTTACGACAAACTGCAAATACGGCAGGTTCGCAAATTAAATGAATGAGGTAGTACACAAAAATCATACTTTTCCTGCTACCATTGGCATACGTATTGTATCGGATTCAGCAAATTAGAAAAGTCACACAGGGTTACAATTTTAAGAATTTAAGCCGGATGGCAAGTCTGCAAACTGATTAAGCATTGGAGTAAAATGTGTACATAGAACGTTTGAAGAATAAAACAACCAACATTATCACTAAAAACAGCAACCAGGGTTTTACCTTGATTGAGGTTATGGTGGTGGTCATTATCTTGGGTATTTTGGCGGCCATCGTGGTACCGCGTGTTATGGATCGCCCCGATGACGCTCGTATTACCAAAGCCAAGCAGGACATCCGTGCCATGGAAAGCGCGCTTAACTTATACAAGCTCGACAATTTTGTATATCCCACGACTGACCAGGGACTCGAAGCCCTGGTAACCAAACCGGCTGGTACACCAGAACCCAAAAACTGGAAACGCTATATGGATCGCTTACCGAAAGATCCCTGGGGCGAACCCTATCAATATCTTGAAACCGATGGCTCGATTCAAATCATTTCACGAGGTGCCGATGGCCAGCCCGGCGGTGAGGGTCCCAATACGGATATTAGTAACTCTGACCTGCAGTAAAACGTAGTGATTTAGCGTTAATTTTCCTTTCGACAATCAAATCGTAAGCATCAAGTGCGATTGCTTACTGGCTTCAGGCAAGATAACGAAACCCGAAAACCAAGTTAACCAGATGAAAACGGCAAATCCATTCCTGCATGTTCGATCACGCGGGTTCACGCTGTTCGAAATCATTGTTGTGGTTTTTATTATCGGGGTGATTGTCACCTTTGGCAGCCTGTCTATCAGCCAACACAGTGACCGTTATGTGGAAGACGAAGCACGGCGAATCCATCATCTGATCAGACTGGCCACGGAAGAAGCGGTGCTGGGTGCGCAGGAACTGTCCTTTCTGATAAATAAAAAAGGTTACAGCTTCGCGCAACTGGCCGGCGCAAAATGGGAGCCTATTGAAGGCGATTCATTTTTTCGCAATCGGGAGTTCCCGGAAAATCTGGAAGTTAAAATGCTGGTTTATGAGCAGGAGGTCAATCTTAATGATCCTGAAAAGCCGGTGCAGATCTATATCCTGTCCAGTGGTGAAGTGACACCCTTTACGCTTACATTAAGCGGCGAAAGTGATGTGAAATATACTGTGAGTGGCAGCCTGACCGGTCAAATTACCTATCAGCAACCGGAAACTAAGGATGAATTTGGTGGTTAGGGCAAGACGACAAAAGGGATTTACCCTAATCGAGGTCATCGTGGCGCTGGGTATCATTGCGACCGCCATGGCAGCAGTCATGATGACGGTATCAACCAGTGCCCGCAACGCGGCGGGATTAAAAGAACGCACGTTCGCTCATTGGGTGGCCATGAACCAGATGGCTGAACTGCATATCAGGAATGATCGGGAATGGCCGGACATAAAAAAGACTACGGGTACCGCCTTAATGGCTGAACACGAATGGTACTGGGAGCAGGAAGTAATAAAAACTCCAATCGATAACGTTCGTCGTGTTTACATTCGGGTGCGCGTCAATGAAGACGATGAATACCCGATGGCAACCCTGGAAGGTTATGTGAATAAACCGAGCTAGTGGCCTATGCATACTGCCAAGCAAACAAGTAGTGGATTTACCTTACTAGAATTGGTGGTGGCCATGGCGGTTTTCGCTATTATGGCGGCGATTGCCTATAGTGGCTTGAACAATGTGTTAATTGCGCGGCAGTTAACCGAAACGCATTCCGAGCAACTGCATCAGTTGCAGCTGGCGATGAGCTGGTTTGCCCGCGACATTGAACAAATCGTCAATCGGGGTGTGCGCAGTGAATACGGCGAGATATTACCGCCCGTCGTAGGTAATGACTTCGAAGGTTATTTACTGGAGTTGACCCGTGGCGGCTGGCGTAATCCCGCCAATCAACCGCGCAGCCATTTGCAAAGGGTTGCTTACGCAGTGCGGGATGAGCAATTGGTACGTGCCTATTGGCGGGTGCTGGATCGGGCGGAAGACAGTAAACCGTTTGAGAATGTCCTTCTGGACGGAGTAAAGGCAGTGGAAATTCGCTACCTGGGAGCGGATGACGAGTGGCGTACCAGTTGGCCAGAGTTGGCTACCACGGGAAACGTGGCGCCAGAAGTGTTACCCCGTGCTATTGAAGTAAATATAGATACCAAGCAGTTTGGCAAAATTACCCGCTTGATGCGGGTGGGTCGCTAATCATAGATGAAACCGATATCCAAACAATCTGGCATCGCATTAATCACCGCATTATTTATTTTTGCGTTGGTGACAATTGCGGCGGTTGCCATGGCGGATCGTCAAAACCTGGACATTCGGCGCACGGAAAATATGCTGCATTATGATCAGGCTTATATGTTTGTTCTTGGAATGGAAAAATTTGCTGCCACGGTTTTAGTCGAAGGCGACCCCGATAAAGAAGTAGACCATCTGGAAGAAGAATTTCTCAAGACGCCCGTGGCGCAGGAGGTAGAAGGTGGTACTATTAGTGGCTTTATTCGCGATGCCACCGCGCGGTTTCCCATTAACAATCTGGTCAATGCCAACGGGGAAAAACAGGATGCCTATGTGGCGGCGTTCCAGCGCTTCGTGGATTTCATGACAAGTGGTAATCGATGTGGTGAGCAGGGAGGTTTCAATCCCGATCTGGCCAACGTTGTACTGGACTGGATCGACAAGGATGAGCAGGTGGCAGTGGGCGGCGCAGAAGACATGGAATACCTGAATAAGGAGCGCCCTTATCGTGCCGCCAATCAATCCATGGCCAGTATCAGTGAATTACGGGCTTTAAACAACGTGATTGCAGAAGAATACAATTGTTTTGTGGGCGATGGCCAGAATCCACCGCTGGTGAATACTATTAACGATCATGAAGTCGCAATTAACGTGAATACTGCACCAGCGGAAGTATTGCAGAGTATTCATCCCAAGATCGACGATAAAATTGCACAGGTGTTACTAGAAGGCAGGGGCGAAGAGGGTTATAAGGACACCGAATCCTTCCTCAAGAAAATCAGGGAGGAATTGGCATTCGATCTCAATGACCCGACTCAAAAACAGGAAAGTGTTCAGTTTGAAGAAGATATGAAAAAGTTGAAGCTTAGCGTTGGCAGCCAATATTTCGAAGTGACGGCCACCGCACAGATTGGCCGCATGGAAGTGACCATGATTAGTCTTTTAAAACGTGACGGTAATAAAGTAACAACCGTGCAGCGTAGTCTCGGGGTTTATTAGTGAAGCGACAGATTTATATTCATCTGGGTGATCCAACACTTTCTGGCAAAATGCCGGAAGAAGTGCACTGGTATGTCCAGGAACCCGGGCAGGCTGCCGGTCCCGTTTATCACGGTGATTTAAAAACTGCTGCCAATCATGCTCTGGGTTGTCGTGTCGAGGTGTTTGTTTCCGGGGTCGAGGTGGTGTTGACCGATGTGGCATTGCCCGGTATGAATAAACAGAAGCTGCTGAAGGCGGTTCCTTTTGCGCTGGAAGAACAGTTGGCCAGCGATGTGGAAGACAATCATTTTGCCATTGGCGAACGCCAGCTAGCGGACAAAGTGAATGTTGCCATTGTGGAACGCGACATTATTGAAATGTGGTTGCAAGGTCTCAATGATGTGGGAATTCAACCCGATTTATTGACCACCGAAGTGTTGGGTATTCCTTATAGTGAAGACAGCTGGACCTTGTTGCTTAAAGCGCCGGATAAACAATCCAGATCCAAGGCGATATTGCGTAATAATCTGCAGGCAGGCATTGCACTGGATGTCGCTAACGTTGTGCCATTGTTACGCAGTATGCTGGAGTCTGTGGCGCAAGATCGACGGCCGGCAAAACTCAATGTCATTGTGTGCGGTGCTGACAGCATCCAGGCTGGGGCTGAATCCGAAGAACAGCAGCAGAGTGCTAGTGCCGTGTCAGGTGAAATGGATCCCATTGTTGCGCAATTGCAATCGCTGGCCGAAAAGCTGGCGTACGAAATTGAAGTCTACCATCCGGAACAGCCATTCCTGGTCTATCTTGCCCAGCAATTTGAGGAATCCAAGTGCATTAACCTGTTGCAGGGGGATTACAGTCGTCGGGAACGCCTGGAAAAACTATTGCGCCCCTGGCGTCCCGCGGCAGCTATCGTAGCAATCTGGTTACTGCTGCAGGTGGGGCTGATGATATTTGACTATCAAAAACTGGCTGCCAGGGATCTTGAATTGCGCGCGCAAATAACGGATATCTTTCGCACTGCGTTTCCTGAATCAAAAAACATTGTTGACCCCAAGTTACAGATGGAGCAGAAGCTGGCGGAGCTACGCAAACAAACCAACCAGGGTGCCGACATGTTTGCATTGCTGGCGAAAGCAGGCGAGGTGTTGAGTGATACCGATACCCTGTTGATTCGCACCTTGCGCTTCAAGGAGGAAACCCTTGATATGGATTTTGAAATCTCAGATTTGCAATCGCTGGACGAGCTAAAATTACGCTTGATTAATGAAACCAATATGGAAGTTGATATTCAATCGGCATCTTCAAAGCAGGGTAAGGTTGAGAGCCGTATGCAATTAAAGATTGGTACTGCCGACGGCAAGGCACCAGGGGGCGCATGAAAGACTGGTTTGACAATCTGGATATTAGAGAAAAGCGTATCCTGATTATTGGGGTGGTAGTATTGTTTCTTGCCCTCGCATATTTGCTGGTCTGGGAACCGTTTATTAAAAAAACCGCTGCCCTGGAAAAAAGTAATCAGGAAAACGCGGCGTTGGTGGCATGGATGGAGCGGTCCGCCGAAGAAGCAAAAGAATTACAGGCCAAACTCAAAGCCAGTGGTCCGTCGGGCAGTACTCAGGGTCAGTCACTGTTGGGCATCATTGATAAAACCGCCAAAAGCGGAAATCTGGGTAAAGCTGTCAAACGCGTACAGCCCGATGGGCAATCCAAAGCTCGGGTATGGCTGGAGAATGCCAACTTCAATGATATGATCAAATGGCTGGAGAGCTTGCAGCGCCGACAGGGCATACATGTTGTGACTTCAGTGGTGGAAAAGCTGGAAGAAGACGGGTTGGTCAATGCGCGTTTGGTGCTGGAAGGCGCAGCGGAATAACTATTTACAATGACGTCAAATAAATTACGATTCAATGTCACCAGCAATTAAAACAACTTTTAAATACAGCTTGTTCGGGATACTGGCTTATCTGGTATTTTTGATGGCAACCATGCCGGCCGGCGTGGCCTACGGTTACTGGAAGTCAACGTTTGGCGGTGACAGGATACCCGTTATCCTGGATGATGTCAGTGGTAGTGTCTGGTCAGGTAAGATCGGCAAAGCCACTGTTAAAGGGCAGCCGTTGGCGGCGTTTACCTGGGATATTAATTTGTTAACCTTGATGTTGGGTATTCTGGAAATGGATATCGAATTCAAGGTGACTGATGGTTATGGCAAAGGCACCATGGGCTACAGTTTTTTTGGCGGCGCTTATCTCAATAATGTTGAAGCCTGGTTGCCATTGACCGAGGTAGAAAACATCATTAATGTCGCCGCACTCAAACCGGGCGGGGCGCTGGACGTGAAGCTGAGTAATGTGAAACTGGATGGTAACAGTGTTGTTTCGGCGCAGGGTGATGTCGCCTGGCATGGTGCTGAAGTGACCCTGTTAAAGAAGCTGGTGCTCGGAGATCTGGATGTGGCATTTGAGCCGCATGAAGGCGGAGTGAAAGGCGTTCTGAGTGATCAAGGTGGTCCACTGACAGCAGAGGGTGTTCTGCAGTTAAGTCCAGACAGTAATTATGAATTTAACGGTGCCTTTGGTGCCCGTGGCAATAATCCGGACCTGCAAAATGCTTTGCGAACTATGGGGCGTGTTGATCGCGATGGCAAAGTAAAGGTGTCCATGAAAGGCAATCTGGCACAATTCGGACTGTAATTCCCTTCCTAACCTCCTCTCACATTGGTGCATTGCCGTTCACGCGGAATCTCCCTTGAAAATTTCCTGAGCTCCGCCAAAAGTGCTAAGATAGCGCCCTTCGTACGCAGTGTTAGCTCAGACAATCGGGAGTACCAATGGCTTTTGAAAAAATAAATGTGCCCAGCGATGGCAGCAAAATTCAAGTCAACGCCGACAATTCGTTGAACGTGCCAGACCGTCCCATCATTCCGTTCATCGAAGGTGATGGCATTGGTGTTGACGTTACGCCTGCCATGCGCAAAGTGCTTGATGCCGCTGTAGCCAGAGCCTCCAATGGACAGCGTACTATCGCCTGGATGGAAGTATATGCGGGTGAAAAGGCCACAAACGTATACGGTAGCGATGTATGGCTCCCGGATGAAACGCTCGAAGCGGTACGCGATTACGTGGTGTCCATTAAAGGTCCATTGACCACCCCCGTGGGCGGTGGCATTCGTTCTCTTAACGTTGCGCTGCGCCAGCAACTGGATTTGTATGTTTGCATGCGTCCGGTACGATATTACGCTGGTACTCCCAGCCCACTTAAGGAACCGCAACACACGGATATGGTGATTTTCCGGGAGAATTCCGAAGATATTTATGCGGGTATCGAGTGGGAAGCAGGAACACCGGAAGTCAAAAAAGTCATCGACTTTTTGCAAAACGAAATGGGCGTTACCAAAATTCGGTTTCCGGAAACTTCCGGTATAGGTATTAAACCGGTATCCAGTGAAGGCACCAAGCGCCTGGTGCGCAAAGCCATTCAATATGCCATCGATAATGATTGTGATTCGGTCACCCTGGTGCACAAGGGCAATATCATGAAATTCACCGAGGGGGCCTTCAAGAACTGGGGTTATGAACTGGCTAAAGCAGAATTTGCCGCCATTGAAATTGATGGTGGTCCGTGGTGTCAGTTTCTTAATCCCAATACCGGCAAACCCATTGTTATCAAAGACGTGATTGCCGACGCGTTTCTACAGCAGATCCTGCTACGGCCCAAGGAGTACAGCGTGGTGGCGACCTTGAACCTTAACGGTGATTATATATCTGATGCACTGGCGGCGCAGGTAGGCGGCATCGGTATTGCGCCAGGCGCCAATCTGTCGGATACCGTCGCCATGTTTGAAGCCACCCATGGCACTGCACCAAAATACGCCGGGCAGGATAAGGTGAATCCCGGTTCACTGATACTGTCCGGTGAAATGATGCTACGTCATCTGGGCTGGCAGGATGCGGCGGATCTGGTGATCAAAGGCATGTCAGGTGCAATCGCCGCAAAAACGGTCACTTATGATCTGGAACGCTTAATGAGTGGTGCTACTCTGGTCAGTTGTTCCGGCTTTGCGGATGCGGTCATTGAACACATGTAAATTTAATAACTTACTCTGTGTTATCAGAGCCGCCTTTTCATCGTTAAAATCGCTGCCATAAATGGTTACGTTCTCATCAACTTAATTTGATCAGGTTTTTTTATTTCCTTCCCATTATTTTTATAACGCTATGATTTGGCTCGATTTATCGAGTTAAATTTTACAAAGCAACAACACTTGCTTTAACATCAATTCAATGCCCGATTACCCATCAAGGTTGTTTATGAGTTTTTCATTGATTCCATTGTCTATAAGTGAGTAACAGAAAAACGGAGACCGGTTTGTCTAAACTTATGTCTATGAATACAGGAAATAATTCACAAAGGGACGAAGATTTAGCGGTTCAGGAGTCAAGACCTAAGCTAAAACGGCCGCCAATGTATCAAGTAGTTCTGATTAACGACGATTTTACTCCCATGGAGTTCGTCGTTCATGTGTTAGAAAAGTTTTTCCGTATGGACCGTGCGAAAGCAACACGGGTTATGCTCCATGTACACACGCAAGGAAAAGGTTTGTGTGGAGTCTATGTCAGAGAGATCGCCGAGACGAAAGTGGCGCAAGTCAACGAGTATTCTCGAACCAACCAGCATCCTCTGCTGTGTACGATGGAAACCGTGTAGGCGGTCTTGCGAGGTTCAAGGTCTTGCGAGAGGTGTCAAAAAATGTTGAGTGAAGAGTTAGAACAGACTCTTAATGTTGCCTTCAAGGAAGCGCGTGTGAAACGTCATGAATTTATGACGGTGGAGCACCTGTTGTTGGCTTTGGTTGATAATCCAACCAGCAATAACGCGCTGCGAGCTTGCGGTGCCAATCTGGAGCAACTCAGAAGAGAACTGGTGGAATTTCTGGAAGAAACCACGCCAGTGTTGCCCGATGGCGATGATCGCGAAATTGAACCAACATTGGGATTTCAACGTGTGCTGCAACGCGCCGTCTTTCAGGTACAGTCATCCGGCAACAAGGAAGTGACTGGTGCCAACGTGCTGGTCGCTATTTTTAGTGAGCAGGAATCGCAGGCGGTTTACCTGTTATCAAAACAGCACATTGCCCGTCTTGATGTGGTGAATTTCATAGCGCACGGTATTTCCAAAATTGATGACCAATCTGAGCAGGATACGATTTTGCCTTCCGCTGAAGAAGAAGTGGAACCGGAAACCCAGGCCAAGACACCTCTGGAAAGTTATGCGACCAACCTTAATCAACTGGCTATGCAGGGCAAAATTGATCCTTTGATTGGCCGTAAGTCGGAAATTGAACGCACCTTGCAGGTGCTGTGTCGCCGCCGCAAAAACAATCCCTTGTTTGTGGGTGAAGCGGGTGTGGGTAAAACTGCGCTAGCCGAAGGGTTGGCGAAACAAATCGTCGATGGCGAAGTTCCTGAAGTCCTTGCTGACGCAGTCATCTATTCTTTGGACCTCGGTGCATTGCTTGCCGGTACCAAGTACCGCGGTGATTTCGAGAAACGTCTCAAGGCGGTATTGTCGCAACTACGCCGCGAGCACAACGCCATTCTGTTTATCGATGAGATTCATACCATCATTGGAGCGGGTGCCGCATCGGGTGGTGCCATGGATGCGTCCAACCTGATCAAACCAGTTTTGGCTTCCGGTGAAATCAAGTGTATCGGTTCGACCACCTACCAGGAGTACCGTGGCATTTTTGAAAAAGACCGTGCCCTGGCGCGCCGTTTCCAGAAGATTGATGTTTCTGAACCTACAGTTGATGAAGCAGTGCAGATACTCACGGGCCTGAAATCCCGTTTTGAAGAACATCATCAGGTGAAGTTCACGCGGCAGGCATTACAAACCGCCGTTGAGCTTTCCGAACGTTATATCAATGAGCGTCACTTGCCGGACAAAGCTATTGATGTCATAGACGAGGCGGGCGCCAATCAACGCTTACTGGCGCCTTCCAAGCGCAAGAAAACTATCAGTGCCAGGGATATCGAGATGATCGTAGCCAAGATGGCTCGTATTCCACCCAAGCAGGTGTCGAGTTCCGACAAGGAAAGCCTGCGCAATCTGGACCGTGATCTCAAGCTGGTGGTCTACGGGCAAGACGAAGCGATTACCACATTATCTTCTGCCATCAAGATGGCGCGTGCCGGCCTTGGCAACGAGGCAAAGCCCATTGGTTCGTTCCTTTTCGCCGGGCCTACCGGCGTGGGTAAAACCGAGGTGACTCGCCAGCTGGCGCAGATTATGGGTATTGAGCTGATTCGCTTTGACATGTCCGAATACATGGAGCGCCATACTGTGTCGCGCTTAATCGGCGCACCTCCGGGTTATGTGGGATTCGACCAGGGTGGTTTATTGACAGAAGAAGTTAATAAACATCCTCACGCGGTCCTGCTGCTGGATGAAATTGAAAAAGCACATCCGGACGTATTTAACCTGTTATTGCAGGTTATGGATCATGGCACGCTCACCGATACCAATGGCCGTAAAGCGGATTTTCGTAACATCATAGTTATCATGACCACCAATGCAGGCGCAGAACAAATGAACCGGCCGTCCATTGGTTTTACGACCCAGGATCATTCAACGGACAGCGGTGAAGTCATCAAGCGGACCTTCACGCCGGAGTTCCGCAATCGCCTGGATGCCATTATCCAGTTCAAACCGCTGGATGAACGTACCATCTCTCATGTGGTTGATAAGTTCATTTGCGAGCTGGAAACTCAGCTGCTCGAGAAGAAAGTGACCCTTAGCGTGGATAGTGAGGCGCGGGCGTGGCTGGCGATGCATGGATATGATGCCAGAATGGGTGCCCGACCCATGGCGCGTGTGGTGAAGGAAAACATCAAGAAGCCGCTGGCTGAAGAGTTATTGTTTGGCAAGCTGTCAAACGGTGGTGAAGTTACCGTCTCCGTCAAGGATGACCAGCTCAACTTTGAATTCGATGTAGAAGAATATCGTGAGAAAGAGACTGTCAGCTAGTCATCGCCGGCTGGCAGTATAAATTTCGCTACACAATTTTCTTTCCCAATGACGTAGACAACCTCTGCGTCATTTTTCTTTATCCATCCTGGAAATATTAAACAAGAAACATGCTTGAGCTAGAATGTTGCTAGCGTGGACGAGTTAACGAGCGCGGAATACGATGCGACCTTTGCTCAGGTCATAAGGTGTCAGTTGTACGGTGACTTTGTCTCCGGTCAAGATGCGAATGTAGTGCTTGCGCATTTTTCCTGAGATATGAGCCGTAACGACATGGCCGTTCTCCAGCTCAACACGAAACATGGTGTTCGGTAATGTCTCCACGACAGTACCTTCCATTTCTATATGTTCTTCTTTTGGCATAAATTCCCAAACTCAAAGACTGGTAAGACTTACAGGCTGGGCGACTATAAACCACCCAGAAATTGCGCCTGACTGCGCCAATTCGTGGCACATAATGCCTGATCTCGAGGAAATTTTCAAAATTTACCGCTCGTAAGCGGTAATTAGCGTGGTTTATAAGGGATTGAAAGAAAAATTCTGGCGAAAGCTCCGCAGTTGCTAGATATGCACTGCCTCTTTCCAGGGGGTGTGCGCCCAGGCTACCGAGGGGTGTATGGCCTCTTGCTGTAGAATCAGCTCCATGCCCAGAAACACCAGGATAGCATTAAAGTCGTTGGGATCTTCCAGTTGCTGTTTCAGGCATTCCAGATGCGCGTAATTCATGTATAACAGATTAGGGCTGAAACCGTGTTCTTGTTCAAATTCTTTGGCAACACTGTAGATATAGCTGAGCATAGTATCAAGCCTCTTAAGCTGTTATTCGATTTGAATTGTTCTGTACTGGGTTCCTCCCGTACCTTTCTTCGTTACAACTAGATTGGTGCTGGAAATCCTTTTGTATTGCCTTGATTTTTATATCGTCCGGCGGGGTTGTTTCTTTAAATGGGGAGAGAAAGTTAACGTATTGATATACAACAATAAAAGCCGATAATTGATTAAATTTTAAATATTTTTGATGTGGGATTCAGAAAGGCTGATCCAGCGGCCACCGCTAAAAATTTCCGCCGGCTTAAACAGAGACTTGTATTGCATTTTTCTGCAGGTTGGAATCCAGTAACCCAGGTATACCCAGCGCAATTGTAATGCTCGCGTTTCCTGTAGCAGCCATAAAATGGCGTAGGTACCTAAACTATAGCTTTCGCAATCCGGCTCGAAAAAAGTGTACACCGCCGACAGGCCCTGGGTGAGTTTGTCGGCAACAGTGATAGCCACTAGACGGTCGTTGTCGCGAAATTCATAGAAGTAGGTTTCGCTCCAGTCACTGGAAAGAAAATTTATATAGTCATCGACAGAGGGATTTTCCATGGTACTGCCGGCATGACGATAGTTAAGGTAACGTTGGTAGAGTTCGTAATGTTCACGATCATATGCAGCAGGCAGGCATTTTACAGTGAGTTGACTATTTTTTTTCAGCACCCGCTGTTGTGATCGGTTGGGTTTGAATTGTTCAACTGGCAAACGTATGGGGATACAGGATTGGCAGTGAGGACAGTTAGGCGCATAAATATGCGACCCGCTACGCCGAAATCCGTAGTCAGCGAGACGACTGTAAACCGGCATTGTCATGGAGACTGTAGGATCCGCGAAGAGGGAAACCGCGGTTCGGCCATCCAGATAACTACAGGCATGGGGTTCACTGGCAAAGAACGCCAGGGAATTAACCGGTTTGTGAGGGTCTATGGAATCCATGCTGTGATTTATGTAACGGTTACTAGGATTTGAAACTTCATGATTATTTTCTCCGTTGAGGCAGTCGTTATTCTGGGAATCGCGACTGATTCCAGGCGTCTGCGCAAGCCTCCTGGTCACACCAGCGGCGTAGGTAAGCGCAAAATCGCTCACGAGGTATATCTTCTGCACCAAGGCTGATGAGGTGATCCGATTGCACCTGGCAGTCAATCAGGCGATAGCCCCAGTCAATCAGTTTGCCAGTTAAATAAACTAATGCAACTTTGGACGCATCATTAACTCGTGAAAACATCGATTCGCCAAAAAACACGCGACCCAGCGCCATACCGTACAACCCGCCGACCAGTTTATGGTTTTGCCAGCATTCAACGGAGTGTGCGTGTCCAAGGCGGTGCATCTCATTGTAAGCGCGGCGCATATCAGAGGTGATCCAGGTGCCAGGTTGTTTGGCGCGGGGTGCCTGGCAGGCGGCCATCACATCGCTAAAAGCCTGGTCTGTGGTGAGGACAAATTTATTTTTATTGAGGGTTTTGCGCAAACTGCGCGATATATTAATTTTTTCCGGAAATAGAACGGCGCGTGGATTCGGTGACCACCAAAGTATTGGCTCGCCCGGATTAAACCAGGGGAAAATTCCATGTCGATAGGCATTGAGCAAACGTTGAGGGGATAGATCACCACCTACGGCCAGCAAGCCGTTGGGCTCTTCCAGTGCCAGCGCGGCATCGGGAAACTCGTAACTGGTGTCTTTCGGATTGATTAAGAATGGTGTAATCAATGCTACTGGATATCTTATGTTAAATGGCTGGTTATGTATTAACTATAGTTTAGAAATCAATTGGCCATTTCTTCAGGCTCGGCTTTAAAGGGCGAATGTTGCGAGAGCTGTTCGATATACTGTCGCATACCGCGAGTTTCTCGTTGCAGAAATTCGGCGATGGCATTCTGGAATACCGGTTCAGCAATCCAGTGACAGGAATAGGTCGCAGTGGGCAAAAACCCCCGTGCGATCTTGTGTTCCCCCTGTGCGCCAGGCTCGAAGCGCTGCAAACCATGCTTGATACAATACTCTATCCCCTGATAGTAACAGGCCTCAAAATGCAGGCTGTTAATTTCCTTTTCGCAACCCCAGTGCCGGCCGTACAGGGTATCAGTTCCTCGGAAGCTTAACGCTGCTGCAAGGTATTGATTGTCATGTTTCGCCATCACTAAAACGATACTATCCGGCATAGTGGTCGCAACTTCCTGAAAGAACTCCGCGGATAATGTGGCATAACCACCCAGCTTCATAAACGTGGAATCATAATAACGATGAAACGTATGCCAGTGTTTTTCGGTGGCTTCACGGCCATCGAGTATCTCCAGTTGCACACTGGCGTCTTTTACATGGCGACGTTCCCGGTTAATGTTCTTTCGCTTGTCTCGTGTGAGTGTTTGTAAGTACTGTTCAAAACTTTCATAGTTCTGGTTAGTCCAGTGAAACTGACAGCCGAGTCTCTGCATAAAACCATGCTCGGCTAACTGTTGGGTATCCTGCTCGTTGGTAAACAACCAGTGCAGAGAGGATACTTTTAGATTTTTCGCGTGTTGAATGCTGGCTTCAATGAGTGCGCTGGCAATATTTTT
>Ga0209536_100007281_pt1 | contig 16798 bp, 9 predicted proteins | sample DeeMarSeWOR28_12_FD_187461 | JGI IMG/M metagenome (GOLD analysis project Ga0209536, IMG submission 187461) | Marine sediment microbial communities from White Oak River estuary, North Carolina - WOR-2-8_12 (SPAdes) (version 2) | ecosystem: Environmental > Aquatic > Marine > Intertidal zone >... | reverse complement strand
ACCAATGGCTCAGGCACCTGAAGTTCTTCCGACCGGAGGTAATTATGTAGGTTGGTTACAGGATATTGATGCTACATATACCGGTTCAGCCGTAGCTATCAATGGTGATGTAAATTTATATAACTACTCCATTGAAGCAGATGTTTACTGTTATGTTAATCATCCTGACGGCTCAGCCTATACAGGTTTAGTAGTTTATGCAGATACCAGTAGACATGATTTTTATAAAATGCGAGCAGATTTTGATGTAAGCGATCGGATTAATTTTTCCGGTCTAAGGTCAGATACAATTACTTTCCAGCCATTATATAATCATAATTTTACAGGAGCACAAAATCCAGGATTATTTCCGACTGTAAATGGCTGGCATAAAATGAAAGTTGAAGTTAGAACGCTTAGTGCTGACAGCACGGCATTCTGGTGTTATTTTGATAACACCCTGCTAAATGGATGTCCGATATATGATACAACTTCAAACCGAAATCTTTATGGAAGTTTTGGATTATATACTTTCCAGATGGATGATGACGGAATTCCGGGATACTTTGATAATATTGTCGTTACATCTTTATTAAGTGATGTTGATGATAACGGGATAAATATTCCAGACGGCATCTATCTTGAGCAGAATTACCCTAATCCATTCAACCCGGAAACACAAATTGAATATCAGTTAGCTTCAAGCGGATTTGTATCTTTAAAGATTTATGATTTGCTCGGTTGTGAGATAAAGTCTCTGGTAAGCCAGGAGCAGACAACCGGAAGTTATAAAGTAACTTGGAATGGAACCGACAATTTGGGAAATAAAGTACCGTCTGGCATTTATTTATATACACTAAGTTCAAATAATCTTTTCGTTTCAAAGAAAATGATCCTTATGAAGTAATCTTAATTTCGATGACATAATTTGTTGGAATCTCTCCAGGATGGATTCTGAAATATATCTTTCACTTAAAGAGGATTATTAAAAAATCTAAGACTATCACTCAGTTTTAGACTGCGATTTTCAGGAGGCATTTGCTTTATTGGAGGCGTTGGTTTTGCAATTATTAATTGAATTTAGGAGAAAATTCTTTTGGATAATTTTTTAAGAATAAAATTCGTTGCAAGTTTAGTAATCATTCTTGCATTCACTTCCATGTCTGTGTACGCCGGTACAACTGGAAAAATTTCCGGAACAGTTACTGACGCACAAACAAAAGAACCTTTACCCGGATGTAATATTACTATTGAAGGTACATCTCTAGGTGCAGCCAGCAATATTAATGGTGAGTTTTTTATTCTGAACATTCCTCCCGGCAGGTATAATGTAAAAGCTTCAATGGTTGGTTATAAAACTTATAAGATTGATAACGTTCAGGTGTTAATCGATCTTACAACAACATTAGAATTTATAATGGAAGTTCAGGTGCTTAACATTGATGAGGAAATCGTTGTTACAGCAAAACGCCCTTTGATTCAAAAAGATGTAACCTCAAAATCGGCAATTATAAGTTCAAATGAAATATTAAACATGCCTGTCAACAGTTTGCACGATATACTTACAACTAAGGCAGGTTTCACAACTGATGCTGATGGACAACTTCATGTTAGAGGAGGAAGAGCAGGAGAGATAGGATATCTGATCGACGGAGTAAAGGTTGAAGATCCTTTGTATGGAACGTTCAGCAATACGCTTAATAAAGATGCAATTAACGAAATGGAAGTCATAAGCGGAACATTTAATGCAGAGTACGGTGATGCAATGTCAAGTATCGTCAACTTAGTTACTAAAGATGGGGGTTCAACATGGAACTTCAAATTGGAATATACTTCACCGATGCTGAATGAATCTCCATATAGACAAGCAAATCCCTTTCCGGGGGTTGAAGATGAAGGAGAATATGTTAACACTCCTATGTACGATCAGCAGTTTATACCCATTCCGGGTATGTTTAATCTGTCTTTCAGCGGACCCATTTTTTCAAACCTGACATTTTTGTTTTCCGGAGTATATCATAACGAAGACAGCTATCTTCCACATGGTTATGATGTAGCAGCAGATGGATTAGCGAAATTAACCTATACATTTAGTCCGACGGTTAAACTTGCGCTGTCAGGACAATACAAAGGAAATAATTATCAGGGTTACAACCATGCCTGGAAATACCGTCCAACTCACCAAACACACACCGAAATAAAATCTAATCGCATTGGTGCGGTATTTACACAAACCTTAAGCAATAGTTTCTTTTATGTTGCAAACTTATCCCGTTTCGAAAACAATCGGGTAGTTCAGGTCGATGATACGCCTCCATCAGAATATGAAATGGGAATAACCGACGAGACAGTTTATTTCTATGTTTCAGGTGATGATTCTGAATATGCTGACAATACAACGGTTACTTACAGGGCTAAAGTGGATGCTACCTTCCAAGCCAATATTAATAATCAATTTAAAGCTGGGATTGAGTATGTCAATTATGATTTGCAGGTATATGAAGAATTTGAACCCTGGGAGAGCGGTGCACAGTTTAAAGATGAGTACACAAAAAATCCTTTTGAGTTCGCTGCGTACATCCAGGATAAAATTGAATACAATTATCTGATTGCCAATCTGGGTTTGCGATTTGATTATATGGATCCTAATGCAACGATGTGGCCTGATATAAACAGATTCGGTTACTTTGATGAAAACAACAACTGGGTTTTAGCGGAAGAAGTACAAGTAGAACCAAAAACACAATTCAGTCCGCGTATAGGATTGGCTCATCCGATTACTGAAGATGCAGTTTTGCATTTTTCTTACGGGCGTTTTCTCCAGTACCCTGACTACAATTCAATGTATTATAATTTAAAGAAAGATTTAAGTTCATCGTTACCGTTAATCGGCAATCCTGCAGTTGAAGCACAAAAAACCATTTCATACGAACTCGGTATTAAATATAAATTAAGTGAAAACTGGGCACTTGACTTAACTCTATGGTATAAAGATATAACCGATCTGCTGTCAACATTACAGGTAAGTTATCTCTCACAAGATTATGTTGTCTTTTACAATTCCGATTATGCAAATGTTAAAGGTATTGATCTAACTTTATATAAACGTCTGACTAGTTATTTTTCCGGTTCTCTGGACTATACTTACTCAGTAGCCAAAGGAAATAATTCACAACCATTAGGCGGTTACATTGATGCATTTGCCGGGGAAGAAATACCTCATCAGGAATATTATCTGGATTTTGATCAGCGGCATAAAATTGCTATTAATTTTAATTTCAACATACCACCCAACAGTGGATGGCATATTATGGGGTTGGACCTGTTTTCAAATTTCAATTTTAATTTTATTATTAAAGCTAACAGCGGATTACCATACACTCCCTATGTAGATCCAACAGTGCGGATTGATATAAACTCAGCGAGAAAACCATGGACATCAACAGTTGATCTGCGTGCTCTAAAAACAATTCCATTAGGTGCAACGTCTCTCGGATTATTTTTAGAAATAACGAATCTTTTCAATGCTGAAAATGTGGTTTATGTATATTCACGTACTGGGAAACCGTTTGACACCGGAGAGTCAGGTCTTGTCGGTTCATCACCTGATGCAGATCACAATCCGACTTATATAGGCCCACCACGGATTATTAAAATTGGTGCTCAATTTATCCTGTAATTAAAGGAAATTTTATGTTTTATTCTTTTATAAGAAATTCAATTTTAATCATACTTATAAGTCTGATCTCGGATTACGCGATAGCGCAAATTCAAAATTGCGAAAGCTGCCATGGAAGTGATGAACTAAAAAATTTGGTTCCTTTATCTAAGATATTATCTAATGAAGAAAGAGGTCTTGGTGTGATGGATAAAGGACAGGTCGCTAATTATGTTGGTAATTATGGAGTGCTTTCGAATTTTCATGAATATTTTAATGAAGCGATCCGGTGGCCAGCTAATGCGGGAGATCAAACTCATTATTGTTTTGGTCTTGGATTAATAGTGGCAACGAAAGAATCCGGTTCGCCTAATGTGGTTACATCTGTGATCGGTGCAGGAATAGACAAATATGACTGGTCACCAAAAGATGGTTCTCGCGGACAAGTTTATTCAGGAGATGTAACAACTCCTCCGCCCGATGAGACTCCTTTTCTGGCAATGAGTGATAACCCGGAAACATGGCCTGAAGGATATTTTGAAAATGGTGAGGTCTGGGTCAGCACCCCGGGTGAAAGACATTGGCCGGGAAAATTCAGAATTAATATTGATGAATCATCACCGAACTATGGGGAAGAAGTTGAAGGTGAATTCGTTTCCGATCGGGATATCTATTATGTTTTTGATGATGACTATAATCCTGGAGGACCTCTCGGAATCGAAGTGGAAGCAACTGCATACACTTATGGTAGACCTTATGCTGAAGATATGCTCATCTGGGAATTTACGATACATAATAAAAGTGGTAGAGAATTGGATAGCGTTTATGTTGGTTATTACGCCATCTTCAGACCTGATTATGATAACGCAGATTATATTAATTTAATTGATAGCAATCCTTATGATGAAAATGAGAATGGTGATTTTGTCTATATCTGGGATATCAACAATACAAAGGATGGTGCGTGGGCAAGTGACCCGACAGATATGGGTATAGTTGGTTTATATGTTCTTGATACTCCCAAAGATTCCGGCATTACCGACTTCCATTACTTCAGCAGAGATGTGGCTCCTTCCACAGATGAGCAGATGTGGCCGATAATTAGCAGTGATCCAAACGACCCTAATATACTTGCCAGACGCTACTATTTTCATGGTGATAACCGCAGGATAGACAATACTAATCCCGACAGCCTGAGCCAGTACTTCCCGGAAGGTGCACCCATTAATTATTATATGATGACCGGACCACTAACTTTGGCTCCTGGTGAAACAGTTGTATCTTCTGTAGCTGTTGTAATGGGAAGTGCAGGAAATATTCCTTTCCAACCGGATACAACCGACTTGATGAAAAATATGAGAGTTACCCAGCAAATGTATGAAAGAAAATTTCAGGGATCTGGGCCGCCCAAAACTCCAATCGTTCAGGCACACGCAATGGATAAACAAGTTAGAATAGTATGGGATTCTGACGCAGAAAATTCAAAAGACAATTTAACAGGCAAGCAGGATTTTGAAGGATATAAAATTTATCGCAGTAAGGACCAGGGGAAAACCTGGGGAGATCCAATTACTGACGAGTATGGTACTGTAATAGGTTATAAACCGCTGAAAATTTTTGATTTAATTGATGGAATAAAAGGGCGTGATCCGGCATTCAATCAATCACTCGGCGATGATACCGGGTTAAAGCACAGTTATATTGATGATAATCTTATTAACGGAATAGAATATTGGTATTGCGTTACATCTTATGATAAAGGAAATCAGAATCCCGATAGTCTCGAACAATCTTATCAATCACCATTGGGACATTCCATTATGGAAAGTCATACTGTATCCGTTGTTCCGGGTGTCCTTCCACAAAATTATAATGAGGCAACTTACGATCCGTCATTAAATCCGGAAGGTTCGATTCCACCAGTTGGAGGGATATGCCAGGGTGTAGTAAAACTGGATATCGTTAAGCCAGAATTAATAACAGGAGATGATTACTTAATTACATTTGTTGACTCTACACTAGAAGTTGTCGGAATGGATACAAACTATGTACTTGGTTTTAATCTGTATAGAATTTCAGTCCAAACAGGCGATACAACGCTGCTGCTTGATCATCATTTATTTTCAAATGATACTGAAGATAATTTGCCTATAACCGATGGATTTAGATTGACGGTTCTGAATTCTCCTTCAGGAACTGAGTTTGTAGGATGGACAAAAGTCAACGGAGACACTTCTACCTTCTACTGGAACACCAAACCGGTTGAAAGATGGATTGGAGACCAGGCTACAATTCAGGAAGAAGTTTATACAGTTGATGATTATAGAGTAACAATCGATACAACACCTTCCGGCGGACTTTATGCAGGCTGGTATGATTTATTTACAGGTATAACTTATGATACCACGTATCATCTGCCACTAAAAGTTGAGGTAGTTACAGATCCTGAAAGCCCAATTGATGTAAGCAGTAATACCTGGTTGATGGAATTTGCAGTTCAGGCTCCGTGGCAGGGTTACCGGGAATTTTATTACAGTCAGCTTGGCTGGGATCTTATTCCAGGAGGAAATGCGTATACCAAGGGCAGCCCCGGTTTCTATGAGAGATATATTGATATCCTGAATTTTGAAAAATATGATATTAATCCTGGCACTGGGGATACAACTTACACCGGGCTTCTATTACAAACCAATCACCAACCTGATACTTACGTAGACGCTTACGGTGATACAATGCACATAAATGCAGTTGCACCTTCACAAGGAGATGAGTTTACAATAAGAACTTATAAACCTTTCAGAAAAGAAATTTATTATGAGTTTAGTACTAACAAAGCAAATTATTCAAACACCGGCGATATCGATCTAAACGAGATTCGCGTTGTTCCCGATCCGTACATTGTCTCCAATGAATGGGAAACGAGCCAGTTTGGAAAGAAATTAATGTTCAACCACTTACCAAGTGAATGCAAAATTTCAATATTTACAGTTGCCGGTGATCACATAGTAGATTTGTATCATGATGATGGTAAAGGATTCATGTTCTGGGATATGCGAACTGTTAATGATCAATACATTGCCTATGGATTGTACGTTTATGTTGTCTCAATTCCTGATGGAAGAAAGAAAGTCGGGAAGTTTCTTGTTATTAAATAATTGATGGATCAATGGAGATACAGTAAATGAAAAAATTAGTAGTTATAATCCTGGTTATTGTTTTCCAGGCATTTAGCTTTGCGCAGGAGTTTTCTAAAGTTGGCACAGCGGCAGCACAATTTTTAAAGATTGGTGTCGGAGCCAGAGCAATGGGACTTGCTGGATCTTTTACTGCAATAGCCAATGATGTAAGTACTCTCTACTGGAATCCTGCCGGAATCACAAACTTTTCAACATTCTCTTTTGCTGTCAGCCATACAGAATGGTTCGCAGATATTTCGCACGATTTTGCTGGAATTATTTATCCTTTATCCTCAAGCGATATTATAGCCTTAAATGTAATTGCACTCAATACAGGTGAACAGGAAGTTACTACTGTGACACAGCCTGATGGAACAGGAATTTTTTATGATGTGAGTGATCTTGCTATTGGGGTAAGTTATGCTCGCGTATTAACTGACAGATTTTCAGTTGGACTATCTGTGAAGTACATTCAGCAAAATCTTTACAATGAATCTGCAAATACTTTTGCAATTGACGCCGGAACATTTTTACGGACTGGTTTTCATGATCTTATCATAGCGATGGCAATATCTAACTTTGGCGGGGATATGCAATTGGAAGGAACTGATTTAATTACGACAACAAACGTTAATAATCAGGGATCCGGTAATTATAATCCTGATGCGAGATTAAAAACTGAACCCTGGCCGCTACCTTTAACTTTCAGAATTGGTGTTGCAATGAATATTGTAGGAGGGAATGATCCTGTAATTGCCTCTGAACAAAATCGTGTTACTTTTGAAATAGATGGCGTTCATCCGAATGATAATACTGAAAAATTAAATTTTGGTTGTGAGTATGCCTGGAACGAGAATATTTTTGCAAGACTCGGATATAGAATGAACTATGATGTAGAAAAATGGACTTATGGTGTCGGTGTGAAATTTGACATTAGCAGTACTCAAGTTGGATTTGATTTTGCCCAGGTTGACTTTAGCGATCTTGGGAATGTTTCCCAAATTTCATTTGAGATGAGTTTATAGAAATATAGTTACTAATTAAAACATTTAAAGAAATTGGGAAGTGCAAAATGCTGGTAAAAACACCAGCATTATTTCTCAATGGAAAGCCGACAGAATACAATTCAAGAACATTCAACAAAAACTTAAAACAAGTTATCTTTACAAGTTATGATATTTTAATTTTTTACATTGATAAGGGAGATTAATTTCATGAAAAGAAACAATCAAATATTATTTTATGTAATTGTAATATTAATAAGCATAATAACCCTTCCACAACTTTATGCCTTGCCTTTATTTCCTGGTGGGGAGTCAGGATCGGCAGATCAACTTCCAAAAGGTACTTCCATTTATCAATTAGACAATGGAATGTATGTTCTTTTAATTGAGAATCCTGCATCACCGATGGTAGGTGCAAATGTGGCAATAAAAGTCGGCTCAGCTTATGAAACATTTTCAACTAGCGGAATGAGCCACATGCTTGAACATCTTTTGTTCAATGGAACAACTACCCGGGATCAAAAACAATTATATGATGATGTGGATTTAATAGGCGGATACAATAACGCTCATACAGATAATTATTATACTGATTTCATGATGGTTGTTCCTGCTGAGAACATGAAAAAAGGAATGGAAATTCAGGCGGATATGTTATTCAACTCAACTCTTCCTGATGAAAAATTTGAGAAAGAAAAGGGAATAGTGCTTGAAGAAATTTCGAAGAGCTTAGCAAATTCCTCTGAACAGTTTGGCAGAAATACAATTTCGGTTTTGTATCCCGGGCATGCGCTTTCCCTCCCGACACTTGGTACATATTCAACAATAGAATCAATGAATCGTGATGACGTTAATTTGTTCTATAAAAATTATTATGTGCCGAATAATATGATATTGAGTGTCATCGGTAATTTTAATTCTAAGGCTATGCTCGAAATGATAAAGGAAATTTATGGTAAGGCAAACCCCGGTGTGGTAAGTTATCCAATAGATCCGGAATGGGGAACAGGTTTTCAGCATCCGGCAGCTACGTCAGAATATACAGATCGGACCTATTTCCGTTTTTATGATGGTACAGAAAAAATTGTTCAGATATTTTACGAAATTAATCAGAATGGTTCCGAAGAATATTTTCAGTTACTTCAGCTTGTGCTTGATTCTAACAAAGATACTCTTCAATCAATGATAAAATCGGAATTTGCTAATAGGATCAAGTCATTGAAATTCAGCACAAGGATTTCTCCAATCAAAAATTACCTTGAAGCTACTGTAACTCTTATGAATGATGTTGATTTAACTGCACTTTCAAAATCTCTTTCAGAAAAATTATCAGGACTAAGTTTTATTATTCCGGAAGAAACCGTACAATATGAAGCTACCAAAGCTCGTACAGAAATCGTTAGGAATATTGAGAAACCACATATGTTCGGAATATATTATTCCAATACAATGGTATTACGTGGAGTTGAATCATCTCTCTCATCATTTAATGAAAATCAGTTTTTTAAAGCTGCGAAAGATCTGGAATCCTTAAAGATTACTTCAAAACCTCTAATCCTTGTCCAGGCACCTTCTTTAAAAACTGAAGTGGGACATAGTAATCAGAATAAAATAATACAGTTTAAAGATGATGCATCCGGAAAAAATTTAATTATTGTTCAGAATGAATTAAGTAATCTTCTTGCTATTCACTATTTGATAAAACACAAAGCAGCTTATGAATCAAAGTATGGAAAAGACGCAGCTCAAATTCTCCACGATTGTCTTGGCCAGCGCTTGGACTCACCAGAGAATCAAATACTTAGCAGTCAATTCGGATTTACGTTTACTGTTAATGATAATCCAATGATACCAATGGATAATATTTATCTTCATCCTGATTTCGGTTACATCAGAGTTGAAGGACTAGCTGACGATCTTCCTGGGGCCATCGCATACATTAATAATATGTTGAATGATTTTGTACCAACAGAAGTGGAATATGAAGCGGCTGTTCAAAAGTTCCATGGTATGGGATCAATGATGATGGGAGGAGACAAAGCTAAAAAACTTTTCGATGAAGAATATAAAAAAATGGTTTACGAACCGAACAATTTAACTGAAAATCAACCGGAACTAACTTTCGAGAATCTTTTAGAATTTACAAAAGTATATTTTCAACCTTCAAATATGATTATTTCTGTTGTTTCTCCCGGCAGCCCTGAAACAATTGACTCACTGTTTAACACTTTAGATTTTGCTGCTATTACTGATGAACCCGCGATATTTACACCTACGTTCCTCACAAAAAATGCTGCTGAAACAATTGATAAACAGGGAGGCGGAGAACGTTCTTATCTGTTTTACGGATTCATTAAAGAGATTGATCCTAAAGATGCACCTGCACTGCAAGTCCTCTCACTCGTGCTTTCAGATAATATTATTTTTGATATCCGTGAAAAACAGGGTATGGCTTATCATATGAGTGCGGGAATTGAAATTTCAGAAAACAAAGCAATGTTTTTTATTAACCAGGGAACACGTTCTCAGAACGTGGATATACTTTTACCACAATATCCCGGATTCTTTTCGATGCAATCAGTAGATACTCTTACCCAAAATATTGTAGAAAAGTCAATTAACATGTATTTGGGAAGGATGATGTTCAGAAGACTTTCAGGTATTAACCAGGCTTTTTATTTAGGAAGCTCTGAATATTTTTTCCACGCTTATGATCACGACAAAATGTTTCTTGATGAATTGAAAAAAATCACTCTTGGTGATGTCAAAGCTGTTGCGGAAAAATATATGAAGATTGATAATCCAATGACATTGATTGTGAGATAATGAATAATTGTTTGAAATAATAGTTAACATTTTAGGAGACAGTGAAAGAAAATTAATTGGAGAACACTATGCTTAAAAAAATTATTTTTATATCAGTAATAATTTTATTTGCTACTACAGTCTTTGCGGATTCACTTATACATCATAAAATATCAGTAACTCTTGAGCCGGATAAACATTATATCTATGCTTTGGATCAAATTACTATTCCCGCGGCAGATGCAAAACCTGTTTTATACTTCCTGCTTAATAAAAATCTCACAGTGACTTGCGAATCCCCTGATGTTCAATTGAAGTTGGAACAAGGCGGATTGACTGCTGAAGATTTCGGAATGGATCGTGAAGATTTTAATCTGTCTTCTGATAATTCTGTTAATAAATATAGCCTAACATTATCTGATGAGACTAAAGAAGATGTAACATTTAATTTAAAATTCAGCGGTACAATTAATTATCCAATTGAACAATTAGGTGAGGAATATGCAAGGGGATTTAGTCAGACTCCAGGAATAATTGATGCGAAAGGTGTGTACTTAGCTGGTTCAACTTATTGGGTTCCATGGTTCAATGATAAGTTGATAAGTTTTGAAATGACAACAACAGTTCCTAAAAGTTGGAGCGTAGTCAGTCAGGGAAAAAGAACAGTTAATGATTTTAAAGATGATAAGCATGTAATTTGCTGGAACTCTCCTGAGCCGATGGAAGAAATTTATTTAATCGCCGCTGAATTTACAGAATATTCTGAATCAGCTGGCGCTACAAATGTAATGGCCTTTCTACGAACACCTGACGAAACTCTTGCAAATAAATATCTTGAAGCCACAGCTCAGTATCTTGAAATGTACAGAAAACTGGTTGGTCCTTATCCATTCTCAAAATTTGCCCTGGTTGAAAATTTCTGGGAAACAGGTTATGGGATGCCATCATTTACGTTGCTCGGTGAACAAATCATCAGGTTCCCATTTATACTTAATTCATCTTATCCGCATGAGTTGCTGCATAACTATTGGGGAAACAGTGTCTATGTAGATTTTAAAACCGGCAACTGGTGCGAAGGTTTAACTGCTTATATGGCCGATCATCTTATAGCCGAACAACGTGGTCAGGGAGCAGATTACAGGCGATCAACTTTACAGAAGTATACTGATTATGTTAAATCTTCAAACGATTTTCCTCTTAAAGAATTTGGTTCACGATACAATCCATCTTCCGAAGCTATTGGGTATGGGAAAAGTCTTATGATGTGGAATATGCTTAGGGATATGATAGGTGCTGAAAATTTTGTAAGTACTTTTCAGAAGTTCTACCGTGACTACAAATTTAAAGTTGCATCGTTCGATGATATATGTACATCAGCAGAGTCGGTTTCAGGCGAGGACTTAAAACCATTTTTTAAACAGTGGGTAGATCGGAAGGGCGCACCAGAATTAAGCCTTTCGGACGTTTCAATTACTAAAGAAAATAATCAGTACAAACTTCATTTTGTACTTAATCAAATTCAGGATGATGATGTTTTTAATATTATCGTACCTGTTGCTGTCTCGTTTGAAAAAAGTGTTTCAATAGAAAATGTCGTGATGAATCAGAAAGAGCAGACTTATGAAATGACTTTTTCTGATGAGCCGCTGCTTTTACAAGTTGATCCCCAATTCAATCTGTTCAGGAAACTCCATTACAACGAAATTCCGCCGTCACTTTCAAAAATATTTGGTTCTGAAGAAGTTCTGATTTTATTACCCTCAAAATCTTCAGATGAAAAAAAGGCATATTATAAGGACTTAGCAGAAGCGTGGTCAACCGATACAAGTCGGAGTATAAGAATATTGAATGATTCCGAAATCTCCGAACTTCCTTCCAGTGCTGCAGTTTGGGTATTTGGAAATGAAAACCTTTTTGCAGGAAAAGTAAAAGAAGGTCTGAAAGATTATGATGCAGAATTAACAAATGAAACCGTACGTTTTGCTAATGCATCATTCCCGATTGAAAAAAATAGTTTTGTAATTGCAGTTCGTCATCCGAAAAATCCTGCATCAGTTATAGTTCTTCTTTCAAGTGATAACAAAGATGCTGCTGCGGGACTTGCAAGAAAACTTCCGCACTATGGAAAATACAGCTATCTCGTTTTTGAAGGAACCGAGCCCACAAATATTGCCAAAGGAGAATGGGAAGCCGTTAATTCTCCATTAGTTGCCTCGATAACTATTGCAGGTGAACCTGTACCGGAAACAATTGATACTGATTTACCCAAACGGAAAGCACTGGCTTCACTTGAGCCAGTCTTTTCTGCAGAACGTATGTTGCAGACTGTGAATTATTTAGCCAGTCCGGAACTTGCTGGACGTCAACCTGGAACAGAAGGAATTAATAAAGCTGCCGAATTTATTGTTGAAAAGTTCAAGAGTGCTGGATTGCAGCCGGGTTCTGATGATGGAACTTATTTCCAGGTGTGGGATGAAGTAGTTGATGCTAATGGAAATAAAGCTCCTGTAAAAAATATAATTGGAATAATTCCAGGAACAAATCCTGATTTGAAAGATGAATCGGTTATTATCTGTGCTCATTATGATCATCTTGGTTTAGGTTGGCCGGAAGCAAATAAAGGTAATGAAGGAAAAATTCATCCCGGTGCTGATGACAATGCAAGCGGTGTTGCTGTTATGCTGGAGCTTGCTGAACTACTCGGTAAAACATTAAAGCCTCAGAGGACTGTAATCTTTATAGCATTTACTTGTGAGGAAAGCGGACTGCTTGGCTCTAAGTACTATGTAAAAAATATGAAACGTTTTCCAGCGAGCAAAGTTATCGGAGTAATTAATTTCGATACAGTAGGCAGGCTTGGTGAGAATAAACTTCTGGTCCTCAACAGCAACAGTGCAAGAGAGTGGAAATTCATTTTTATGGGAGCCAGTTATGTAACAGGTGTGGAATCAGAAATGGTGACTCAGGATCTCGACGCAAGCGACCAGAGAAGTTTCATTGAAATCGGAGTTCCGGCTGTTCAAATATTTTCCGGTCCAAATGAAGACTATCATAAACCGACTGATACAGCTGATAAGGTTGATGGAGCCGGGCTGGTTAAAGTTGCAACCTTTTCAAGGGAAGGAATACTTTACCTCGCTGATAGAATAGAACCTCTTACTTTCCAGGGACAAACTGGCAGTAAAACAAATGAAACTCAAACTACAACCAGCACCAGAAAAGTCTCTACAGGTACCGTCCCAGATTTTGCTTTCTCAGGTGAAGGAGTTCGAATAGCTGATTTGACAGCTGATTCTCCAGCTGAAATAGCAGGCTTGCAAAAGGGTGATATCATTATTATGGTTGATCAATATAAAATTGCAAATCTTAAAGATTACTCTGACGCGTTGAAGAAATTTAATCCGGGTGATACCGTTGAAGTGACTTATTTACGTGAAGGAGTAGAAAATAAAACTCAAATTAAATTGACAGAAAAATAATTTCAGGAGAGAAAAAAATGAAAAAATATTCATATTACTTAAAAGTTAAATCTCTTTCTTTTATACTAGTTGTTATTGCAATTTTCCTTTGCTCAGCAATTAATGAAATTAGGGGACAATCGGAGGAAGAAGAGAAATTTAAAATCTGGCAGGTTCCCAATATTGACGAAGGTGCAGAATTCTATTTTTCTCCCGATGGTGAAAGTATGATTGGCAATGCTAAGTTAGGCGATGATACAGTTCATCATGTTTATACGTTTAAAATAGATGGAACCGATATTTTAAAAATTAATGACAAAGGTGAAGATGCTTGCTCATTTTATTTCCCCAATGGAGAGAGATTACTTTATACTTCTACCAAAGATAATCTCGATATGCCAAGAGGCGAATTTTCTAATCCTAATAATTATCCTCAAGGAGCTGAAATATATTCTTGTGATTTAGAAGGAAACGATCTAAAAAGATTAACAAATAATAAATATTATGATGCTGAAATTTCAGCTTCTCCTGATGGTGAGTGGTTGTTGTTTACAAGACAAATAGATGGGAAATTGGATTTATGGAAAATGAGAGCAGATGGCAGTGAACAGGAGCAGATTACTTTTACTGATTCCTGGCAAGAAGGCGGTTCTTTTTTTATTGATAATGAGACAATTATTTATCGTGCATGGGATATTGGTGATCAAAATCAACGTGGTATGCCTATGAGTATTTTCACTTCAAAAATTGATGGCTCGGAAGTAAAACAGATTACCAATGATGGAGGAACAAATTGGGCACCATTTCCTGCACCTGATGGTGATCATTTCGTTTTTGTAAAAGTGTTGCCTCCACACAACTATGAAATTTATTTGATGAGTTTGAAAACAGGAGAACAAACCCGCTTAACTTTCAGTGATTCATTTGACGGGTTTCCTGTCATTTCTCCCGATGGGAAATTGATTTCATTTGATTCAAGTAGAGATGCAAAGAAAGGTGAACGAAAACTCAAAGCTTATTTAATGGATGTATCATCGCTGAATCTGGGTCCCAAATAAAATAATCTTTCTTCGGGGTTAATTCAGTTTGTTGATGCCGAATTAGATAAAGATAGCTGAGTAATTTTATTGAAGCGATAAAGCAAAATTGCTCCAATTTTTAATAAAAAAACTATAAATGATTCACCATTTTTTCTGAAATTTTTCACAAAATATTTATAGTTTTACCACTTCAAAATAAATCATTTATTTTATTCACATCATAAAGTCAACTTATGGCAAAAATTACTGTAGTTGGAATTTTTTTCGTTCATTTAGCTTTAATTCTTTATACATTATTTATTATATATGAAAGTAAGCAGCAAAAAACGACTAAACCGGTTCTGATTTTAATTACTTTAGCTGTCATCTTTGATATTGTTGCAACCACTTGCATGATGATTGGAACGACCAGAACATATTTTACATTCCACGGTATTATGGGTTATATTGGTTTATTACTTATGATGGTTGATGCAGTTCTGCTCTGGAAGTATAAATTGAAACATGGATTAGATGCTATAATTAGTAAATCATTAAACCTATTTTCTAAAATAGCTTACGGCTGGTGGATTGTAGCTTATATCACTGGTGTAATTGTCTCAATTTTTCGGCACTAATTTCAGAACAATTATCTTATTTATGATTTATCAATATCACTTTAATTAATCAAAATGAAAAAAAAGCTGATCTACTTTACGTTCTCACTTATACTTATTCATTCATGTAGTATAGAAAAATCTGATTCTCTAAAAATAGTTGCAGGTACAGGCAAAGCGGGTTTTAAAGATGGGGAACAAGCAGAATTAAATAAACCTATAAGGTTAGCCCCTTATAAAGATAATTCAATTATTTTTGCTGATATTAATAACCATGCAATACGAATTGCGGAGCTGGATGGCACTGTTATAACAATTGCCGGAGGTCCTGATAAACAAGGCTTTCAAGATGGTCCTGCAGAAGTTGCAAAATTAAATTCGCCTCATGGAGTAGCTTATGACAGTAAAAATGACATAATATTTTTTGCTGAAGCTGGAAGTAATTTAATCAGAGTAATAACAAGATCAGAAAATGGCAAATTTAAAGTAGGTACACTTGCTGGTGTACCCGATCAAATAGGTTTTAAAGATGGACCGAGTGATTCCGCGCTATTTAATTCACCTCACTCTGTTATTCTGGCAGCAAACGGTGGATTATATGTTGCTGATATCGGTAATGCAAGGATTCGTTTAATAAAGGATGGAGTGGTCTCAACAGTAGCCGGTAATGGTACATCCGGTACGCAAGATGGGAAACCTGAGGAATCCAGTTTTATTTATGCTATTGATATTGCATCCTGCGGGGGAAACATTTTTGTGGCAGATGCAGGTAGTAATTCAATTCGTAAAATAATTCCTAATTTAATAGTTACAACAATTCAGTTGAACGATACTCTCAGTACGCCTCACGGAATTACTTGTGATAAGAATAATAATTTATATATAGCAGATATGAGATCTCATATGATTCTTAAAATTAATGAGAATGGCAAAGTTATTTCTATTGCAGGCACGGGATTGAAGGGATCAAACATTAATGAGCTAAATAAACCGTCTGCTGTTTTAGTGCATAATAATTATTTATGGATCGCTGATTTAGATAATCATCAAATAAAAGCTTTAAGAATTGATTAGCACTTTTT
>Ga0209536_100007280_pt1 | contig 16798 bp, 25 predicted proteins | sample DeeMarSeWOR28_12_FD_187461 | JGI IMG/M metagenome (GOLD analysis project Ga0209536, IMG submission 187461) | Marine sediment microbial communities from White Oak River estuary, North Carolina - WOR-2-8_12 (SPAdes) (version 2) | ecosystem: Environmental > Aquatic > Marine > Intertidal zone >... | reverse complement strand
TGTGAAGACTGTCAAAACGAGGAGACGCAAAATGGCAAGAATAAAAGCAGTAAGTATAGGAAAGACAAGAAGCGTAAAGGTCGCTGATTACCAGTATTTTAAACCTATGGTTATCCTTGAGGCAGAGCTTGAGGAAGGTGATGCTGTTAATGAGGTTGCAACAGACCTTTCAATACAATGTGACATGATGCTCACTGAACTTGAAGACCTTGAGCAAACAAGGTTTGCTAATGTTCTTAGGCGTCGTGAACTTGAAGAAGTTATGGAGGTGCATGACCCTTCAGACACTGAATACAAATTGGCCAAGAAAGCTCTTGAGGCCATGAATAAGGGAGAGTTAATATAAATTGTACGTGCCAGGTGAAATGCCCGACGCATTGAGTTATTCAGCCATGAGATGGTATTTAGTAACTTGGCACGTACATAACTAAAAGGAGGTGTAAATTGACGGCCATTCACGGAAAGTTTAGTCCCTCGCAGCTTCCAAGGATTGTGCGTTGCCCAGGCAGCGTACAACTTTGTCGTAGCATACCTAAGCGTGGTGAATCTGAGTATGCCTTAGAAGGTACTATGCTTCATGAAGTATTGGAGGAGTGCTTGATTAAGGAAGAGTTTAATTTGCCCAGTACTATCATCGCCCAGTATAGCCTCGACCAGGAACAAAAGGAAGCTGTCCAGGACTGTCTCGATTGGACCTTTACTCTACGCATGGGTGAAGCTATGGCTGATGACGCCATAGAGTCAATCGAATCAACCGTTAACCTGGGCCATTATGCTTTACAATATAATTGCCCGCAACTCGAAGAGGTCTACGGAACTCTAGACTATTCACGTGTAGCTCCATCTCTTCGAAAAGCTTGGTTCATGGATTGGAAATTTGGTAAAGGCGTAGAGGTCTTTCCAGACTCTGAACAGCTAAAAGCTTATGCCCTTGGTAAACTTAAAACCTATGAGTTTGCTAAACAGTTTGACGAGATTCATCTTTGTATAGGACAACCAAGGTTGTATGCTGGCAATCCTTTTAAGGTGGAAGTAGTCACTCCTGATGAGTTATTTGCTTGGCTTAAAGAGCGCCTTGTGCCGGCATTACAAGATGCTGTTACTGCAGACCCATCTTTCCATGCAACTGAAAAAGGTTGTATGTGGTGTGATGCAAAAATAGTTTGTGAAACCAGGCAACAAGCGGCAATGGAGGCCGCAATGGAAGTATTTGCCTTACATGCAAAGCTCCCACAAGTTGATGTTGATCATGTCTCAAAGGTATTGAATATCCTACCTGACCTCAAGACATACATTTCTGATATTGAACAATATGCTACACTGCATATATCTGCAGGTAAAACTCTTCCAGGGTGGAAGTTAGTTGCCGGTAGGTCTATTAGAAAATGGTATGATGAAGAGGCAGCAAAGAAATGGTTTGAAGAGCAATACGGCTTCAGTGAGTTTGATATGTCAGAAATGAAGTTTATGTCACCAGCTAAAGCGGAGAAGAAACTTAAGAAAGATATTGGTAAAGACTCCGTCAAAGATGATGACTTCTTGGCTCTCATTGACAAGCCTGAAGGTAAACCAACTTTAGTACCTGTCGAGGACAGAAGACCAGCATTGGAGTTCCAATCAGTTGAAGAGAAGTTCGCTGAATATGCAGTTGGAGCCGATACAGCTGGAGAGCTGGATTAAGAAAAAAATGCACTTAGGCAAAATAAATGTTTACTTTTGGCTAAAAACTTGCTATAATTCTTTATAGCAAAATGAATGCAGTACAAACCGTTAAATTCAAAAGGAGGAATCCAAATGGCTGAAGAAACCAAAACCAAGAATCGTCGTGAACAGGTTGCTGAACTTATCGAGGAAGGCGCCCACACAAAAGCTGAAATTGCTGAAGCTCTCGACATCTCCCCGGCATCCGTGTCAAGCCAGATGACTTATCTGCGGTGGATGGGTCACTTCATCAAATACGATGACAACAAGGTCCTGTCTTTCTGCAGTGAAGACGAGCATGCTGCTTGGCAGGCAGAACTGGCTGCTAACCGTAAGGGTAAGACATCTGCCCGTACACCTGAGGAGCAAGCTGAGGCTACCTACAATACGATTCAGCGTCAGGAAACACAGCTGTCTAACTGGCAGAAAAAGCTTGCGCAGATTGAAGCTGACATCCAGGATGATCCTGAAGATGAACAGCTTGATGAATTCAAGCGTGAAGCTGAGGCCAACATCACTCTGCTCGAAATCAAGCTCAGCAGAAACCGTGCCAAGCAGGAAGACCTGCCTGACTATGAGCCCCCGGCAGAAGATGAAGGTACCGACGTACCTGGCGGTGAGGAAGACGACCTCGAATAATTAACCCTTAACCTTCAGGCGGCCTTGCCCCAAGACCATAACGTGAACCTGACCGTCGGTAGCTCCCGGTCTTAAGGATCCGAGTTGGCAAGAGAGGCGAGGCTGCCTGATTTTGTCTCATAGAGGCTGGAGTAAATAACTTACTCTGAAACTCCCAATACTTATCTTACTCTTCTATGACCATAAAAAGAGATAAGTACCAGCACTAAGGAAAATACAATGGAGTTACTTCCGTACACCGCAGCTTCCGTAGAGTTGATGCAAGTCACTCCTAATCCGGAGAAACTGATAAGTACAGCACTGCGGATAACAATGAAAGCGGATCTGGACTCCGACATCCCTAAGGTAAATCATAAGTTATGCAAATATCTGCTTGACGCAGAACATACTTCTTTACTTGAGCATGTAGTGTATACTTTCTTACTGAAGAATGTATCCAGATCCTTTCTAGCCCAGATAACACGGCATCGAATGGCCTCTTATACATCTGGGTCTCAACATTATCAAGACTACTCAGAATACCCTTGTGTAGTCCACCCTGCTTTTATTGAGGATGAATCTGCAAAGGCATTTATGAATATAAGCCTAACTAATTCCTTTGAAGAATACTCATACCTCATACGTGAACATGGTGTGCCTGTTTATGAAGCGCGGCAGATATTACCAAACGCCGCAGCTGTTAACATCTTATGGACAATTAATGCTAGGTCCCTAGCCAACTTCCTGAAGCTTAGACTTTGTTACCGCAATGTCGATGAAATGCAAATGTTTGCAGAGCGGGTACTATCATGGGCCAGGCAGCATTTTCCAGCCCTGTTCGACAATGTAGGTCCCCAATGTTTTATGGATAAATGCAAACAGGGTAAGATGATATGCAATCGCGGTCCCTGGAAATCACCACCAATACAACCAAAGAGGACGAGTGATGAAGGCGCTGAGGACCATCATTGAGGAGATTAAAGAATACCAAATTGCCATGGGCTATGATTTCGAGTCCATGACACCGGAAGGGCGTATGCAAGCTCTTCGTGATTATACTGTTGCTCTAATGATGGAGCAAGCAGAACTTCTTGAGGAAGTCAGTTGGAAACCGTGGCGGAAGTATGAAGATCAGAAGCCTAGGCCTAATACCCGTAAAATAGCACTTGAGTGGGTGGATATGCTTTTCTTTCTGGTTGATCAATCTTTCTGTCTTGGTATAACACCAAATGATATACTTGAGGCATATGAAACGAAGCTTGCAAACAACCACAAACGGATATCCTCTGGATATTCAAAAGTCAAAACCTAAACACGCAATAAGGAGAAAACGTTATGATTACATCGTTAATGCGCATCAGTTACCCCGCTCTTTTCGAGCCAAAGGAGAATCCATCTGGAGCTTTGAAGTACTCTTGTTCGCTTCTAATTCCAAAGACTGATAAAAATGGGATTAAGGAGCTCGAGGCAAATATTGAGCAGGCCAAACAAAGGGGAAAAGAAAAGCTGTGGAAAGGTAAGATTCCTGTATTCAGGTATCAGCCTCTTCGTGATGGAGATGCAGAGCTTGCTACTGGTGAAAAAGAGGGCAAGGAATATGTTGGAATGATGTTCCTTAACTGTTCCTCTGATAACCCACCAGGAGTAGTAGGTCCTGATGCAAAACCACTCATGAGCCAGGATGCAATATTTGCAGGCTGTTGGGTTAGGGCTGACATTAACCCTTTTCCGTATTCAAACAGCGGTAATAATGGCATAGGCTGGGGTCTGAACAACGTCATGCTTGTAAAAGAGGACGAAAGGCTCGATGGTCGTCAGAAGGCTGAAGATGCTTTTGCACAATACGCGGCAACTGATGACCCCGCCAATAGCGACGAAGGCGAACTGATGTAAAACACTCAAGTGCTAAGGACAATGTGCGGGGTCTAGGCCCCGCACATTTTGACTACGAATTTACTAAATCTGTAAGGAGATGAGATGACGCCTAACGATCATGTATTCACACAAGATGAGGTAGAATCTGTTTTGGAATACCTCAGAGATAATACAATTAAGTGTTCTGTTTGCGGAGGTCATGGTTGGAAAACAGAGCATGAACAGAATTTTATGACTAATACCGCAGATTTCTTTTTTAGATGTATGAGTAGAAACTGTGGTCAGCTTATAAGTCGTTCTATTTTAAATCTTACTGTTCAAAGTATTGAAGATGAACTACGTATTGAAGAAGAACAGAAATCTGGTTTAAAGTTTGACAAAGGTAAAGTACGTGCAGGTATACTTGATGAATTTAAACGTGCTCTTTTTGAAGTAGCCAGGGTAGGTACTGCAGGTCTTGCAAAAGGATATGCACGAGGTTCATGGCGAAATGTGCCTGATGCCAAAGAACGTTATATGGATGCTTTCTGGAGGCATATACTTGCTGTCGAAGAGATTAATGAGACTGATGGTGGAGTATATCATCTAGCTCAGGTCGCATGGAATGCAATGGCTCTCCTTGAGCTAAGACTTGAAGAGAAAGACAAGGAGGGTTTATACATTGAATAATCACCTTTATATAGACTTCGAAACCTACTCCGAAGTTGATATAAGGGTCGTAGGTGGATTTAATTACGCCACTCACCCTAGCACACAGGTTATCTGCTTTTCGTATGGATTAGATGAAGGCGACATACGGCTGTGGACTCCTCGTGAAGGTAATCTTCCTGACCTTGTAGTTAAAGCTATTCAGGATGGGTTATGGTTTACTGCGCATAATGCTACATTTGATTGGAGGATATGGCATTATATAGGGCATAAACAATTAGGTTGGCCACGTATACAGTTAAAGCAGGTGTTAGATGCTATGGCATTATGTCAAACTTATACGTTACCAGGTGGCTTAGATGATGCTGGTATGGCATTAGGAGTTATTAATAAGAAAAGTAAAAAGGGTGCTGCTCTTATTAATAAGCTTTGTAAGCCAAATAAGCAAGGAGAACAACCACACCCCTGGGATCATCGTTATGCTGCTGACTTTCGTGCTTTCTTTGATTATTGTATAGATGACACAAAGTCTATGCGTGAGATTGTCCAAACATTACCACGGCAAGAACTGCTTCCTATCGAGCAGGAGATATGGATGCTAACATATAGAATGAACACTCGCGGGCTGCCTGTAGCTTTTGATGAAGTATGTACTATTCTTAACCACGTGAGTACTTACATAGAGAAGGAATCAAAGAATATCCCTCAGCTTTCTGGAGGTGCTTTTGAGACTGTTAATCAAGTAGCAAAAATAACTGCTTGGTGTGAAGCTCAAGGATATTCTATGCCAAATATGCAAGCTGCTACTGTAGATCGAGCACTTAATGACCCTGAATGTCCACCTTTAGTGAAAAAAATACTTGAACTACGACAAGAGCTTGGGCGGACATCTACCGCTAAATTTAAAAAGATAAAAGATCTAGCTGGTAAACAAGGTGAACAGTATTATGTATATGACAACCTTGTGTTTCATGGAGCAGCACCAGGAAGATGGACAGGTCGTGGGTTTCAGATGCACAACCTACCAAGGGCTAAAGTAAAAGACCCTGATGCAATTATATTTGACTTCATGAATGGTAATGAAATTGAAGACCCTGTAGGTAAAGCAAAAGCTCTTATAAGACCTATAGTTAAGGCTCCAGATGATGAATCTTTAGTTGTTTCTGACTATAGTTCTATTGAGTACGTATTACTATGTTGGGGTGCAGGTGACTTACGAGCCCTTAAAAGATTTGCTGAAGGGTTTGACCAGTACATAGACATGGCTTCCTCGAGATATAACAGGACTTATGAAGAAATATACGAGGGAAATAAAGAACATGATCCAGTTGCTGCAGGTCAAAGACAAATGGGTAAAGTAATTATTCTTGGTTGTGGCTATGGCATGGGCTGGGAAACTTTTATTGATACAGCTCGTGAACAGTTTGGAATGATTATTGAAGAGGAGGAAGCTCGTCTTGCAATCAAAGCTTATCGTACTAAATACCATCTCGTCAAGTTACTTTGGGATGAACTTAAAAAGGCTGCCATCCGTGCTGTTATCTCAGATGAACGTCAACGATATGGACTGTTTGAGTTTGGCACATTTCGGAAAAATGGTATACGATGGCTCGCTATGCGTTTACCTAGTGGAAAATCTATTTATTACTGTAGACCTACCATAGAGGAGCACTTTATCCCGAAATACGAGGATATGGGTCCTGTTCCAACAATCACACATTGGGGCATAAATCCCTACAGTAAGAAGTGGAGCAGACTTAAGCTTATTCCAGGTAGGATAACTGAGAATGCTATTCAAGGTACAGCACGTGAAGTTATGGCTAAAGGTTTGTTAAATGTACAAGAACATATGCCTGAGATTAAACTTATAGGTACAGTACATGATGAATCCATAGGTAGGATAAAAGATTCACTTATAACAGACTCTACATTGAATGATTATAATTCACAGCTATGTGATATACCTTGGGCTAAAGACTGTCCTTTAAGAGCTAATGGCTATATAGCCAAAAGATATAGGAAAGACTAATGATACAAAAACTTATTGCCGTTGAAATTGATTTAAGCCAGAAGACACGGATTCAGAGAGCTATGTCTAATTGGATTAAAATTGCGGACACAATATATAAAGAGGCTACAGAAGATGAGCTATTACAAATGATGGTATTTGAAGCTCACCACAAAAACCGAGGATATGTGATTGAGCGCTTACACTCTCGGTATAATGCTCTGAGAATTAAGCGTGAAAGAAAGGAGATTAGTAAATGGAGGAAAGAAATAGAGGGCCAAAAGTTGTCGAGTCAGAGAAATCAATCGAACGATATTTAGCGCAGGAGATGACTAAGATTGGCGGCCTATGTTATAAGTTCGTATCCCCAAATCATAAAGGCGTGCCAGATCGTATTTGTGTATTTCCGCCATTTACGCAAGGCGCACCAGGACCTGTGTGGTGGATTGAATGTAAATCTACAGGGCAGAAACTTTCAGCTCTTCAAAAGCTTGAGCTAGAGAGATTAGCAAAGCACGGCCAACTTGCTGCTATAGTAGATTCTAAAGGTGGTGTAGACTCGCTAATTAATAAATACAAGGAGATAAAAGATGCTTTATTACGAGAGGCTGAGCGCAATAAGATCAACCAGGAGTCGCAAGAAGAAAGAAGAATTATTATCCCAGGGCGCAGATGATCCATTATTTACAATGATTTTGGAGTACGCGTATGACCCTTTCCTTCATTACTATATAAGTAATATAAATGTACCAATGATGGAAGGTGATATGACGTTTATGTCTGACCTCGGGACTCTTACTAGTCTTCTTGATAAGTTATCTCAGCGTACTATATCTGGAAAGATGGCTCTCCAAATTGTCAATCAGACCCTGCGAAATCTAAGAGGACATGACCAGGAAATATTTGTTAATATCTTAAAGAAAGATTTACGATGCGGAATAAGTACTACAACTATTAATAGCGCTATACCTGATCTTATACAAGACTTCGGTATTATGAAAGCAAAGCTATTTGAGAAGAACCGTTTCAGACCTGGTATGTTTATGTCTATTAAGTATGAAGGCAATCGCTGTGTTATGAAAAATCGTGAGTTATTCTCTAGAAATGGTATACCTATTCAGGGATGCGAGCATATCATAGAGGCCATGCCCCCTTGGTTAACAGATACTGATGGTGAATTACTTGATCCAAATATGCATTGGCAAAAATCTAGTGGTGACATTAGGAGTCATAAAAAATCTGAAGGGCAGCATTACTTTATTTTTGATCTTCCTACTCATCCTGGAACTTTTGAAGATAGGCTCAAACAGATGAATGAGTTTCAGTCAGCACTATCACCAGACATACCGATACGATTTGTAAAGCATATAATGGTGTATGATTTACATAAAGTGCATGATACATTTCAAAAGATGCTTGACAAAGGTTACGAAGGCTTAGTATTAAAAACACCTGAACACAAGTATCAAACAAGGAGAACTTATGATTGGCTTAAAGTCAAAAGTACGAGAGAGGAGGATCTCCCCATTGTCGACCTATTTGAAGGGAGCGGACGACTTGAGGGAACACTTGGGGGTATTATCTGTGAAAGAACCAACGGAGTCAGAGTTAGGGTTGGATCTGGATTCTCTGATGGACTTCGCGATGCAATATGGCGCGACCCTGACGGCTATATCGGAAAAACCGCTGAAGTTTTATATCACGAAGAGACTCCAGATGGTTCGTTACGGCATCCTCGATTAGGCAAAGGTGGAATTAGAAAGGATAAGTAAAAATTAGCTTATTCGGTCTTCAAATCTGAGCCGTATCGCACGAAAATAAATTTCTAGTAGGGTAGCCTAAGAGCCTTACTAAAACTGTATAAATGCAAATGTACAATTGGTGTAAATTCAACTAAAGGAGAAGGACATGGCAATAACACGAGAAGCAATAGGTACGGATGCAAAAAGAGAGTCGAGACATGTAGAGTTACTTCACTCAATTGGAAATCTTAATCATTCTAGAAGACTGCTTGAAAGTTTATTTCAAAGAATAGCAGGACCAACACCAGAAACTGGAGCTAAGAATTCTAATAGTTCTCCTGAAATAGAACGTACTCCTAACCTTGCAGAAACTTTAGTACGAGCTCCTAGTGAAATTAATAAACATGCTGAACATATAGAAATACTTGTTCATCAAATCGAGGAGGTGCTATTCTAATGCCTGAGCTTTATGACTACCAAAAGAAGGCTCTCACCTTCTGTCTACAAAAGCGTAGGTGTTATCTTGCACTTGATATGGGTATGGGCAAGACATGTATATCACTTAAGTGGTGTAAACATATATTGCCATCAGTTAAGGGGATACTGGTGATTGCTCCCCTTAGAACTATTCATTCTACTTGGCCAGATGAAATCGAGAAATGGTCTCCTGAGCTTTCATATGTAATTTTGCATGGACCTAAGAAGGACCAGGAACTGCATAAGACCGCCGACTTGTATCTTATGAACTATGAAGGCATTGCGTGGCTTTTCGATTCGCTAAAGAGATTGTTTAAGACTAAGGGGAGCTTACCTTTTAGAGGAGTTATTCTTGACGAAGGTTCTATGATTAAAAGTCCTAGTACAAAACGGTTTAAGATACTCCGGCGACTCAAGGATATATTTCCAAACGCCAGAATGATTTTAAGTGGTACACCTGCACCAAATTCATTACTTGATTTATGGAGTCAATATTTCTTTTTAGATGATGGACAACGACTTGGAGGAGCTTACACTAGGTATAAGCATGACCACTTTCAACAAGTTGATCGTATGGGCTTTGTATGGAAGTTAAGACCTGGCCAGGATAAACCTATTTATCAGAAGATTCAAGATATAACATATAGATTAGACGCTAAAGATTATCTTGAATTACCTGAACGCATAGACAATATTATAACTGTTAATTTGCCTGAAGAAAAGATGCGGCAATATAAAGAGCTTGAAAAGGAGTTTTTCCTTGAACTAGAAGATACAAAGTTTGAAGCTTTTAGCGCCGCGTCATTATCTATGAAACTTAGGCAGTTTCTACAAGGTGCTGTATATGTGGATGATAAGCGTAACTATAAAATCATTCATAAAGAAAAACTGAATGCTCTTAAATCTCTGGTTGAAGAAGCTGATGGTCAGGGTATACTATGCGCTATTCAGTTTAGGTTTGAACTTGATATGATACGTAAGATGTTTCCTAAAGCACCAGTTATTGCAGGGGGCACAAATACAAAAGATGCTGCTAAATATATTAAGCAGTGGAATTTGGGGGAGATTCCTTTGTTATTGTGCCACCCTGCATCTCTAAGTCATGGCGTTAATCTTCAAGCTGGTTCACATATAATATTATGGTATGGGCTTACTTGGAGTCTTGAACAGTATCTACAGCTTAATGCAAGACTACATCGGCATGGCCAGAAGAAAGGAGTTATTGTACATCATCTTATTGTTAAAGGTACAGTAGACGGTCGGGTATTCCGAGCACTTAAAGCTAAATTTAAAACCCAGTCTGAATTACTGGATTATCTTAAAGGAGTGAAATGGTAATGAGTAAATGGAAAAAATATCTTAAAAGACCCTCGCCAATAGAGATGAGGCCTTATATACAAGGTGAAGATCTTACTGGTATAAGTGTTAGTGACCAGGATGATCCTGAAACTGATATGGGTATGATTGCACGTAACCCAGATAACCATGATGACCAATGGTATATAGCAAGAACATATTTTGAAAAACATTACAAAGCTTTAGCTACTACTAATACTGCTAGTAAAAGAGGTAAGTGTGTATGAGTTGGGATACACGTTATATGCAGTTGGCTGAGTTTGTTGCACAATGGTCTAAGGATCCTAACCGTAAGGTTGGTGCTGTTGTAACTAAGGATAACTATGTTAAAGGTATAGGCTTCAATGGTTTTCCTAGAGGCATCGCTGATACTAAGCAGAGACTAAGTGATAAAGAGCTTAAGAACTTATTGATGGTACATGCTGAGTTCAATGCACTATCACATGCTGGCCAATGTGGAGATACTATATACGTGTGGCCTCTTCTTCCATGTACTCGCTGTATGGGTGAAATAATTCAAGCAGGTATTAAACGTCTTGTAATAATGCCGCCTCGTAAGCAGTCAAAATGGAATCAAGATCTTGCACTTGAACTAGCTTATGAGGCGGGTATTGAACTAGATACTCTAGAATGGGGAAACCTTTAATTTCTTTTTCTCCTTGGCTTTCTATAAGGTGCATATACTTCTATAGGAGCCTTACATAGCCGGCAAAGGAAATGCATGTCCCACTCCTTTGCCGGCATTTTTGTTTTATGACCATTTTTACATATTCCGTGAATAAAAATTTCATTTGCCACTCTTAAGGTCTTCAAGCATTTTTTCATATCTTTCCTTTAAAGCGGCGTCTATTTGTTCTTGTGTAGCTCCTTCAGCTTTAAGTTTTAATATGAATATCTCAAGCTCAAGGCGTTCACGTTTATCATGGTCAAGTGTTTGTTGAATCTGCTCACCAGCTGCAAGCTGCATATACCGATAATCAAAAGCTTTTACTATACTCACGCCGAATATAGCCAGGAATAGTAAAGTAGTTATGCTTATGCTTTTCACAGGACTGTTTTTAAAGAGCTCTAGTATCAAACTCATCATTTCATACTCCTGTTCTTCCTTTTATCCAAAACCTGGATATTACCACGGTTTTGATTGTGGGGATTGTTGTCACGATGATGCACATCTTTACCATCACCTTTTTTAACGAGACCGGCTCTAGCAGCGGCACGACGAGATTTATTACGCTGTGCACGTCGTCGTATCTGCTCAGGTAAGCCATGATATATTTCGTATTCCCTCTTGTAGTTTCTCTTCTTCTTCCTTGCTGCCACACCAACCTCCTTCTACGTCCCAATGGCCTTTTAAAGCCCTTATCCATCTTTGTAGGAAACACCAGTCGTCCCATGTGTCGCACTGGCTAACTAAGCCCAGTGCGACCATGCGGTCAAACGGGCCTGGCATTATTCCTCCTATGCTTATTCCAAGCTATCCATCCCATTTGTCTAATTGCTTTAGTAGCAATCCAATTTATTGGTTTTAATCCATTGACAAAAACACCAGTTTCGTAAAAGAGGTTATCTACATAAGCACGTCCAAGGTTCTCTTTAAGAATTAGACCTTCATCATCCATAACCCACATGGCATTATACTTATACCCATAATCATGAAGTAGTCCTGGGATAAGTAATAAACCAGTAGGAGATAGAAGAGCCCAAAATATTTTAGGAATAGAAGCCCCATCAAATATAAAACCTGGCGGAATTACAAAGGTTCCAAGTCCGGGTATTGTAATCCTATACTCTTCAACTAATACCCATTTTCGTACAACAGACATCCATGCTATAATAGCATTGAACCAGTGTATATCCTTGGTTGGAATAGGTACTGGTTGAAGTTTAGGCATCTGGTTCAATTGTATGGCCATGTATATACTCCTCCGGTAATAAAGGTTCTAGGTCCATTCGAAATTTAGCCATATCAAACATGAGACCCGGGCAAGTTTTATAGGTAGCATAATCTCTATGGGCAATCACATTTTCTACCGGTATTGAATGGCGTTTGCAGAAGTAAGATACTACTTCAAGACCTTTCTTCCACATTTCTTCTGAGGGAGGTGCTTCGTCGAAATTACCGACGAAGCACACCCCTATAGACCTTTTATTCATGCCTGCCTGGCTACAATGCGCGCCTGGTCTATCAGGCATACGACCGAAGATAGCTTCAACAATACCATTAATATCTTCGATGCCGATATGATACCCTATATCTTTCCAGCCAAGGGTCTCGACATGGTATTTTCGTATAGCTGTCCACGAGACAGTTTTAGAATCTTTTGTCAGACTATGGTGTAAGATAATGTATGTAGGTTTCATAGTTTCAATCAATTATTTGCCTCCATGTTCTTTCATATATTGTTTTACTTCGCCCATATGAGTAGCTATATTACGAAGCTCTGAGTTCATGAATTTTTGTAGACCTTCAACTTTATCAGTAACCGCATGAGCTGAGGTTACAACAGTGTCAATCTTATTACATAGGTTACCTCTACATTGTTGCCCACGACGTGAACACTCGTCATCGGTAACAGTTTTATCAAGCTCAAGTTGCATAAGGCCTATTCGTCTTTCAAGTTTAGCTATGTCCTCTTTCTTAAAGTCCTCAATCATCTTGCCAAGAGCATCTACTTTTGTAGATAGCTTACCCCATAAAACAGCACCGCCGAGTACTGCTAAAGCAAGAGCTACTCCAGGACCTACAAAATCATTTATATGAAACAAATGCGGATCGGGCATAGCTAAACTCTCTCAAGGTTTGTAATTTGCCTACTTAACCAACCAGAAAGAATCTGCTGATCAGTCGGCGAAATAATCTGGGCAGAAACTAATGCGTTAAAGTAAGCTTGGAATACCTCAAATAGCCCCGGGTATTTAGCTACTGCATCACCTACAAGCTCAACAAATAGCGCATAAGATATGCCACCCTCATTAACGGAGTCATTAAGGAAGTGAAGTACCTCAAGAGCATCCTCTTTAGTATAGAGGCCTTCACCAATTGCAATTGCATTCGTAATGATAAGAGCATTACCGACATCCTCGAGTCTCATATTCATCTTCCCTGAGATCTCACATAATTTAGAGTCGATAAGGTTATCACAGACCGAAGGCATTTTACCTGCGCACCCTATAAGCATAAAGCACACAAGTACAGATGCAAATAACTTTTTCATAGTTCTTTCTCCTTGGTTAAGTTTTAGTGATATCCTGTGATATTTTAAATACATCCTTTACCACAGTTCTTTTAGTTCCTAATATTCCACCCTCACCCTGGATATCATAATAATATTTCCCGGGTGTTTGATCGGTATCACTTTCAGTAGGAGTAAATGATACTTTTCCAGTAAGAGGATCGGCATCAGGAACTCCAGTAACACTGAAGAGCTCATTAGTATTATCAACCGGTTCTTTTTCTTCATTTACCGTCATTGTAAAAGTACAACCAGTAATATCAAGAGGATTTCCAGTCGCCTTGTCTTTAAGAGTGAAGCCTTTAGCCCAGCTATCTCCTCTATAGTACTCTAACTCGTTTGACATATTTCCACCTCAATTTCGTCAAGGTCAACCTCGACATCAATGTTATTGTCGTCGACCTGGAGCTCTAAAGTCTCTAAGTCAACTTCAGCTTCAATGCATGTATTATCCATCTCGACCTCCAGGCCTTCAACAAGCCACATTGGGCCTCCGCTTCCTCCCGGACTTGACAGGTGTTCCCATGCCGTACCGGAAGGAAGGGAGGACTTTAGCTTGAGTTTTTCCCACGCAGTTGCCATTATGCATCTCCGTCATGTGCCCATACAGCTTCTGCTACTTCTGCGCATAAAGTATCTAGTCCTTGCAGAGTAGCAGAGGATGAGGCAGTCATAACTACATGAGTATACATAGTAGGATATACAGGTGATATAGTTTGTCCATTAGAATCAACAGCAACAAGATTACCACCTGATATATTACATTGCTCCCATGTAGGACCACCTCTTGCCTCGAAACCTAGTACGGCATTTAGTAAGGTTACAGTAAGACCAACATAAACACCGCCACCAAGATTCTCTTTTCCAGCGGCACTTACAATCGGGTCATCATCCATATTCTGAGGAAGAGCCTCGGCATCTCTAAGAGTATCAAGCAAATCTTGCATAGATATCTCAATAGAAGGAGCATCTACTAAAATGATCCTTGGGCTTACTTCCCAATCAATTGTGAGATCGTTTCTTATCGCCACGGAAGTTCTCCTCCACGTAGTCTGCGAGTGCGCGCAATTCAAATGGCGTAAATTCGCCCTTTAAGCTTATCCAATTTGCTTTTGGAAGGAGGGGTGCTATATACACCCCTCTTTCCTCCATTGCCTTTTTTACCTCTTCAAAAGGTACCGGAAAGTTTTTAGTTGTCATTAAGTTGCCTGTGGATCAATTGTTAAGATCGGGCTAAATGTCCGACCAGTTGACTCGAAAGTTGTATCAACGTCGTAAGGCTTAAAGCCATACTTCCTGACAGAAGTTCTGATGTCAAATGGTGCCGAGTAAATAATATTGTCAGACTGCTCAGTTGTAGCATCAGCAAGCAGATCAAGAAGTGGTACATAAAAGTCTCCAGTCTCACCTGTTGGATCAGGAGATACACCGGTAAAAGTAGCTGATGTATACCCAGTATAATTATAGACTGTATCACCAACACGTATTGTGCCAGACTGAGGAGTCTTATTGATATTGATTGATGTAGTAGCCACAATTGTATTCGAGGTTACTGAATCAATTGTATACTGATCCTTAATGACCGCGCCACCAGAAATCTCAGCAACAAATATCTGACAACCAGAAAGACTTGCGTGGTTAGCAATGACTTTCTGGTAATTCGGAGGAGCTTGTTCAGAAGCATCAGCAGCGATAAGTACGAAGTCAGCCGCAGAGTAATTGGTAACCCATACACCACGAGCACCATAGAAGGTTGTACCAGCAAGAGTACCGAAAGGCGCGACTTTTACATCGGCATATGAGCCCTCAGAACAAGATCTGTATTCCTGGCCAGAGTCACCATTAACAGTATCAGCTGAACCATAGCGTACAAGGTATTTCAACCACTCATAAACTTGGGTCATAGGCCTTGCAGCACAATCAATTTCGACATCATAGTTCTTGCTGCCAGCACCGTTATTAAGATCACGAGAAATAGAACCAAAGGTGTCTGTAATATCACTATAGCCGGCCACCACGTTAGTGACTGAAGATATTGTAGAGGACGTGCCAGAAGCAGTATTACATTCACGCTCTGAATACTCGGCAAGAGTATTAGATGTAGTAATGGTGCCACCTCGTACAGCATTAAGGTAGATATCATTACCAACTACTTTAGCTATTTTACCAACAGCTCCTGTAGTTGTATCTTGAGCAAACTGACCGACAGTAAAGTTAGTGGAGTCAGCCACGGTAACATAAAGCTCACCAGATTTATTACCAGAATCAGGAGAAGTATTGATACCAATTGGGTTGCGGCCACCGCCACTTATATCAGCAAAGTTATGGTCATATGTATCGCCAAACTCACGTGCATATATCCATAAGCCACCATTTGTAGGAGTACCACCGGTATCATCAGATTGAATCCAGGAACCAGTATCCTTAACAAGTACAAGAATATCTATATTGCCTGTAATCCACCAAGGAGTAACCTCAGCGTCATTCTGAATCATATAAAGCAGAGTACCAGTTTCCTGTGAACCAATGGAGTAAAGGTTTGACCAGAGAGAATCGGCATTAGCAGACCCAGAACCTGAGGGGTCTTCTATAGAACCGCCGCTGAGATACTTAAAGTCATCAGCATGACCGAAGGTCCATCCATTCAACCATTTGTATACTGTAGGGGTTTGAGATTCAATCGGGTAATCATCGTCCATTTGTGAGGCATTAGCAAACTCACCTGCTAGCCATTGAAAGAACTCAAGGACTGTACCAACCTTGGAGTAATCTCCCGTAGCTACTGGAAGATTATTACCAGTACCAGAATCATTGTTTGTGACTGTTTTTGCACCATAGTCAATGGTCCAGTCTGCACTCGAAAATGCCATAGTCGTTCTCCTTTAAGTTTGTTGAGGATCTGTAATTAAGGTCACAGGTATAGATATATCTGATGACCCAATATCAATTATCTGTTTAAAAGGTTTATACCCATATTTCCTTACTCTCCATCTAGCCCCTGTTACTGGTGAGCCTGAATAAGGAGTTGTTGCTATACCAGAACTATTGGTTGTTGTATTCATAATAAAAGGTGTTTGATCATTATCATCAATATAAGCATAAGCTCCAACTATCACCGAGCCAGAGCTGTCTTTAACGGT